>Ga0307967_1000804_pt1 | contig 20875 bp, 18 predicted proteins | sample OrgLakmetagen648_FD_201828 | JGI IMG/M metagenome (GOLD analysis project Ga0307967, IMG submission 201828) | Saline water microbial communities from Organic Lake, Antarctica - #648 | ecosystem: Environmental > Aquatic > Non-marine Saline and Alkaline > Saline | place: Antarctica: Organic Lake... | reverse complement strand
AGTTATGGCTACTTAATCATATTGACTATTTCTCTAAACCAGTTACTGATAAAACGCAATATGATAAAGAAATCAATGATATATTTGGAATAGAGTCATGGTCTAAATATAAAAATGAAAGAAATCGTAATCAAATCATGAAATTAATTGATCATGAATCTATTCAATCAGCAGTACCAAATATTAAAGGACTCAATAAAAAGAAACCATTTAAGAATCCATCAAGCAACATGGATGAATGGGTAAATAAAATCAAAAAGATAAAATAAAACGACACCAGGAGTAGACATTATTAGGGACTACTTCTGGTGTTTTAAATTAGGAGAGATGTTATGAAGATTATTAAGTTTGAAAACGCATTTGGTATTAGCAAATTATCATTTAATAAACAAGTTTGTTTTGATGATGAAAATATTGCTAATTATCTTATTTATGCACCAAATGGAACTTTTAAAAGTTCTTTCGCAAAAACATTTAGCAATTGGAGCAATGAACAAAAAGTACTAGATAGAATAAATGAACTTGAGTTTATTGGGGAAATTGAAATTGGTGGTAACAGAGTAATATACCCTAATAAAATTGGCAATACTATTGTTTATTCAAATGATGTTAATGAGATTAGCGATTACCTTAACTATATAAAACAATTGATAATGTCAGGCTTAGACCGCAATTTAATACAAGGTCAGGAAGAAAAAATAGAAAAATATGAAAAGGAAATGTTAGATATATTTAATAAAACTGATATTAAATTTGAGGATTATAGTAACATTATATTTTCAGATAGTAATTTTTCAACGCTTGAAATACTGATTAAGTTCTATACGGGTATAAACTCATCTAAAAAAGTAGATGGTCTCGAAAAGATAATTGATATTAAAAAAATTAAACAAAAAGCTTATTCGGTTTTAGATGAGAAAAAAGTAAAGGAGCAACTAAGAGCATATCAAGACATCATTAAGTCGAGATTAAATTCTGATTTTTATGACGAGTTATTTTCTGAAACAAAAGGACAAGATTTGTTAAAGACATTAAAAGATTCAGCTTTTTTATCTGAGGACTCTAAGAGAGGGATACTTATAGATGGGATTGAATATTACAATCTATCTGATTTAGAGAAACTATTTAAAAAGAAACTGGATGAAATACTTTCAGATCCTACAGTAATTGAAAAATCTGAAACACTTCAGAAGAACTTGGGAAAAGCTGCTCTAGCAAAAGATTTTTCGGATAAAGTAATACAATTCCCTGAAATATCTTTAAATATTCCAATAGGAAGAGAAAATATTATCTACTCTCTATTAAAGAATAGCATTGACTCTGATTATTCTGAAACTATAAATGAACTTAATAAAATCAAACTGGAGCTACAAAAAATATATGAAAATGCGTCTAAAAACCAAAATTTATTTAACGCTATTGTAGAAGAATATAATGAAATATTCCAACCTATATTTACTATAAAAGTAGAGAATACAGTTGAATGTTTATCTGGAAACAGCGTTCCAATTGTAGTCTTTCATCATCACAGAGATTCCATTGGCCGTAGGAACTTGAATAAAGAAAAGATAAATGAGTATCTATCATCGGGAGAAAAGTCTACTTTAAAAATTTTAGATTTTATGTTTATGTATAACAATATTAAACTTAATGCTGGAAGCGATGAAAAAGTACTAATAATTTTGGATGATATTGTAGAAACTTTTGACTACAGAAACAGAGCTGGTTTTTTGCAGTATATACACACTTTGATAGCTGATAAAAACAATGAATTAATAATTCTGACACATAATTATGAGTTTTATGAAAGAGTTTATAAAGCAATGGATATGAATCGATTAATATCTTTGGTTGCTTATACAAAAAAAATGGAAATGTTTTTATAGAAAAGAATTCTAAAATCCACTTTAATATACAAAATCAGTTTAAATGTGTCAGTAATACTAAAGAATTGGTTTCTAGAATTCCATTTTTTAGAGAACTATCTAATTATTTAGGAAAGGATGAAAACTCTAATTTATTGAATAGCTGTTTACATTATAAAAACAAAACGAAAGACATTTCGATTTTTGACATTAGAAATTATTTAGTAGAAAATGAAATTATTTCCTCACGTGAAATTACTGATAATACTAATTATTTAATTGAGTTAGTCAAGCTAGCAAGCAAGAAAACTTCAGGAAATTATTTTAATATTTATCCTAAGATTATTTTATCAATAGCGTCAAGGATATTGATTGAGAAGATAGCAATTAATAATGATTTGTCAAAACTTGAAGGTATTGATAAAAATCAAACTAGGCAAATTTTATGTTTATATAGCGAAGAGATGGATCATGAAACTACAAAACTTTTAAATAGGGTACTATTATTAACACCAGACTTTATCCATATTAATTCATTTATGTTTGAGCCTTTAGTAGATATTTGTCCTGATGATTTAATTAATCTTTTTAAAAGTATAAAAGAATTACATGATAAAAAATTTGGACGGTTATACGATGAGTAAAATAGATATGCAGATATTTTTAAATCAATACTGGGAATACTTTATAGTTTTGGAAAACGAGTTTAGTAATACTGAAAAATATCTTACAATCGATGAAGATAACTATAAGAGTTTTTCTGTAGAATATGCAAAATTGATGCAAACCATATGTAGCGAAATCGATGTTCTCTCAAAAGAATATTGCAGGTTTCTGAATGAGGACTACAAAGCTGATACCATAGCAAAATACGCTTATATTATTACCGAGAATAGAAATGATATTTTGAATCAAGAAGTGCTTTTAATTAAGAAAAAACATTTGATCTTTAAACCATGGGAAAATTGGCAGTACACTATTAATACTGATAAGAATGGAATTGAAAGGGTAAACGGTACACCGCCTAAATGGTGGACAATGTACAACAAAATAAAACACGAGAGGACTACGTTTTCCAAGTCCTTAAATAAGCATTTTTTTAAGTTTGCTAATCAGGAAAATGTATTAAATGCGTTGTCTGCCTTGTTTATATTGGAGATGTACTTCTATAAAGATATTGTATTAGAAATAAGTGATGATTATCCATTGTATCCAAATGAGCGATCAAAGATTTTTGATATGGATAAATGGGATACTGCACATATTCCCGCTTCTGAACTCATGGCTTTTGTTACAAGCGATTAGATTATAATTATTTTCCAGTTCACAAACTCAACCCCTCTATTTTTAGCTTTACATTTACTCTCAAGTAGCGGATTCATTTCTGCTACTTTTTTTAATGCCTCCTTTTCTAAAGATTTATCTGTTGTATTGATGACAAATACATAATTCTCCTGATCCACAATCACAATCTTATTAAATATTTGTTTTATCTTTTCTATTGGTAAATCTTCCATAGGTAGTTCAATAGATGCTATTGCTTTTTTAATCGCTTTGATACGAGAAGTAGATGCTTGTTGTGGTGATGCTTCGTCTGCTAATCTAACGTAATCAATGCTTTTCTTAATAATGATATCTTCTAGTTCATTGATTAATGCAATACTCGCTGGATCAAGTTCTGTATTGTTTAAGATTTTAAAATATTCATCTTTAAAAGCTTTTAAATCATTACCTAAATTCTTTAGTTTTCTTTCTAACGGTTTATTGTCTAATCGTTTACTTAATTGCTTGTCAAACTTGGCTTCTAATTCGCTAAATTTCCTTGCTAAGGCGATTGTTGCTTTTCTGGTAACGTAGGTCGCTGTTTTGGTATGAATGCGCGGTGTGCCTTGTTTTCTCTTGTATTCATTTTCTAATAAGTCATACTCTGGCTTGTTTGGTATTTTCTTTTTCCAATGTAAGTATTTATCATGCATAAGCGAATAAATATATTGGTTATAAGGGTTTTTCTCTCGAGGGATATGTTTCCTTGTTTGACCTTTAATAATTTCTTGCACTTGTTTAAATGTCTCATCATCAATGATTGCTTCATGGTGATTTCTAATAATGTATTTTGGCATTTCACCAGTGTTGATGGTTGTGACTTTTTCATTATTCATTTTTTTTGTATAGGTTTTACCATAAATGGACTGACCGATATATTTTTCATCAGTTAAGATGTTTTTAACTTGTGAGGTTGTGGTAAAGGGATTATTTTGTGTTGTTGTTACGTTACAGTGATTTAGATAGTTAATCAGTTCTTGATTGGAATAACCTTCAAGTTTCATTTGAAATAGCTTTTTGATATGAGGTGCAATGACCTCATCAATGACATACTTTTTGTCTACAGTAATCTGATAGCCAATACATTTTTTTAAAGGAACCTTTCCTTTTTGCGCATTTTTTTGAAAACTCCAAGAGATATTTTGTGACATGGACTCAGATTCAGATTCAGCCATAGATGCCATCATGGTAAACAACATATCAATGGCTGGATCTAAACTCGAGATGTTTTCTTTTTCAAAATAGAACTCAACACCAAGTTTTCTAGTTTTTTTAATAATGTTTAGGGCATCTAGTGTATTTCTTGCAAAGCGAGATAATGATTTCACTAAGACTAAATCGATATGACCACCATATACTTTCTTTAAAAGTGATTGTAAGCCATCACGCTTTTTTATAGATGTACCACTTTTACCATGATCGGCATAAACACCTGCAAATACATAGTCAGGATGAAAGATAATTTTTTTAGCATAATGCTTAATCTGTAAGGCTAAAGAAGAAGATTGCATTTCTAGTTTGGTTGAGACTCTTGCATAAGCCGCAACCCTTTTAAGTATTTGATAATTACTATAGGTAATATTGGGTGTTTCAATGACTTTAATTTCTTTCATAGATGCATACCTCGTAATATAGATTGTCGTTTGATGTGATATCGTAATAGGTTCCTTTTAAGATGGTTGGTAATGCTTTAATTAAATCAATTCGCTCATGTAAGTCATCAATGATAGAAAATGTATCATCAATGACATAACGCAAATGATTTTTACCCATAACTAAGATTAAACCGAAGAAGCTTTTAATAATACTTAAATCCTGATAATTGGTATCAATGAAGGCTTTTAATGCATAAAAGCGTCTACGCATTAAAAGTTCTTTGGTGATGGTTTGTTTTAAATCTTCGATTTGTTGTTTAGTTGCTTCATACTTTTGATTGAGTGAATTGTATTCTTTGGTGAATTCACTATCTGTCATGGTTGAGTGAATCCGTTGTTTAGGTAGAGCTTTTAGCGCATTAGCAATTAATCTACTTTCTTGTCTTAATGCTTTTAAGGGTTCGTGTGAATTGGTTTGTTTGAGTGATCTTTCCATATATTGAATTAGGTCTTTTTGCATGGACCCTGTTTTGGTGAGTTGTTCGATAACGTGTAGAGTTGCTCGTTCAACTAAGGGTTCATGAATGGATGGTGTATCACAGTTATATGGGTTATTGATAAGGGTATGACACTTGAGCATGCTCTTTTTAAATGTTGTTCCTGAGTTATGCATCTTAGAGTTATATATGCGTTTGCACTTAGAGCAATAGACTAAACCTTTGATTGGTTTTTGGGCAAGATGTTTTCTACGTTCTTTATTATCAACCGCTAGAATAATTTCTCTTGAATGCAGCATGGTTTGGACAATATCATAAGTTTCTCTATCAATAATCGCTTCATGGGCATTTTTAATATAGTATTTGGTGGCGTGCCCATTATTTTCTAAGGTTTTATGAGATAAGTAATCCAGGGTGACGGTTTTTTGTAGCATTAAGTCACCAGCATATTTTTCATTCTTTAAGATTTCTTTAACAGTATCTGAATACCAGGTAACAGAACCTCGGCCATTTTTAATGTTGTTTTTCTTTAGGTGTCTGGCAAGTGAAGTGATAGCCATACCTCTAAGATATAGATCATAAATATATCTTACTGTTTTTGGTTGTTCTTCATTAATGATTAAGTTACCTTTATCATCTTTGTCATAGCCTAAGAACCAGGTGGTATTCATAATGAGCTTGCCTTGTTGGAACCTTTTCTGAATACCCCATTTGGTGTTCTCACTAATTGATCTTGACTCTTCTTGAGCCATCGAAGACATAACGGTTAAGACAAAGTCTATTTTAGGGTCAGTAGAAGAGATGTTTTCCTTTTCAAAATAAATCTCAACACCTATTGTTCTCAGGTCTTTAATAACAGTCAATATATCAATGGTGTTTCTTGAAAAACGTGAAATTGATTTGGTTAATATTAAATCGATATGACCATCTTTTGCGGCTTGGATCATTTTCATGAAGTTTGGACGTTTACGCATATCCGTTCCAGTGATTCCTTCATCTGCAAACATTCCTGCAAATTCCCATTCTTCATTTTTTTGAATGCGTCCTGTGTATTCTTCCATTTGTGTTTGATAAGAATGAAGTTGATCGGTTTCATCGGTTGATACACGGGCATAAGCCGCAACTCTTTTCATTTGTAATATTTCATTGGTTTCTAAGTCTTTAAACCGAGGTGTCGGTTCAATGATTTCTACAATTGCTTAATTCATTTGGTGAAGACCTCCTTTTTGTTAGCATGTATATTACCTAGTAAGTGCGCTATTATCAAGTCAATTAGCATACCTAAAGGGTTAAGGGCCAATAAAAAAAGAAATAGAACACGAGATGCCTAAAATTAAGCAAACATGTTCTATTTCTGATCTTCACCGCTATTAGTGTAATATAAAAAAATGGTTTTGAACACACACACTTGTGTGTAAAATCAAAGAAAATCAATAATTATTTTATCTACGAAACCAGTAATACCTCTTTTGAATGTTTGATAAGTGATATGTTTGGTCTTATTATCATATTGATATATGACTGTTCTTCCTGAATCTGCATCGCCTATAACTCTCGCCTTGGTAATGAACGAAACAATATGATTATCTTTTTGGTGTTTTTTTGGAAAAGTTTCTATAGATTTTATTTCAAGAGTCATATAATACATTCTTTCTTCATTATTTAATAATTTTTCCCAGTTTTCACGTCGGAGTCTTGCTCTAATTAAAAGCTTAGCACCTTTAGGAAGATTTAATGCTTGATGATCTTGCGACAATGTGACAAGATCATAATCTCTTTGACTTAATTCGAGGCCATAGTCAAGTCTGTATCCCTGTAATTTTTCTGGGTAAGAGGTTGAAGAACCTGAAGAAGTTTCTTTATAAGTAAATTCATTGAAACGGAAACCATCAGCTTTATTAAGAGCCTCATGTCCAATATAGGCATCATCGTCAAATAATTCTTGGATATTGCATTTGTAATATAAGGATAATGCATATAAAACTGATGCAGGGCAATCAGAAAGCCCCATTTCATATCGTTTGATGGATGAAAGACTCATGCCACCTAGCTTTTTAAATTCATCGGCTAATTGCGCATAAGTATTTAGTTTTCTATTCCTTATTGTCCCACCAATGCGTGGGTATTTAGATAAGTGTCTTCTATACCACTCTTTTTCGTTATTATCCATCTTATTCTCCTGTCAATTTTTGTATGCAAAACAATTATATCAAAAGGGTTACAGTTTGCATACGGTTATTTGACATACTAAGAAAAAGAGTATACAAAAACTCTGGCTAGACACTTTTTGTCTGTCTGGACTTTATCTTTCGTAATGTTGAAGGTATATATTTATCTTTTATGGCTTATTTAAGGCCAAAAAAAATAAATAAAAAAATAAATAATTTTATGCTTTGAGCTTCTTGACACGTCTAGTTGGACACTTTTGGTAAAATAATCAAATACTTTCATTTCGTTCATTTTATTTTGATAAACTAGATATAGCTCGAGCAAACGTCTCTAAGCTTAAATATTAATGGTTTGAAAGACATAAACCACATAATAAAACTTATAATATTTAACCATGTTCTGATCTTCACCAAAATTTCATGTTCTAATGGTTAGATTAAAATCCGTTTTCTTTGATGTGTTTATCTATGTGTTGATATAGATAACTTAGATTTGATATGGCTTACATTTCCCTTAATTTTTGATAGCTTAGTTGACAGTGTCAACTTTTTGGTGTTAATAAAAACCGGTAAAAACACTGAAATAATACATTTTTTCATACAAAGTAAAGTAAAGGAAAGTAAAAAGATAAAATGATAAAGAAGATAAAAGGCTATCGCCCTATGGGCAGGACCCATGTCTAAAAGACTATATTTAAAAGCATTAAGAAAAATTAATGCTTATACCATTGACGAAGTCTCTGAAGCAGCGGGTATGAGTTATAACCATTACCAGATGATCGAATCAGGGAAAAGAGGGATGAGACTATCATTAATGATGGCACATAAAATCGCCATGAGTTTGAATATCACCATTGAAGAGTTTTATCTCTATGAGTATGATTATTTAAAGCAACGAGGGAAAGTAGGTGAGAGTTGTTATGATTAAGTATCATCCAATCGATCAAGCGATTGATTTATATTTAGAAAATTTAGATTTAAAAACATTAAGTATTAAAAATTACAAAGGCATATTAAATAATTATGGACTTTATTTAAAGAGTAGAAATATTAGATATCCAAGAAGAAGTGAAGTCATAAATTACAGAACCTATATTTATGATAAGGGATTATCAAATACAACGATTCAAAAACATATGGTTGTGATTAAAAGCTTCTATAGATGGGCAAGGCTCAATCAAAGCTATCATAAATTAGATGAATGTTTTATCAATGATATTTCTGAAGGTGTTAAAGGCGCTAGGGTAGAACAAATCTACCGGAAAGAACCTTTATCCTTAGAACAACTTAATAAATTATATGAAGTTTCTATGCCAAAGAGTGGTGATATCATTGAGTTAAGAAATCATGCCATGATTCTTTTAATGATTGTAACAGGATTAAGAACGGTTGAAGTATCGCGCGCTAAACTTAAAGACATTAGCATCTTAGAAGGGAAAATACCCATACTCTATGTTCAAGGAAAAGGACGTGATGGAAAAGATGAATTTGTTAAACTTCCGATGATTGTCTTAGATGCGATAAATGAATACAAAAGAAAAAGAACGGATAAAAATAAATATTTATTCACTAGACATCAAAAGGAAGCTGATGATAAACCATTGTCAAGAGACTTCATTGGCAAGATGATTAAAAAGATGTTGTTAAAAGCAGGGATTGATTCACCAAAGATTACACCACATTCATTAAGGCATACTGTCGCACATTTAAATTTAAAAAATGGTGGAAGTATTGAATCAACCCAACAATTATTAAGACATAAGAACATTGAAACAACGATGATTTATGCACATAATATTAGACGTGTTGAAGATTTGTCAGAAGAACGCATTGTTAATATGTTAGAAAAAGAACACTCAAAAGGAGAAGAAGACTAAATGATTAAAAGTAACAATGACTTACAAGGATATAGATTAAAAGAGGTCGCTGATTTCTTACAGCTGTCTCCCAGAACAGTCTATAAGTATTTAAAAGAAGGAAAACTAAAAGGTTATAAATTACCAAGTGGCTGGCGCTTTACAAAAAAAGCAATTCTAGAATTTATTACACTTCATGAAGCGAGAGCATTTAAACATGGCAAACAAGTTTGGATTGGATTACTTTAACATTGATGTGGACTTCTTTAATGATCCGAAAATCATCAAGCTTAGTAAACGTTATGGACCCTTAGGGGTTATGTCTTATTTGATTACCTTAATCAGTGTTTATCAAAAGGGATATTTCTTAGAAGCAAATATTGATGATTTAGCACATATATTACTCAATACCATTGGTGGTAAATATGTATCCGGTAAATATAAGCTACAAGAGATTATATTATATATGGCAGAAATCAATTTAATTGATAAAGCATCATTAGAAAATCATATTATTACCTCAAGAGGCATTCAAAAACGTTTTATCTTAATGACAAAAAACAGAAAAAATCAGGATTATACGAAGTACTGGTTGATGAAGCCTGTCATTAAAGCATCAAAAACTAAAATAAAAGAGGAAACATTCATAGAGGATGATTATCAGCATTTAAATAAAGAGGAAAAGAAGCGCATCAAACGAAAAGAAATAATCAAAAAGAAGATTAAAGAACAAGGACCTAATAAACATTATTTAACATCATGTCTGATTAACTACAAATATATCGATGATTATGATCTTGATATATATTTATACAATCAACTGTTTGAAGAACTTTATCAGGTTTATGATCAAGATGCCGTATTTAAAGCTGTTAGATACTTATGCAATTATGCGTCAAGAAAAACAGTACTAATAGAAAACAAATATCAGTTTTTTGATAAGTCAATTAGAGATAACTTAGAACGATTATCAAAACCAGTTAAAGATTATTCTAATCAAACGATTGAAGAATTTATGAATGATTTAATCAAGAATTAAATTATAAGCTGAAATATCTTTTGATGTTTTGGCTTTTTTAATTTTGCTTTTTATCATTTAGAGTAGAAAAACCACCTAAAAACAATACAAATTAACTTTTAATTGACTTTTCCCACATTTAGGATTTGTGAACTTTCATAACTTTATAAAGAAAAAAGCGGAAAGCCGCTTTTTATAGAATAGTAGTAATTATTTAAAGTGGGAAAAGTAGCCGAACAATTCCGTAGGTCATAACAGTAAAAGATATACTAACCAAAGTGCCTAACAGGTAATACTCTGAAAATGAGCGTTTGTTAAATTCTGTGTGTCTAACCCACGTTTTTATACCAATGATCCCTACGATAAGAGTTATGCTGTTCATTAATAATCCAATAGTAATTAGAAGTCTTTCAATCATACCTATAGGTTTTCCAACACTAATATTCATATACAAATATCTGTATTTTTCGATACCAACTTTATTGTTAATATTATTTTTAATTGCTAAATCGTTAATATCATGTTCAATAGAGAGTTCAGAAATTTTGTATCCGATATTATTATTGTCATTATTTTCATCAGGAAACTTTTTAAGAAATTTATCATATACTAAATCTAGTGTTAATGGAACAAAGAATGCACCACCAAACACTGAATATATTATTATGAAAAGGACCATAAGCACGTTTGCATATGATGCAGATTCTATTTCAGTTATATGAAATAAGAACCCAAAATTAAAATCAATAACACTAGTTCTTGCTAAGATACTAATGACTAAAATTGCTAAAATGTGAAAAGACTGATCTAAGATGAAAAATACAAGGTTATTTTTTCTGTTGTGAAAATTATATGATAATACTCCTTTTGTTACGTCAATAATAAAGTGGACTAAAAGATAAAATAGAAGTAGCCAAAATATTTTTGAACTGTAACTCAAATTAAAAACAAACAAAAATGCAACTATTATAATTGAATGAATAAATATATGTGTAATGTGTGCTAAAATAAATGTCTTTTTTGTTTGAGGATTATATACTTTATTTTTTGCTAAAGATTTCCATTGGAAAATAAAATCTCCTAAAGCATGTGTTAATAGTAAGATATATGCAATCATTTTTCGCTCCTTAATATTTTAGTTAGTTCTTCCAATGCATTTTCAATTATGTCAAAGTTCGAAGCCTGTATTCTGTCATTTATAGCTTGTGGCGAGATATCAATTTTTTTAGCAATTTCTTTGTATGTGAAATGAAACAGACGATATCTAACTACTTCCCACTGTTTTTCTGTCCATCGATCAATAACAAGTAACACTAAATTGAGCAGTGAGGACTCGGTGCTCTTTTGAGAATTCCAAATAAGACCTGTATATGACTCCGCTTCTTTTTTATCCTCTATTTTTTTGTTGAAATAGTCTCTAGCATTCCAAATAAGTTGGTTATTTAAACCATCAAATGACTCCGCTTCTTTTTTGTAAATTGATCCAGTATCCATTATAAATCTTATCTTTGCGGGTTGTATATTATAGAAGATTAGCAGTATTTTCTTAAAAAATAAATTATCGAGTTGCGCTTGAAAGTTTATTTCATCCCCTTTTGTTATTATAAAATAATCCTCATGAATTTTATTAGAATCAAACTTATTTTCTTTATAATGTTCATTTTGTAATGTGATAAAATCTTTTTTTATTTTATCAGTTATTTCTTCTTCGAAATTTGGATTTGCAGAATAAACAGCCCTAGATGATTTTATATCCCCTATGACAACTGCAGATAAAAAATCGTTTTTTGAATTGTCGTTTAACTTATAAAATCCTCGTGATACCCTGTTAATAATATTTCTTTTGTTGTAATCACTAATAACCCAATAAAGTGATCGCTTTTTATAATCAGGGTATATTTTTTTTAAATATTTTATAAGATCATTCGTTTCAATGAGTTCTTTATGCTTGAACTCTTGGCTTAAATCATCTTTTATTTTTCTATCTTCATTTATTTTTTTCGACATAGGAATTCCTCCTTGTATTGATTATATAACATCTTTAAAGCAAAATCAAGGTTTTAATCAATTTAATGGCAAAATCAAGGTTTTATTCAATTTAATGGCAAAATCAAGGTTTTATTCAATTTAATGGCAAAATCAAGGTTTTTCATTATTCAAAGCGAAATTATGGAAAATCAAGAGAACACCATAAAAAAATCTCTTAAATCGGCTGATTTTAACAAGAAATGTTAATAAAGTGTTTATTTCTCTAGTTGAAAAAAAGAAAAAAGCGCCTTTATCCGTACTATATAAGTGAGTATGGAAGAAGGTGATCGTTTGCAAGCAATACATCCACTTGGTGAAGTCATCACTTTATACAGTGAATATGTGGATCTCTCACCAAATACAATCAAAGGCTATGTGGGGATTCTTAAAAAATATGAGTCCTACCTCATTGAAAACAATATTATAAAGCCAAGAAGAAAAACTATCATGAATTATCGTGATTCTTTATGGAAAGATGGCAGAAGCAATACCACAGTACAAAAATATATGGTGGTGATCAAACAATTTTATAAATGGGCAAAAAGACATCAAGCTGAGTTTGATTTAGATTCATCATATAAGATAGATATTTCAGAAGGATTAAAGGGGGCGAGTGTAGAGCCCTATTATAAAAAAGAACCATTATCAATTGAACAAGTTCACAAGCTATTAGACACGACAGAACGTTCGAAAGTTAATATTCTAGGCTATCGAAACTATGCCATGGTTTTGCTGATGTTTGTCACAGGTCTAAGAACGGTTGAAATCACACGCGCAAAAATAAAAGATATCAGCCATATTGATAAGCAATCCATTTTATATATCCAAGGCAAGGGTTCAAGGGAGAAAAACCAATTTGTCAAACTCCCTCTTGAAGTAACCAATGCCATTACCGATTACTTATATTACCGCTTAGATAAAAATCCTTATCTCTTTGTCAGTCATCAAAAATCGGTTCATCCACTTACAAGAGACTTTGTTGGTAAGCTTATTAAAAAACTCTTGCTTTTATCTGGTCTTGATACAAAAAGAATCACACCCCATTCTTTAAGACATACGACAGCTTATCTGAATTTGAAACACGGGGGAAGTCTAGCCGCAACAAGACAACTCTTACGTCACAAACATATCGCATCAACCTTAATTTACGCCGATCACTTAGACCGTTTAGCCAATGATTCAGAAGAACGCTTAGAAGGCCTATATTTTAGTAAGGAGGAAAACAAAAATGAATGAACCACTAAAGACCAATTTACAGTCTTATAAACTTAGAGAAGTCGCAGACATACTGAAACTCAGTCCAAGGACACTTTATAAGTATGTCCATGAGGGCAAGCTCAAAGGATACAAAATCCCAAATGGTTGGCGCTTTACAGAAGATGATATCAAAGAATTTATTAGTTTGTCTCGCGCCAGAGCCACGCGTATCACAAGTAAGGACGAAAAGAAGTAATTGATTAACCAATGAGTACTGAATAGTAGAAGAAGATCTTATTTTAAAGAATAGGGTCTTTAAGTATGATTAATGTAAGTGTTAATGAGTCTAGTACTAAAAACAAACAGTTATTGTGATACAAAAGAGTTACTCTTATATGACATTAGATAAACATGTTTATTTTAGCAGTTACGGCAATATATGCACTACGCATACTTGACAAACTAAAAAGAGTATGATTTGGTCTAAACAGAGGTGTAAACGACCAAACAGATAGAATTAAAAAATAACAATAAATTATAGGTTTGATCTAAGATGTTAAGTAATCGACAGTTCAAAGTGCTGAGATGTTAAGTAACCAACAGTTCTCAATGATGGCTCAAAGCAATTATAACAATTACAGCATAATCACGACATACTCCTTCATGAAAATGGCTACAGTTACTCGTTTTTTATACATACTCATTCTTTAAAATAATTCGTCAGAAATTTTGTATGTTCAAAGTAAAGTGTTAGGGTACCCCTAAGGCTTTATGTATAAATTTATGGTAAGATTGATAGAAAAACCGCACATAAAAAAAGTGGTTTTAACATCTCAAATAAGCCATTTTTCATACTAAAATACTGTTCAAAGTACTGACTTACTCCGAAATAGTATGTTCGAAGTGAAGGGAAGATAAAACCCTATGTTTAAGCTACAGGGTCAAGGTTTCCAATGAAAAACGATCGAAAAATTATTGATTTTTTGAAAATTTTTACAAATTAAAGGAAACATTTTTTTGATTGAAATGAGCTATTTTCATACAATTATATGGATAAACCAATGTAGTGAAGACTAATGATCTGTATAATGATTGTTTATGGAGGTGACATAACTTGGATTATGATATTGTAATTATAGGTGGAGGACCAGCTGGAGCTTCACTTGCTAGACTGTTGCCAAACCACTTTAAAGTGTTAATAATTGAAAAAGGTGAAAAAGTTTCAACTAAAGGAAAGGTATGTGGAGGATTATTAGCTCCAGACGCCCAAAAAGAAATACAAAAACAAAAAATTGTCATACCTGAAGATGTTTATGTTACCCCACAACTAGATTGTGTATTAGCATTTGATGCAGATCAAAATATTAGCAGGTATTATTCCCGCCATTATGTAAATGTAAATCGAGCCAAATTTGATGATTATTTTCTGCAGCTGGTACCTAAAAATGTTGATATCTCATATGAAGGCACGTTCAAGTCGTTTTTAGAACAACGTGACTTTATTATTGTGAATTATATACAAAATAAGAAACAACATTCAATTCAAACGAAATATTTAGTAAGTGCTGAAGGTGCTACATCACAAGTGCGTAAACAACTAACAGATGGTCTTGACTCAATACAAAAATACATATGCATTCAGGAATGGTTTCTTTCCAATTCAACTATTTCACATTATCTTGCTCATTTCTCTTTACATGTTACAGACTATTATTCTTGGGTAATCCCAAAGAATAATACGATTGTAATTGGGTCTGCATTAAAACTAGGTTCAGAAGCTTATAATAAATATATTTCTCTTAAAGAAGACATCATTCAAGTACATCCTATCCATCAAAAGCCATTTCTGAAAGAATCTCATTTGCTTCTTAGGCCAAGAAAATGGAAAGACTTTGTTCTCGGAACAAACCGAATCTATCTGATTGGTGAAGCGGCTGGTTTTGTTAGTCCGAGTTCTGGAGAAGGAATCAGCTTCGCACTTAAAAGTGCAAGAAGATTAGCTGTTGCATTTCAAAATTCTCAGATGCAAATTTCTAAGAAGTATAAAAAATCTACTAGAATCATGAGAATATATCTGTTACTAAAAAACATTAAGAGTTTTGTTGTTTACACACCATTCATTCGGAAAGTAGTTATGAAGTTAGGGATTGCTTCAATCTCACCTTTCAAGAAATAGAAAAGGGCAAATAACTGAATGTTGAGATATAATCTGAATGATTCATATTATTTAGCACTTAAGAATCACTTTATTTTAAAATCAAGGGTGAAGAATCACATTAATTAAAAAATAAACGGTAAATAAAATATAACACCGAAAATATTTTAAATAATGATTATTTTTTATTGATTGAAGTGGTATCATTTAAATGGGTGATACAAATGAATAAATCAAAACAAATCGAGTTTCCCTTTCCAAAACGCAAATTCATAAAAACAAAGGAACTTCTAAAACAGAAGCTTTCTTACTATATGATTAATCGAATGGTAGAAGAAAACGTCATTAAAAAAATAAATGGTAATACATATGAAAATCTTGCATATTCAAGGGATGAGAATGATTTTCTATATGTTTTTGGATATGTTGACGAAGGAGTAGTATGTCTAATGAGTGCTGCAGTCTATTATGGTCTAAGCACCTTTCGTTCCAATCAGATTGATGTTGCTATCCGCCAAAAATCAAAAGTATCGATACTACCCGATTGGCCTACTATAGGAATCTATTATTTTTCTATTCAAAGATATAAACTAGGAATTCAAACAATTTCATGTGAAGGTGGTTCTTTCAAAATATATGATATGGAGAAAACGGTGTGTGATCTTCTTACATACCGAAATAAATACGGTTTTGAAGATTGTATAGCGGTTCTAAAGAATTATCTCCGTAGAGAAGATAGAGACATCAATAAACTTCTAGCCTATTCCAAAAAGCTGAGATGTCAAAATGTTCTTACAAAATATCTGGAGGTACTACTATGAGTGTAGTGGATTCTGTAAAAGCAAAACTTAAAAATCGTGCAATAAAATAAAAAAGAACCTTTCAAGAAGTTCTTATCATATACGGACTAGAAAGAGCATTATATCGATTATCCATTTCATCGTATTCAAAACATTACATTCTCAAGGGGGGGTATTTTGCTTTATGCAATGTACCACGGAGATTTTACAAGAGGTACTGCGGACGTTGATTTGTTGGGACAACAAATCAACAGTGATATTGACACGATAAAGAATTCGTTTATTGAAATATTCAGTATTCAATATCCGGAAGATGGAATTTTATATGATGTATCATCATTAAAAGCAACAAAAATTACTGAATTCAAAAAATATCCTGGAATCAACATAATGATTGAAGGATACTTAGATAGAACAAAAATAACTGTTCATATCGATATAGGGTTTGGTGATGTCGTGTATCCGGAAATTTCTACAATGGAATATCCCACACTGCTAGATCAACAAGCACCCATCTTACAGACATATTCTAAAGAATCAATAATAGCAGAAAAATTCCAAGCCATTGTTTCACTTGGTAATGCGAACAGTAGAATGAAGGACTTTTATGATATTTATGCACTCTTGAACTCTTTCAATTTTCAAAGTGATATACTAGCACAAGCAATCAAAGAAACATTCGATAACAGAAAAACATCTTTCGATATTATAACTGCATTTGAAGATGACTTCATAACAGACCAATATCGCAGAAGGATGTGGGCATCCTTTTTAAAAGCAAAAAATGTATTAAGTGTCATTGAACTAGAAGAAGTCATCTCAAAAATCAAACGCTTTTTATCACCACTTATCGAAATAATTACTCAATCAACTACGCAATCAAAAATATGGAATCACAATATTTGTGAGTGGAAATAGTATCTCCTGAGAGGTATATAATAACTACTAGAGTACAAACTAAAAGGAATGTAGAGTCTTAACACTATACTTAGGACCTTCATGATTTTTGACAATATTTTGAGTGATAAATAAAGATGTTTCCACATCTAAATTGAGCAATTTTCATAACAATAGACAGTTCTATGTGCTGACTTTCATAAGGACAGACAGTTCTATGTAATCGCTCGGGGCACCGACACCCTTTACTAAAGACTGTCGGTTCTATGTATGTATCTATGAAGCCTTTGACATAAAATCACGTTATTTTTATTTTTAGAATTTGCAGGATTATTTCCTGCATTTTTAATTGATTTTATCTCGTTTTTCTAATTTCAAACTTATATACTTCTAAGGAATAAGGGTTGAGCTCTATATATAGTCAATAATTAAAAAGTAAAAATCAAGGGGTTTTAAGAATTAAGACTAATTATTTGATTGCGCTCCGTATATGCAAGTTTGCACGAGACGCTATAAATTCATATAAAATTGTACTTTCCGTCGATTTTTAAACAAAAATACCGTTGAAATTGTATAAAAAAAGATGACAAATAAGTCATCTCAGGTTAATTACATATTCAGTATAGCAAACCAGTTGTTTGGTAACCCCATAGACAATGTTATCACATCTATGCTAATTGACTTAAGATGTTTTTCTAGGTTTGAAATATCGTTGTTAATTTCTTTAACAAATTTTTTGAAATCACGTTTTGGCAGAAGATCCTTTAGAGAAACTATTATTGCAAAAAAATCATCTTTTCCTTGAGTAAAATTCCCTTTGTTTTTAGCAATTTTTAATTTTGTATGGTAAATTGTATCGAAAATTTTGGAATCATTACGAAGCTGAATATTATAGAGTCTTTCATCATGGGCACATAAATTTCTAGCTTCAGACAATGCTTTAATATATTGTTTAAGGCTATTTTGTGAAGATCAAAATGTTTAGAAACTTTAATCCTTTGATTGTCTTTCATTAAAGAATAAAATTTACTTATAACTCCAAAAGATAAACAATTAACAAGTACCCACAAAGGAATATAACCATAATTATTTAAATAGTGTTTTATATAATCTTTCTTTGTATAATAATAAGTTATATGTTCTTGAAGTTTTAAGATTAATCCTATGATGTCTTTTGTTTGCTTCTCTTTTTTGTTTTTTCCAACAGAAACCTTTATATAATTTTCAAATGAACTAATTTTTAGGTATTTATCATCAGACAAACTTACGGAAAAGGGTTGCCATTCCAGATAGATTATGTATTATTACTGATGTCGACAAGCATTTTGGTAATACTCAATCTATTATTACTGAAAAATACAAGTATTTTTAGAAAGTCTATCAACACAGGATGGCACAAAAATTTATCCATACATCTCAAATCCATGTTTTGAACTTTGGCTTATTTTACAGTTTGAAAACGCTGAAAATTTAGATTTAGTTAAAATTGCTGAGAATAAGAAAACAGGCAAGGCAAGCTACATCAAAAAGAGTATAAAATACTAAAAGGTAAAAATAAAGAGGTGTCAATTATTGATTCTATCAATAATGCAAGAAATAACTCTATATCAGTATTGTTAGAAAACAATCTTGATACCTTGTATGCTAAAGTGGGGACAAATCTGAATGAGTTGTTTGATTATATATTAGGAGCTAGTAAATAGCTAGGTCTAATATGAGGAGAAATTGACATATATCAAGTGATTAAAGAATTTTATATATTATTCAAATGATATTATTTGAATAAAAAGAAGGTGTGTTTATGATAAAGATAGGCAACTTAGAGATAAATGAATCAGATTATGCTGTAGCAGTTGTGTTCTTTTTAAAGAAGGAATCTAATTTGTCATATTGTGCTGATATGATAATAGCTAGCTTGACATGGACTGTAAAAATCATTAAAGGAAATCACGCGGTTTGTGCCAAAACTGATGGCTTTAAAAAGAGCAAAAAATCGTATTTTGAATCTGCTTACAAAGCAATACAAAGATTTCTTGATATTGTTTGTTTAATAAAAAAACCTGCTATGTCAATTGACTATGATACTAAACAACAAGTTTCATTTTACATATGTAATAATCCTCAGAATAGGTCCTTAGAAATAATTTCACGAGATTATCTTAAATTTGAAGCAGACATTCAGATCGAGGCTAGAGATTCAAACGGTAACATAATAAATCCTAAAATAACAGCAACATATGTTCCTGCAGCAAGGTATCTTCGGATGTCTCAGTTGTCTGAGAGCTTGCTTGATGCTTATAGATATCTTTTTTTATCAGTTGAGTCTGCATTAAATGCGTATAGTCCTCATAATAATAATAATAATAATAAACGTGAAAGAGAATGGTTTGGTGATGTACTTGAACTTGCAAACAAAACATCAAAAAACCCATTAGTCTATACTAATGGCATTAAGAAACATTTTATGAATTATCACTATACCAAAATGAGAAATAAGTTGTTCCATTCAAAAGGAAAAATGATACTTCCTTTTGATAATTATGATATGAGCATGTTGTACGATGCTTATATAGGTTTATTTGATATATGTGCTATGATATTTGAAGTGCAATTTAATCAAAATATTAAAGGAGGATTCTTAATCAGTGAATATGCAATTAAAGCTTTAGTTGAAGCTATAAAAATAGATAATATAAATTTCTTTGAAAAGAACACGTTAAGTCATATGGACGTATTAAAAATTAAAAATATTGATCAATTAACTGCTAAAGGCTATAGTGGACATTTAAAAGTAAGACTTAAAGTAATTGATCAATGCAAAACTTTATTCTTTGATAAATACGAACTCAGCAATCTGGGAATATCTCAAATTAATTATGAATTTAAAGAGTTGGTTTCAATAAAAGAAGTGGACACATTAGTTGTGAATCATAGCGTATTTTTTACAAATCAAAATATAATTGACCGGCCATTTATGTGGTAAATCTAAGAATATAGGAGTTAATCACATGATATTAAAAAATGAACTAACAGAGATCTTGAAGTTCTTAAAAGGAAGTTTAAAGTGTCTGTTTTCTTGACACAGTACCAGGTAAACAATTACAGTTTACAGCTGTTAGATATCTTTGTAATTATACATCAAGTAAAACAGTATCTCTTGAAAAAACGTACCCGTTCTTTGAAAAGTCAATTAAAGATAACTTAGAAAGACTCAATAAATTAATCAAAGATTATTTCAATCAAACAATTGAAGAATTAATGAATGAGTAAATAAAAAGTTAAAACTATGAGCTGAAATATCATTTTGATGTTTTGGTTTTTTAATTTCTGTATTTGTCATTTAGAGTTTAAAAATCGTCTGAAAATCAATAAAGCAACTTTTAATTGACAGTTTTTGTCAGTTAGAGAATTCTATCACAAGAAATCTTATGGGTTTTTAAAAGTGAAAATCATACTTTTTAATAAGAAAAACTTAA
>Ga0307967_1000796_pt1 | contig 21028 bp, 19 predicted proteins | sample OrgLakmetagen648_FD_201828 | JGI IMG/M metagenome (GOLD analysis project Ga0307967, IMG submission 201828) | Saline water microbial communities from Organic Lake, Antarctica - #648 | ecosystem: Environmental > Aquatic > Non-marine Saline and Alkaline > Saline | place: Antarctica: Organic Lake... | reverse complement strand
GTTTGGCGGTGTTGTTGCTGTCGATAAAACAGGCAAGTCGCGGCAATGCTAGGTAACAAGGCGAAGAGTGTCAACGTAACTGGGTCAAGAGTGTCAACGTAACTGGGTCAAGAGTGTCAACGTAACTAGGTCAAGAGTGTCAACACAGCTTGTATTGCGTGGCGGCTTTTCGTACAATCACGCGCCCAACTCATCCCAACCTGCGCTCCCTGCTATAGGGTCGCCAAAGCGCTTCCCTTAGAACCAGGTGGATAAGAGCAGGGATGGGTCAATCGCGGAGAGCAGACATGTACGCAGTTATTGTTAGCGGTGGCAAACAGCACCGTGTAAAGGAAGGCGAAACTCTGAAGCTAGAGAAGCTGGAAGTAGAAACCGGTAGTAACATTGAGTTCGACCGTGTTTTGCTGATCGCCAACGGCGACGATGTTAAAGTAGGCGCGCCGGTTGTTGAAGGCGCCAAAGTGACTGCGGAAGTCGTCAGCCACGGTCGTCACGACAAGATCCAGATCATCAAGTTCCGTCGCCGGAAGCATTCTATGAAGCGTCAGGGCCACCGTCAGTGGTTTACTGAAGTAAAGATCACGGGTATCCAGGGCTAGTCCAGGTAAAAAGCCGGTGAACACCCCTTAATTAGGAGGCCTATCATGGCTCATAAAAAAGCAGCAGGTAGTACCCGTAACGGTCGCGATTCCGAGTCGAAACGACTTGGTGTGAAGCGCTACGGCGGCGAAAGCATATCCGCAGGCAGCATCATTGTCCGTCAGCGTGGCACCCGTTTTCACCCAGGCACCAACGTTGGACTGGGCAAGGATCACACCTTGTTCGCCAAAGCCGAAGGCCAAGTGAAGTTTGAAGTAAAAGGCCCTAAGAACCGCAAATATGTAAGCATCGTTTCAGCTGCATAAGTCGTGGTCTCCGAAAGCCCCGCACTGCTTCATTGAGGCTGCGGGGTTTTTTGGTTTGTAGGGTTTCGCTTTCAGTGCACCGTTATCAGTAAGAATTTCAATCAGCATCGTAAAGATCAGTCAACATCGTAAAGAACAGCAGCCAATACCATAAAGAGCAACAGCTAATATGAAATTTGTAGACGAAGCCACCATCATTGTGGAAGCAGGTACAGGCGGCCACGGTTGCCTGAGTTTCCGCCGTGAAAAATACGTGCCTCGGGGCGGGCCTGACGGTGGCGATGGTGGCGATGGCGGTTCTGTGTATCTGGAAGCCAACGATGCCCTGAATACTCTGATTGACTACCGCTTTCAGCGCCAGCACAGGGCCCATAACGGCGAACAGGGTTCCGGTCGCAATTGCACCGGTACCAAAGGCGAAGATCTGGTGCTGCCGGTGCCGGTAGGCACCACCATAGTGGACATGGACACCCACGAAGTTCTGGGTGACCTGACTCGCATAGGCCAGCGCCAGAAGGTCGCTCAGGGTGGTTTTCACGGCCTGGGCAACACCCGCTTCAAGTCCTCTATTAACCGTGCGCCACGGCAGACTTCGAAAGGCTCTGAGGGTGAAGCCCGGAATCTGCGGCTAGAGCTGAAAGTACTGGCCGATGTGGGCCTGTTGGGCATGCCCAATGCCGGTAAGTCGACCTTTATTCGTTCTGTATCCGCGGCGACGCCAAAAGTGGCGGACTATCCGTTTACCACCCTGGTGCCAAACCTGGGCGTGGTCAGAGTGCAGAATCACCAAAGTTTTGTGATTGCCGATATTCCCGGCCTAATCGAAGGCGCAGCCGAAGGTGCCGGTCTGGGCATCCGTTTTCTGAAGCACCTGGTGCGTACCCGCCTACTGCTTCACCTGGTAGACGTGGCCCCCTACGACGGTTCATCGCCGGCCTACGCGGTAAAAGCCATCGCCCACGAGCTTGAAAAGTTCAGCGAAACACTGGCTAATCGCGATCGCTGGCTGGTGCTGAATAAAGTCGACATGGTGCCGGAAGACGAGCGCGAGGCCCACTGCCAGGCCATCGTTGATGAGCTGGAATGGAAAGGTCCGGTATTCAGTATCTCTGCCCTGAGCGGCGAAGGTACCAAGCCCCTGACTCAAGCCGTTATGCGCTGGATTGAGGAGCGTGCGGCAGAAGAGGCTGAAAACCCCGAAGCTGCAGAGCAGGAAGCAGCCCGCCGCCGCCAGATGGATGAAGAGGCCCGCGCCGGCATCACCGAAGAAAAGATGGCGCGCCGCGCGGCCCGCGAAGAAGACAACGATGACGACTTCGACGACGATGATCACGACGTAGAAGTGGTTTACGCCCCGGAGTAGGTGCTTTCAGGTTTTAAAGTCCAGATAATACCGCCCAAACTCTAGGGTGTGGTGCCATTCTGGCGTCGCAACTTGCTTTTTTTAAAGTATCTGCCCGCAAGAGGCCCTACTACAATCATGACTGAACGCGCCCAGCTGCAACAGGCCCGACGCCTGGTGGTAAAAATCGGAAGTGCCCTGCTAACCAACGACGGTGAAGGCCTGGACGTGCCTGCTCTGGGCTGCTGGGTAGACCAGATGGCGGCTCTGGTAGAGGCCGGTGTCGAGCTGGTGGTGGTGTCATCCGGCGCTGTTGCCGAGGGCATGAGCCGGTTAGGCTGGACTCGCCGGCCGCAGCAGGCGCATGAATTGCAGGCAGCCGCGGCCGTAGGCCAGATGGGATTGGTACAAACCTGGGAGGCCCAGTTCAAGCGCCACGGCATACACACTGCCCAGATTCTTCTGACCCACGACGACTTGTCTGATCGCAAGCGTTATCTGAACGGTCGCAGCACCCTGCGGACGTTATTGGAGCTGGGCGTTGTGCCGATCGTGAACGAGAACGACACGGTGGTGACCGATGAAATCCGTTTTGGTGACAACGACACCCTGGGTGCGTTGGTGGCCAACGTGGTTGAGGCTGACGGCCTGATTATCCTCACCGATCAGCTGGGTCTGTTTGATAAAGACCCGCGCAAACACAGCGACGCAACATTGGTGAACGAGTGCTTCGCCAGTAACCGCGACCTGGATGCCATGGCCGGCAGTAGCGCCGGCGCGCTGGGCCGCGGGGGTATGCAGACCAAGCTTCGTGCGGCGCGGCTAGCAGCACGCTCAGGGGCCTTCACGTTGATTGTGGGTGGGCGCATCGACAATGTTCTGGGGCGGCTGCGCGAACGCGAAGCGCTAGGTACGCTGTTATTGCCGGAGCAGGGCCGTGTAGCGGCTCGCAAGCAGTGGCTGGCCAGTCACCTGCAAACCCGTGGTGCTTTAGTGATTGATGATGGCGCGGCGCGGGTGTTGCGACAGGGTGGTCGCAGCTTGCTACCTGTAGGCGTTACCCGTATCAGTGGTGAATTCCGCCGCGGCGAGATGGTGGCGTGTCTGGATGAGCAGGGTAAAGAAGTGGCTCGTGGCCTGGTGAATTACGACGCCGCTGCTGCACGTTTGATTGCTGGCCAGTCCAGTGATCGCATCATGGAATTGCTGGGCTTTATGACCGGTGAAGAGCTGATTCACCGCGACAACATGGTGATAGCCTCTTAGCATAGCGATAGCTTCTTAAATAGTGATCGCCTCTTAGCGTTATTCCTTGCCGTTTCTGCAGACATAAAAAAACCGGCCAGCAGGCCGGTTTTTCGTGCACCCAAGTGGCTTACGCCGCTTGCAGTGCCTTCACCTTGATATTCAGGCGGCTCTTAATGCGAGCAACCTTGTTCTTGGTGAAGATACCCTTGTTAACCATGCTGTCCAGAATCGGCTGGGCTTGCAGAAAAGCAGCTTTCGCGCCTTCATAATTGCCTTCAGCGATTTGAACGTGAATCTTTTTCATGTACGTACGAGCCATGGAACGCAGGCTGGTGTTGTGCTTGCGACTGTTCTCGTTTTGACGTGCACGCTTTTTGGCTTGCGGGGAATTTGCCACCGTAAAACTCCTGAAAGTACTTGAATTCGTTGCTGAATATTTGGTTTGAGAGCGCCAGATGCAGTTGCAGTAACCCTTCAGTCACCCGTATCGCAACTCTCTTTCATCGCGGGCGCGCCAGATCCAGCGCGTCGAAATAAATGACGCAGAACTATGCCGCCAACGGCGAGACTTGTCAAGTCAAAAAGTGATCAATGCCAGCGGAGGCAGGGCTTGTGATAAACTCCCGCTTCTCTATTTTGTCGGCCAAAACACCATGTCTGAACAGTCTCCCGGGCCCCAGGGCCCGACACCCGAATCGCCGCGCCCATCAGAGCCGTCGGTGCCCGCCGTGAGCGCGATTAAACCTGCGCCGGGCCTGCTGCGTTCGTCTGGTGTCGTAGGGGTGATGACCATGACGTCGCGGGTGCTGGGGCTGGTGCGGGATATGGTGATTGCTCGCTATTTTGGTGCCGGTGCCGGTGCGGACGCGTTTTTTGTGGCCTTCAAGATTCCTAATTTTCTACGCCGGTTGTTTGCCGAAGGTGCGTTTTCGCAAGCGTTCGTGCCCGTACTGTCGTCTTATCGTGAAAACCAGCCGGCAACCGAAGTAAAGCGCCTGGTGGATGCGGTTGCCGGCTCGTTGGGCCTGGTGCTGTTGGGGGTCACTCTGGTGGCCATGCTGGGTGCGCCGGTGTTGACGGCGGTGTTTGCCCCGGGTTTTTTGGGCGACGACATAAAATTCGCACTGGCCAGCGACATGTTACGGATCACCTTCCCTTATTTATTGCTGATCTCGTTGACGGCGTTCGCCGGTGGCATTCTCAACAGCTACGACCGCTTTGCCGTTCCCGCGTTTACGCCGGTGTTGCTGAATCTGGCGATGATTGCTGCCGCCGTCTGGCTAGCGCCGCTTATGAACGAGCCGATAATGGCGCTGGCCTGGGGTGTGTTGATTGCCGGTGCCTTACAGCTGTTTTTCCAACTACCGTTTTTGATGCGTCTGGGTCTGATGCCGCGGCCCCGGGTGGATTACCGCCACGAGGGCGTTAGCCGGATTCTGAAGCTGATGGTGCCGGCGCTGTTCGGCGTATCGGTAAGCCAGATAAACCTGCTGTTGGACACCGTTCTTGCCTCGTTTCTGCAAACCGGCAGTGTGTCCTGGCTGTACTATTCCGACCGCCTTGCGGAGTTGCCTTTAGGGGTGTTCGGCATAGCCATTGCAACGGTGATTTTGCCCAGTTTATCGCGTAAGCACACAGCGGACTCGGCGGATCAGTTCTCCGCCACTCTGGATTGGGCGGTGCGGGCGGTGTTAATCATTGGTGTGCCGTCTGCGCTGGCCTTGGGGTTGCTGGCTGAGCCGCTGATTGCCACTCTGTTTCACTATGGCGAAGTGACCGATTTCGATGTGGCCATGTCGGCTCAAAGCCTGCGCGCTTATTCCGCGGGCCTGCTGGCATTCATGGTCATCAAGGTGCTGGCGCCGGGCTTTTTTGCCCGCCAGGACATTCGCACCCCGGTGAAAATTGGCATCATCGCCATGGTCGCCAATATGGTGCTCAACCTGATACTGATCTTCCCCTTGGCGCACGCAGGCCTGGCGCTGGCCACATCGCTGTCGGCCTGGCTCAACGCCTTTTTGCTGTGGCGCGGTTTGAAGGCCATCGGCGCCTGGCGCAGCCAGCCCGGCTGGGGCAAGTTCGGGCTGCAGCTCGCGCTGGCGAACGGCGCGCTGGTGGCGGTGATTTTGTGGCTCAACGCGCCGGTGAATCAGTGGCTGGCGGCCGGCGGCTTTCAGCGCTCCCAGGATATGGCAATACTGGTGATTGCAGGCACACTTGCGTACTTTGTTACACTGGCGCTGGCCGGGGTGCGTATAAGACATTTTCGCCACAGGTAAGGTATAATCCCGCGCCTTATCATGTGCCAAATGTTCATTGGCTCTAATTTTTGGCACGATTTTATTGCCGCTATTCATTGGCAATATTCACTAGCAAAGAGGTTTGCTTTGCATGCGCTTGATTCGCGGCCTGACCAACCTGAAAACGCTGTCGCAATCGGGCGAAGGCTCACTAGTGCGTGGCTGTGTGGCTACCGTGGGCAACTTTGACGGCGTGCACCGCGGCCATCAGGCAATTCTGGAGCAGGTAAAAGCCCAAGCCGCAAGACACAACTTGCCCTCGGTGGTGGTGATTTTTGAGCCCCAGCCCCAAGAGTTTTTTCGCGGTGTGGATGCGCCGCCGCGGCTGACCGGTTTCCGCCAGAAAGTGGAAGCTTTGCGAGGGCAGGGTATTGATGCGGTGCTGTGCCTGCGTTTTGACGAGCAGTTCCGCCAGTTTTCGGCCTGGGGCTTTGTGGATAGCCTGCTGATTCAGGGCCTGGCGGTGAAACACCTGGTGGTGGGAGACGACTTCCGTTTTGGTTGTGACCGTTCCGGTGATTTTAAATTTTTGCAGAAAGTGGGCGCCGACGCCGGCTTTACGGTTGAAAACACCCGCACCGTGGTGATCGAGGGCGACCGTGTTAGCAGCACCCGCATCCGTAAACTGCTTTCTGACAATCAGCTGTATAGCGCTGAGCATTTGCTGGGGTGGAAATATCGCATTGCTGGCCGCATTGTGTATGGGCGCCAGCTGGGGCGTGAAATTGGTGCGCCAACGGCGAATATCCGCCTGGCCCAAATGCCGGCCTTGCAGGGCGTTTACGTGGTAAGGGTAAAACTGGCCGATGGCACCCTGCACGACGGCATTGCCAATATTGGCTTGCGACCGACCGTCGACGGCAAACACCCGGCGCTGGAAGTGCACCTGTTTGATTACGCCGGCACGCTTTACGGGCAGAGGCTAGACGTCACCTTTCGCCACGGCCTGCGCGATGAAGTCCGCTTTGAATCGGTGGACGCCCTGAAAACCCAGATTGCCAAAGATTTCAGCAGCGCCCGGCTTTGGATTGCAGAGAGTCTTGCTGACAATAAAGAGCCTCGCTGAGAATAAAGACCGACCTAAACTGACCTAATAGAGCACGCACAGCCATCATGAGCGACTACAAGCACACTCTGAATCTGCCGGAAACCGCTTTTCCCATGCGCGGTAACCTGGCCAACCGCGAGCCTGAAATGCTCAAGCGCTGGCAGGACCTGAACGTGTACGGCAACTTGCGCGAACAGCGCGCAGGGCGTAACAAGTTCATTCTTCACGATGGCCCTCCTTACGCCAACGGCAGTATTCACATTGGGCACGCGGTTAACAAAATCCTGAAGGATATCATTGTTAAGTCCCGCGGCTTCATGGGCTTTGATGCGCCTTACGTGCCCGGTTGGGACTGCCATGGCCTGCCTATCGAGCACAAAGTAGAGCAGAAAATCGGCAAAGCCGGTGTGAAGGTAGATTACAAAACCTTCCGCCAGGCCTGCCGTGATTACGCCACCAAGCAGATTGCCGGCCAAAAAGCCGACTTTATCCGCCTGGGCGTGATGGGTGAGTGGGACAAGCCTTACCTGACCATGGACCCGAAAGTAGAAGCGGGCATTGTGCGTGCGCTGGGTAAAATTGTAGACAAGGGCCACCTGGTGCGCGGCTACAAGCCGGTCTATTGGAGCGTGGTAGGGCAGTCGGCTCTGGCCGAAGCGGAAGTAGAGTATCAGGACAAGACCTCTACCCAGATCGACGTGCGTTTTACCGCAGTGGATCAAGCCAAAGCCCTGTCGCTGTTCAATACCAGCGCCGGTGAAGGCGATGTGTCCGTCGTGATCTGGACAACCACGCCCTGGACCATTCCCGCCAATCAGGCGGTGTCATTGGGCGCCGAGCTGGATTACTCGCTGGTGCAAGCCGATGTCGGCGACGGTCCGGAGCGAATGATTCTGGCCAGCGCTATGGTAGAAGGCGTTATGGCACGCTGGGATGTGGCCGGTTACCAGGTGCTGGCACAATGCACCGGTGCCCAGCTGGAGCATCTGGCGCTGCAACACCCGGTTTATGACAAACACGTACCGGTGATTCTGGGCGATCACGTTTCTACCGACGCAGGTACCGGCGCCGTTCACACCGCGCCAGACCACGGTGTGGAAGACTTTGTGGTGGGCAAAACCTACGGCATTGGCACCCTGAATATGGTTCAGGCCGATGGCACCTACACCAGCGCTACCGGCGAGTTCGCCGGCGTTCACGTTTACAAGGCGGACGATCCGATCTGCGACGCGTTGACCCGCGAAGGCAAATTGGTACGCAAAGAAAAGTTCCGCCACAGCTTTCCCCATTGCTGGCGCACCAAAACACCGCTGATTTACCGCGCCACACCGCAGTGGTTTATCAGTATGGAAAAGGAAAACCTGCGCGCCGACGCTCTGGAAGCGATTAAGGGCGTGCGCTGGGTGCCTACCTGGGGCCAGAACCGCATCGACGCCATGCTGCGCCAGTCGCCGGACTGGTGCGTATCGCGCCAGCGCACCTGGGGCGTGCCGATTACTCTGTTTATCCATAAAGAAACCCAGGATCTGCACCCGAACACCCAGAGCCTGATCGAAAAAGTGGCTCAGGCGATCGAGATCGATGGCATTGATGCCTGGTATGACCTGGATGCCCGCGAGCTTCTGGGCGACGACGCCGATCACTACGAGAAAGTGTTGGACACCCTGGACGTGTGGTTTGATTCCGGCGTGACCCACGAATCGGTTTTGAGAGTGCGCGAAGAACTGGGCCAGTTCCCGGCTGATTTGTACCTGGAAGGCTCTGACCAGCATCGCGGCTGGTTTCAATCGTCCCTGAAAACCTCGATTGCCATCAACGGCGTGGCCCCGTACAAACAGGTGCTTACCCACGGCTTTACCGTGGATGGCAAGGGTTACAAAATGTCCAAATCCTTGGGCAACGTGATCGCGCCGCAAGAGGTCACTAACGACCTGGGCGCCGACATCCTGCGCCTGTGGGTAGCGGCCACCGATTACAGCGGTGAAATGACCGTCTCCAAAGACATTCTGCGTCAGAGCGCCGACGGCTATCGCCGTATCCGCAACACCGCGCGCTTCCTGATGAGCAACCTGACTGGCTTCGAACCGTCCCAGCACAAGGTGGCCCCGGGCGATATGCTGGCGCTGGACCGCTGGATGGTAGATCGCGCCCTGCAATTGCAGAACGAAATTCACGAAGACTATGAAAACTACACCTTTTTGAAGATTTACCAGAAAGTGTACAATTTCTGTGAATCCACTCTGGGCGGCTTTTACCTCGACATCATCAAAGATCGCCAGTACACCACCCAGGCCGATAGTCTGGCGCGGCGTTCGTGCCAGACCGCGCTCTACCATGTGGCCGAAGCGCTGGTGCGTTGGATTGCGCCGATTCTAAGCTTTACCGCCGATGAAATCTGGCAGCATCTGCCGGGCGAGCGCGGCGACACCGTATTCTACGAAACCTGGTACCAAGGCCTGAGCGAAATGCCGCAGAGTGTGGAGCTGGGCCGTGATTACTGGCGCGACATTTCCGCCGTGAAAGAAGCGGTGAACAAACGACTGGAAGACGCCCGCAAGCAAGGCGTTATCAAGGGCTCCCTAAGCGCAGAAGTGACGCTGTTCTGCGATGGCGGGTTGGCCGAGAAACTAAAGCACCTGGGCGAAGAATTGCGCTTTGTGCTGATCACCTCGGAAGCTGACGTGAAGCCGGTAAGCGAGGCGGTTGACGCAGAACAAACCGGTTATGAAGGGCTGTTGGTGCAGGTGCGCCCCGCCAGCAATACCAAATGCGAGCGCTGCTGGCACCACCGCGTCGACGTAGGTAGCCACGCAGAGCACTCGGATTTGTGCGGCCGCTGTGTCACTAACGTGTATGGCTCGGGTGAAACCCGCGCCTTCGCCTGATGGGCTCCGCCATGGCAAAATCCGGCGATAGCGGCCAGTCCGGTGCGGGCAAACTGAAGTGGTTGTGGCTGACAGCGCTGGTGATCGCTACTGATCTGGGCACCAAGGCCCTGGCCACCACCATGCTCAGTTACGGCAATCCGGTACCGGTGATGCCGCTGTTCAACTTTACGCTGCTGCACAACACCGGCGCCGCCTTCAGTTTTCTGGCCGGCGCCGCCGGATGGCAGCGCTGGTTCTTTGTGATCCTGGCGCTGGTGGTCAGCGTAGTGCTGGTGCTGTGGCTGAGAAAACTGGAGCGCCATGAAACCTGGTCTGCCATTGCCTTGGCGCTGATTCTCGGAGGCGCCTTGGGTAATGTGTACGATAGGGTGGTACACGGTTACGTGGTGGATTTTCTCCATTTTTATTGGCAGAACTGGCATTTTCCGGCCTTTAATCTGGCCGACACCGCCATCACCATTGGCGCCGCCATGATCATACTCGACACGTTTCGCAAGCCCGCCGATGCGGATAAAAAAGGCGACTGACCACTATGAAAGAACTTCCTGTAGACAAAGGCACCCAGGTTACCCTGCATTTTGCGCTGAAATTCGACAGCGGCGAAGTGGTTGATACCACCTTCGACAAAAACCCGGCCACCCTGGACATTGGCGATGAAAGTCTGCCAGCGAATTTTGAAGCCTATTTGATGGGCATGATAGCCGGTGACAAAGCCAGCTATCAGGTGCCACCGGAAAAAGCCTTTGGCCAGCGCAACCCCAACAACTTACAGTTGATGAAGCGCCATGTGTTCGGTGCCGACATGGTGCTGGAGCCAGGTGTGGTGGTCTCCTTTGCCGACGCGCGTCAGCAAGAGCTGCCGGGTACCATCAGCCGGGTAGAGGGCGACGAAGTAGAAGTGGACTTCAACCATCCGCTGTCTGGGCGTACACTGACCTTTGATGTAGAAATTATAGACGTAGAGCCGGTAGGCCCTGCGCACTGACTTTCAGGAACGCTATGCAAATTCGTCTGGCAAACCCCCGTGGATTCTGCGCCGGTGTAGACCGCGCTATCGATATCGTTAACCGTGCTTTGGACGTGTTCGGCGCACCTATTTATGTGCGCCACGAAGTGGTACACAACAAATTCGTGGTAGACAATCTGCGCAAGCGCGGCGCTATCTTCGTGGAAGAGCTGAGCGAAGTGCCAGACGACAAACTGGTGATTTTCAGCGCCCACGGCGTGTCCCAGGCGGTGCAAAAAGAAGCCGCAGACCGCGGCCTGAAAGTGTTTGACGCTACCTGCCCGCTGGTCACCAAAGTGCACATCGAAGTCATGCGTTACAGCCGCGACGGCAGTGAATGCGTGCTGATTGGCCACCATGGCCACCCGGAAGTGGAAGGCACCATGGGCCAATACAATTTCGCCAACGGCGGCGATATTTACCTGGTGGAAAACGAAGCCGACGTTGCGAAACTGAACGTCAAAAACCCCGAAAAGCTGGCCTATGTCACCCAGACCACCTTGTCTATGGACGACACAGCGCGGGTAATCGACGCGCTGCGGGCCAAGTTCCCGAAGATTGAAGGGCCGCGCAAAGACGACATCTGCTACGCCACCCAGAATCGTCAGGACGCCGTCAAACAAATGGCCGACGAGTGCGACCTGATGCTGGTGGTAGGTTCCCCCAACAGCTCCAACTCCAACCGCCTGCGCGAGCTGGCGGAACGCATGGGCACACCGGCCTATCTGATCGACGAAGCCACACAAATTGACCCCGCCTGGCTAGACGGCAAAAAATCCATCGGCGTAACCGCCGGCGCTTCCGCCCCGGAAGTACTGGTAAGCGCCGTGATCGCCCGCCTGCGAGAACTCGGCGGTGAAGTGCCGGAGGAGATTGCCGGACGTGAAGAGAATATTGTGTTTTCTATGCCGAAAGAGTTGCGGATTGATACTATGAATGTGTGATGGATATCACGCATTGATACCCTGAAGGCCGCTCATCTTCTGTAAACCGCCACTTGTCTGGAACAACTGGCGGTTTTTTCGTGCTGTTGTATCTTACAATTATGAAAATTCATTCAGGAACGGAATTCATTGGCTTAGTTTCCTATAGCGTAATCGCGTAATGAAGGGGTGTTTGATGAAACGTGTGAAGGGTTTCACGCTGATTGAATTGATGGTGACCATTGCCGTAGCGGCGATCCTGGTCAGCATCGCGCTGCCGTCATTTCGCAACCTGATCGTGAGTAATCGGTTGAATACACTCGCCACCGAAATGGTAGATGCGGTCAGTTTTGCTCGCTCCGAATCGGTTAAGCGTAATAGTCCGGTGGTTTTTTGCCGCGCAGCAAGCGCTACCGCAACAGTTTGTGATTCGGGGAGTTTTTGGGCGCATTGGGTCATTCTTGCGGGTACGGATGTAATCCGCAGGGGTGAGGTGAACAGCCATAACTCGACGATAGAAGTGTCTTCTGATCTGACGGATGAGGAAGTCGTTTTCGGAGGCGACGGCCTGGCACGCACCAACGGAAATATCATCAGTGAATCCACAATTTCCATCTGCAGTGAGTCCGGCCCTGGCGAGTCAATTCGAAATGTCACTTTTGGGGCTGCAAGCCGGGTGTCTACCTACAAAATTGTGGGAACCTGCTAATGAATATACTAAAAGCAATGACAGGCCCTAACAAACAAAGCGGGCTCGGTCTCATCGAGGTGCTGATTACGGTTCTTGTGCTGGCCATTGGTTTGCTCGGGTTGGCGTCGCTACAGCAGGCGTCCATACGCAATAACCAGAGCGCGATGGAGCGTTCGATGGGGGTGGTGCAATCCTATTCGATCATCGAAGCAATACGAGCCGCCCCGGACTCCGCCAAGAGCGAACGGTTCAACATAGCGATAGATGCCACACCCGCAGGCAGTACATTCCCAGCCAATGCCCTGAAGATGTGGCGTAGCCAATTGACGCAGAACCTGGGGGCCGACGCGACTGGGTCGGTCGACTGTGATGCGACTAGCTGCACCGTGATTATCCAATGGGACGACAGCCGCGGGATGGCTGGCGACAACACGCAGGAAATTATGACCGAGGTGCATTTATGAGTCGCAATTTTTCCCGATCTATAACTGCATTCTATTTCCGTAGCCGGGGTTTGGCGCTAGTGGAACTGATGATCTCCCTCGTACTGGGTCTGGTTATTATTGGTGCAGTGACCGGTATCATGCTTTCCAATATGCAGGGGTTTCGCACCACGCGCGGTTTGTCGCAAGTGCAAGATGCCGCAAGGGTAGGTTTTGAGCTACTTGCGCGAGACATTCGCCAAGCAGGTAACGTCCCATGCGGTAACGACATCACTATCGTGAACATCCTTAATCCCGCCAACGGAGCCGGCGCAACGCCCTGGCAGTATGATTGGGATAACGCCGTTAAAGGGTTTGATGGTGACACGGCACTATCTGGCGTAACCAACCAGATTGCAGGCACGGAGTCTCTGGTCATGCTTTCTGGCCAGGCGTCCGACACTTATATGGAGGAATATAGTTCAACAACCAATTCCGCGAATTTCGTTGTCGGCAGTTCTAGCCCCAATGGGCACAGCCTCAATGAGGGAGACATCCTTCTTGTATGTAACGAGAAGTTGGGAACTATTTTTCAAATGACCAATGGGTCGGGTGCTGCCTCTGGTAAAATTGTGTCCAATACTGGTAATAGGTTTCAGCCAGGCAACTGCAGCAAGGGTTTTGGGGAATTCTTTGGTGCTTGTACGGTTAATGGAGTTCGAGCCGACTACGCCCCCAATACGGTCGTTGCGCAGCTGAGCTCAACAGCGTGGTACCTGGGCGATAACGGCCGGCCGGATGAAGGCGGTCGATCTCTCTATATGGTGCGTTTGAGTAATAGTGCGGGCGATGCGGCGCTAAGTCGTATTGAAATAGCCTCTGGTGTGACCGATCTGAGTTTCCGTTATCGGCTGGTTGATACTGCGGATTTTGAGGATTCCGATACCATTACTGCGGCAAACAGATGGGCTGACGTGAATGCGATCGAAGTCTCCATGAGTCTTTTTAGCCAAGATCAGAATATATCCACATCGAATCTTGACGAGGGCCGTCTTGGGCGCAGCTTCACGAGTGTGGTGGCCATCAGGAACCGTTCGTTATGAATACACATCAATTGGCAAACAGGCAATCCGGCGCTGCACTCTTGGTCGCCCTTATCATGCTTCTGATATCGACAATGGTCGGGCTGGCTTCGATCCGGGGTACCACGATGAATGAAAAGATGAGTTCGAATATGTACGACCGCTCGCTTTCTTATCAGGCAGCGGAAGCAGCACTCCTTGCCGGTGAAGCTGCGGTATTGGCTGATCCAGCAATAGCGGTAGACTGTACGGTTGTGAGTGCGGAATGCCCCCCTTCACCAGCCACCACTTTCACCAGCACCACGACCGATTGGACCACGGTAGGCGCTGACTTCAAGGTGAACGATGCTCTGCTCGGCTCAACGCCACAGTTTTACGTTGAGAAGATGGGTGTCGTTGGTGGCACAGACGAGCTTGGGTCAGAAAGCGCTAACTGTTCTAATTACGCGGGGTGCGAGGCACCGCCAAATGCGGCCTCATTTCGTATTACGGGCCGAAGCGGCATACCAGCAACGGACGGGCGTTCGGTTGTGGCGCTTCAAATCACTGTTAAACAGAATCTGTGATGCACCAGAGAGGAAAGTTACCCATGAGCATTTCAATGCGTAAGTGCGTACGGTCAGGTATCGCTACCTTTCTGGTTCCATTGCTGCTTGGCGCTGGTAGCGCCCATGCCAGCGTAGATATCGATCAGCAGCCTTTGCTGGTGGCCAAGCCTGTGCCGGGCAATTTGGCGATTGTTGGCTCTTTAGAGTTTCCGACGATGGTCTCGAAAGCGAACAATGGAGTAACGGGGGACCGCGACACCACATACAATCTGAACAAATCTTATGTGGGCTATTTCGACAGCCAGAAGTGTTACAGCTACGTGTATGGAGGTGGTGCTACCCAAGTTGAGCGCTACAGCAAAAGCTACTTCAAGCCGGAAAACTTGAACGGTCCAAGTTGCGCCGACAATTTTTGGAGTGGCCACTTTCTGAATTGGTCTACAACGCAGGCAATCGATGTTTTCAGGAGTGTGCTTACTGGTGGTTATCGTTCGGTTGTCACTGACACTGACACTGACACTGAAACGATGACGATCCTCGAGAAGGGCGTTCAAACCGGTCAAGGCGGTAACACCAACTTCCCCGACGGGTATGTAGAAGATGATAGCGATATAAAAAACGCTACTCCCACCCAGTGGGGTGAATTCAATACTCGTATTTTGCATCTCGGTAATCGCATGCGATTCACCGATCAGACTGGTAGAAGCCGCAATTGGTCTGGCACAAACAGCATAGTTGAATATGACCCCTCAAAGCACAAGTTTAATGGGGATCCGGGATTCGAGAGTGAAAAGGTGTACGAGCTTGTCGTCAGGGTCCAAGTGTGTGTACCTACTATGCCGGAATCGAATTGTGTGAAATATGGCAGCAATTATAAGCCTGAAGGTCTTATCCAGAGTAATGCCGATAATATGAGATATAGCGCTTTTGGTTATCTAAATGATAACTCTTCACCGAATCCAAACAGGGATGGTGGGGTTATGTACGCGCGCATGAAGTACGTTGGGCCTGAAAAAACTACTGACAACAACACCGTGGTCGATAACCCGAACAAGGAATGGAGTGAAGTTACTGGTGAGTTCATCGCAAATCCGGATGAAACAGATGCGAGTGCTACCACTACGCGATATGGTATAGACCCTATAGTCCATAGCGGCGTAATAAGTTATATCAATAATAGCGGACAGATTGTGCCAGGAACATTGTTCAAACGTTACGATAATGTGAGTGAGCTATTTTACGCAGCATATCGATATCTCAAGGGGCTCCCAAATCGGCCAGAGTACATCGCTATCAGCCAAACAGGAGACGCGGCAAAAAAACTCGTAGGGGGTTTGCCGATTATTGACTGGGCCGCTAATAATACAGACGATCCGATTAGTGATGTAAACGATCCAATGCAATTTTCTTGTCAAAAGAACTTTTTTCTTGGAATTGGTGATACTAATACTGCCTCAGACCCAGGCACCGGATTACCAAAAGCTGATGATGACGTTAATATTGATGCAAGGATCGCCAGAATATCGACACTAGAAGGTGGCTTTTCCGGCGCATCCCGGGGGATAGCAGGTCTCGCTTTTGACGCCAATACCGTTGACTTGAGGCCCAGTATGCCAGGAAAGCAAACTGTCTCGACTTATTGGATCGATATCTTGGAGTTTGGGGAACTAAAGTCTCGAAAGAACAACCAGTATTGGCAAGCGGCCAAGTACGGTGGATTGAAAGTCCCTGACGATTTTAATCCTGATAGTGATTCTATTGACGAAAGTATGTGGTACACCAATGGTGAAACGCTTAACTCGTCAGGATATAAGCGGCCCGATAACTTTTACGTTGTAGCCCGCGCTCAGGATTTGGTAGACGGGCTGATCCAAGCCTTTGCCGATATTCAGAAAGAGCAAACTGGCAACCGTTCTTCATTGGCGCTGAACTCGACCACGCTGGACGCCGGCTCGGCGACTTTTCAGGCGGAGTACACCAGCGGTATCTGGACCGGTGACTTGAATGCGTTTACTTTGGATCAGAATACTGGTGCGTTGAGCTTAACTCCGGCCTGGACGGCATCGTCGAAACTACCGTCGCCAGCGAGTCGTAACATTAAGACGTGGAATGGGAGTGCTTTTGTCAATTTCACTACCATCACTGATATTGGCAATGGAACACTGACTGATTTGTTGAAAACTCACTCCGGCGCAAGTGCCAGCTACGCGGCTATAGATGTTGTTAACTATCTGCGAGGCGACCGGACCAACGAAGATAATTCAACCGGATTACGGGTGCGCCAGGGTGTACTCGGCGATATTGTCAACTCTCAACCGGTTTTTATTGGCAATCCAAAGCCCGGTTTATTCCGCGGCCAGACCTTTGATGGTTCGGACACTTATGATGCTTGGGCAGAGAGCTTGAGCCGGACGTCCACGGTTTACGTGGGTAGTAACGATGGTATGTTGCATGGCTTCAACGCGACGACTGGGGCTACGAATAGCGGCGTCGAAACCTTCGCCTACGTACCCAAGACTGTCATTGAGAACGGGCTTGGTGAACTGGCAAATCCCGCATACAACCACAGATACTTTGTCGACGGCGAGCTAACGGTGGCTGACGCTTATGACGGAACAAATTGGCGCACCATTCTAGTAGGTACCCTCGGTGCCGGTAGTGTGGCGAAAAATCGCTCTACCACCAGTAATGCGATTTTTGCGCTGGATGTAACCGATCCGGGCAACGTGACATTCCTATGGGAGAAAAACTCCGCAGATATTCCCGAGCTTGGTAACAACTTGGGCAAGCCGGTAATCGCGCAGATTGCCGATGGCAACTGGTCGGTTTTGCTTGGTAATGGGCCTAATAGCACCGGCGGCAAAGCTCAACTGGTTTCGATTAATCTCTTCACCGGGACTAATGCCGTCAAAGCTACGGCAATGTCCGCTGATACCGGCAATGGGCTTTCAGCGGTTAGGACTTGGGACAGCGATGGAAACGGATTGACCGACACCGTTTACGCTGGCGACTTGCAAGGCAACCTCTGGAAAATAACAGGTTTGGTCAACACTGCCCCGACCGTACAGAAGCTGTTTCAGGCGAGGGATGCCGCTGACAATCCTCAGCCAATCACGTCCTCGCCCTTGGCTGGAAGATCTCCATTCAGTCAAGAAGTATGGTTGTTTTTCGGTACTGGTCAGTACCTTAACACCGCCGATCTGTCCGATATCTCGGTACAGACCTGGTACGGTATAAATGATGACGAATCAACAACTACGGTCAGCCGTAGTGACTTGTTGGAGCGCAAGATTCTGCTTGATGTTCCGGTTTCTGAAGACGTTACTGCAGACGTTACTGCAGACGTTTCTGCGCGGGTCATCGAGGCCGGTGCACGGGAAGATCTTCTGGGTAAGCGCGGATGGTATATCGAACTCTTGCCGAACGGAACCGGCCCGGCTGTGGGTGAGCGTATGGTGACGCCTAACCAGTTCCAGGGTAGCGCCTTGATCGGTAATACTCGGATTCCGGATGCAAGCGACCCCTGCGCGCCTACCGGTCGGGGGGTTGTCATGTCGATTGATCCCTTCACCGGGGCACGACTCGTCGAAACGTTTTTCGATATCAATGGTGACGGTGTTTTCAATACCGCGGACATGGTTGAGATCGACGGAGTAGACACTGTGGTCTCTGGTATTGGACTGAATACAGGGTTCAGTAATCCGTCTTTTCTTGGTCAGAAGATGTATATCCCGACCGACGACGGCGAGATTTCAACACTGGCCATCCAGCCATTCACCACCGGCGCCAGCAGAACGTCCTGGCGCGAACTGATCAATATGGGAAACTGAAATGAAGCCTATAAGCGAGTGCTGCAGAGTGGCTAGCAAGGTTAAACGCCAAGCAGGTTTTACCTTGATTGAAATCATGATCGTGGTGGCCATTATAGGTATCGTGGCGGCGATTGCCTTGCCAGCGTACCAGCAGCATGTCGTTCGTACCTACCGCGACAGCGCCAAAGCCTGTCTGGCTCAGCATGCTCAGTTCATGGAGCGCTATTACAGTACTAACCTCACGTATGATTATGGTGTAGCTGCACCCGTGCTGGGGTGTGCGACTGAGTCTAATATGGCCAGTCGCTACACCTTTGCTGTAAGTAACTTGGCTCAGAGTACCTACACGCTAACGGCTTCAGCCGTGGCAGGAACAGCCCAGGCGGGCGATTCCTGCGGCGATCTTGGGCTGACACATACCGGGGCAAAAACCGCGGATGAGACATCCTGCTGGTAAGTGCCTTATGGATGTTAAGCGCCAACGGTGCAGGCAAATTGTCGGTAGAAAGATCAGCAGCGTAGTGGGCGTCCTCGTGAGTCCTCGGGGATGCCGTCATTATCCATATCTCTGGCAACTCTTACTTGGCCGCTTCTGTTGATTATAATCTGGCCTGCCAGTGAAGCGTCTCGTGATTTAGGGCACCAGGTGACGTTTCCTAAGTCACTGTGGACGAACCCGGTGGGCCTGAACTGAAAAAAGCTGCGGTGTAATGAGCGGACAACAAGACGCCCGTTGCCACTTGGCGAGATGGTTCTTAGAAGAGCTTTTGGCGCAATCAATTTTCTGGTGTTGTTAGGGTCTAGAAAAGCGTGAATGTCGCCATTCCAATCCCCGCCACAAGTATCCGTGGTGTCAAGGGGGCAGACCGTAACGATTGCTCCGGTCATCACCGCGTGTTGCCGTGCAAAGGCAAATATGCCCATCAGTCCATACAAAGCACTTTTTCGTTCCTGATTATTTATGAAAGAAGCGAATGAGGGTAGCGCTACATTCATGAGTATTGCCGCGATAATCAATACAATCATTAATTCTAAAAGCGAAAAGCCACGATTTTTGAGTGCTAACATTTTTCAACATCCATGTATTAACCGTTATATAGCGAACGCATCCTGCGTGTCGCTGCCATTCATTTCCAAAATACCTTGAAAGTCACTCCAGTCCTAATTTTTTCAACTTATACCGCAACGCCCGAAAACTGATCCCCAGCTTTTTCGCCGCCGCCGTTTTATTCCATCGCGTGGCTTCCAACGCCTGCTCAATAACCTTGCGCTCTATGTTATCGAGATATCCCTCCAGGTCCAGGCCTTGCTCTGACAGTTCGATATCCGCCGTTGCCATTATCTCAGCTGTCGGTGCCGGCAAAGGCGAATCCATGTTGCTGCTAGAGTTACCAAGCTGAAGGTCACCGCTGTCAATAACGTCGCCGTCGCAAAGTGTAAACGCCCGCTCCAGTATGTTTTCCAGCTCACGCACATTACCCGGGAAATGGTAGCCCTTTAAATAGTCGATGGCGGCATCGGTAAGGGCGATGGGTGTGCACTCGTATTCGCGGGCGATGCGCAGCAGTATGTGCCTGGCAAGCAGCGCTACATCGCCACTGCGTTCGCGCAACGGCGGCACGCGAATTTCAATTACGTTGATTCGGTAAAACAGGTCCTGGCGGAACAGGCCATCTTGTACCAGCCCCGGAAGGTCTTTATGGGTTGCGCTAAGCACGCGGATATCGACCGGCACTTCGTGGCTGTCGCCAACCGGGCGTACGGCTTTTTCCTGAATGGCTCGCAGAAGTTTTACCTGCATTGGCAGTGGTAGGTCGGCGATTTCATCCAGAAACAGGGTGCCGCCGTTGGCGCTTTGAAACAGGCCTGCTTTGTTATCGACGGCTCCGGTGAAACTGCCTTTTTTGTGGCCGAAAAACTCGCTTTCCATTAATTCAGACGGAATGGCGCCGCAGTTTACGGCTATGAACGGCCCATCACATCTAGGGCCCTGCTGGTGAATGGTGCGCGCGACCAGCTCTTTACCGCTGCCGGATTCGCCTTGAATAAAGACCGGCGCCTGGCTGCGGGCCAGTTTGCGGGCCTGATTACGTAAGGTATGAATCTGGGCGGAATTACCCAGCAGCAAACCCGGGTGGCTATTGTCTTCTGGCGCAGGCTCTGGGTTCTGGGCCAGTTTCAGGGCGGTGTTGACCAGCTCCCGCAGCCGCGGTAATTCAACGGGCTTTGACACAAAATCAAAAGCACCTGCTTTCAAGGACTCAATGGCGATGTCCATACTGCCGTAGGCGGTTATAACGGCGACCGGCGTGTTGGGCGCATGCTGCTGAATCCATTGCACCAGCTCGATGCCTTTGCCATCTGGCAGGTTCATGTCGGTCAGGCACACATTTGGTGTGTGTTTTTTCATGCCCGCGATACCCCCTGCCAGAGTGCCCGCGGTGACCGTGTTCAGGCCCATGCGGCTGAGGGTGATCTCTAGCAGGTCACGGATGTCGGGTTCGTCGTCTACGATCAGCGCGGTGAGTTTGGTCATAGTGCCCTTCAGATTACACGCCCGGGATGGGCAAACATAATGCGAAAGCAGCAACCTGGACGTTCGGTGTCAATCAACGACAGGTGAGCCTGATTCGCCTCACACAATTCTTTTGCCAGATAAAGGCCCAGTCCGGTGCCACTTTTGTCGGTTGTAAAAAACGGTTCGAATACAGACGACGTGTTTTCTTTGGCAATTCCCGGGCCGTAATCCTTGATATCAATGTAGGCGCGGGCGCCGTCGGCGGCGATTCCGGTCAGTATTTCTATTTTAGCCT
>Ga0307967_1000795_pt1 | contig 21041 bp, 16 predicted proteins | sample OrgLakmetagen648_FD_201828 | JGI IMG/M metagenome (GOLD analysis project Ga0307967, IMG submission 201828) | Saline water microbial communities from Organic Lake, Antarctica - #648 | ecosystem: Environmental > Aquatic > Non-marine Saline and Alkaline > Saline | place: Antarctica: Organic Lake... | reverse complement strand
ATTTCACCTCACCTTTTCGGTGAAATACAACAATTTCTAAATCGGGGTTAAACCTAAGTAAAGCGCTTTTTCACTTTGTTCAAACCGCTCAACTTAGGTATAAGATAGAACATATAAGAGACGAAGGCACAAAGATTAGCAAAGTAATATACCAATTGTATTTCAAAGTGAGCTTCAGAGAAACATTGAAATTATACCATTGCAATTGATAACCAGTATTATGCCTGCGTTGAACGGTTTGAACATCCTGTACCGCAGAATTACGGGAAGCTAAAATGCTTGCAATTTCATTATTCTGAGCAGAATCGCTCAATTTCGATGCAAAACAGGCAGCAACAAAATAATTAAGAAAAATTTAACATTTTTTATTTTTTCTTTTAATGGCTGATTAAGTGTGCTTTATACATCCCTAAAAAATAATAAAATATTTACATATGATGTTGTATTATTAGTTTTCTTAGTGTGAATAGGGATCAACGAAGATCGTGCACAAAAATGCAACAGGCGGGGCAAATCACCTGATCGGCTTCCCCCTATTTTTGCGTCACTTTTTTGAATAATTTTGGGGTACACAAGTATTATCATAATGAAAGAATTTTCAATTGGGGGTCTGAGGATCTCCGTGCCCATTGTTCAAGGCGGAATGGGTGTAGGTGTCTCTTTATCAGGACTTGCTGCCGCCGTATCAAACCAGGGAGGAGTAGGAGTTATATCCAGTGCCGGATTAGGGCTGCTTTATCGTGACTTTTCTAAAGATTTTTTAGAAGCCAGCATATATGGGCTTAAGGAGGAACTGCGTAAGGCCAAGGAGAAATCGCTGGGGGCTATCGGGGTGAACATCATGGCAGCCATGACCAACTTCGAAGACATGGTGCGCACGGCTATTCAGGAAAAAGCAGATATCATATTTGCCGGAGCCGGTTTACCACTGGATCTGCCAAAGTTTTTAAAGTTTGACAGCACCACCAAACTAGTACCCATTGTTTCATCAGGAAGAGCTGCACGCCTGATTTGCTCCAAGTGGAAAGCTAACTACGATTACCTTCCTGATGCTTTTGTGGTGGAAGGCCCTAAAGCCGGAGGGCATTTAGGCTTCAAAAACACCCAGATTACCGATCAGGCATATACACTGGAGCGTATCATTCCGGAAGTGGTTGCCGAAACTGGTAAGATAAAAGCACTTTATAATAAGGATATCCCGGTTATTGCTGCCGGAGGGATTTACAGCGGAGACGATATATATAAAATTATGAAGCTGGGCGCCAGCGCAGTACAGCTGGGAAGCCGTTTTGTAACTACCGAAGAGTGTGATGCCTCTCCCCTGTTTAAAGAAACATATATCACCGCCACGGAGGATAGTGTCAGGGTAATTCAAAGCCCTGTAGGTATGCCCGGAAGAGCTATCCAGAATCCTTTTCTGGATAAAGTAAACAACGGGGAAAAAATGCCTAAAAGCTGTCCGTTCCAATGCATTAAATCCTGCCAGGTAGAGAAAAGTCCATACTGTATCATCAGCGCACTATACCAGGCCTATAAAGGCAATATGAAAAGTGGCTATGCCTTTGCCGGGACCAATGCCTTCAGGGCTGATAAAATCAATAAGGTTAAAGATGTTTTTGCCGACCTGAAAGCCGGATTCGAGAACGCCATGAAATCCGACCGCTCACCTTAATGAACGGACTGATTTAGAGTGTTTAATCTTCAGGGACTTTAGTTCTGTTGCAAAACCAGGCAAAAAAGTAAGAGATGGCCTACTGTTGATGAACAGGGCGCTTCAGCGTACTATATCCTCAGGACTAAAAGCATGCTAAATCGTGCTGAGTAAAGTGTTTTGGCCTTTTTCCACGTGCCTGAAAATGGGTGCTATGCTCATAATATTGATATCACCCAAAGTTGTTATTAGCACTGCTAAACAGGATTTAAGACACCCCTGACTTTCACGGAGTTTACTCCCAACTCAAATCAGCCTTCAAGTCACTAATGAAACTTTTGTCCTGGTTAGTCATTGATTTTCAATATACAGGTCAGGAGCTCTGAATGTCAGATATAAGATTTTTTATCCAAAAAAGCATCAAACAATGAGTTCAGTTTAAAAAGTTCGTGTGTTAATAGGTTTGTAAGTTATTTATTTGAAAATCAGTAATTTAATTAAAAATCATGTTTTTCATGAAATCTGGGTAATCAAAACATTATGACATCTGATAAAAAAATTACGGCTTTTTAGACGGGCCTCAACAATATAAATCCCGAAAAACTGCAAAAAACGCCCGCTAACGCATTTCCGATATTCAACAGAGAGTAAATACTCCAGCCTGTTTGTCTTCAATCAATAATTCCCTAATTTCGCCGTTCATCAAAGAATGAACGTGAAAAAGGTTATTGTAGCCGTAACAAACGATCTGGTAACTGACCAGCGTGTGCACAAAGTCTGCCTGTTTCTGGAGCGGGAGGGCTTTGAAGTGTTGCTTGCAGGCCGTAAGCAGAGAAAAAGCATTCCACTTAAGCAACGTTCATACCACACAGCACGTATGAAGCTGCTGTTTGAAAATGGGGCTCTGTTTTATGCAGAGTATAACATCCGTTTGTTCCTCTTGCTTGTTTTCAACCGTTCCCACCTGGTCGTCGCCAATGACCTGGATACGCTGCCGGCTGCGTTTCTGGCAGCAAAGCTTAAAGGCAACCCTATTGTTTACGATTCGCATGAATATTACTGCGGCACCCCCGAGCTGGCACAACGGCCTTTTATTAGAAACTTCTGGCGCCGCATCGAACGCTGGATATTTCCACGCCTCAGGGAGGTGATTACAGTCAATGAGTCTATTGCAGAACTTTATAATAAAGAGTATGGCAAAAAGCTGCATGTGGTAAGAAACATCCCGCCGGCGAAGGGTTACGCACAGCAACTGTCGCGGAGAGAGCTGGGCCTGCCTGAAGATAAAACGATACTTATCCTGCAGGGCGCCGGCATTAACATAGACCGCGGCGTGGAAGAATTGGTGGAAGCGATGCAAGAGGTCCGCGACGATGCCCTCCTGCTGATAGTAGGCTCAGGAGATGTTATAGGGCAGCTGAAGCAAAGAGCTAAAGAGCTACAAATAGGACCTAAAATACAGTTTATTCCTAAAGTGCCTCTGGAACAACTAATGGCGTATACTACAGTTGCCGATATTGGACTTACCGTGGATAAAGATACCAACATCAATTACCGGTACAGCCTGCCAAACAAACTATTCGACTATATCCGGGCAGGTATTCCGGTGATAGCATCGCGCCTGCCCGAGATTGAAAAAGTTATCACTAAGTATGATATCGGCGCGTTTATTGAAAACCATAATCCGGCACATATCGCAACCATTATCAACGAAACTATAAAAGACACCAAAAGGAGAGCCGCCTGGAAGGCCAACTTAAAAAGAGTAAACCAAGAGCTCACCTGGGAGCGGGAAGAACAAACACTGAAAAAGATTTATGACCAATACAAGTAATAAACATCTGCATGTCATCGCATTTGCCACCCCCTACCCGCCACGTTACGGAGGCGTCATAGATGTGTTTTATAAAATCAAAGCCCTTCACAGCCAGGGGATACATATTCATTTGCACACATTTACTTACGACAAGCATCCGGAACGGGAAGAACTGAAACCCTATTGCGAAAACATCATCTATTACAGGCGCAATACAGGTTGGACGGCAGCCCTGAACAAGATGCCATACATTGTTAAAAGCAGGCAAAACACCACTTTACTCCAAAACCTGCTCCGCGATGAGCATCCGGTTCTTTTTGAGGGGCTCCATACAACAGCCTATATCGATCATCCGCAATTGAGCCATCGACTGAAAATCTATCGCGAAAGCAATATCGAGCATCACTATTATTATCATCTCTTTAAAGCAGCAAAGAATGCAGGCACTAAAGCGTATTACCTTTTTGAATCGATCAAACTGTTTTTCTTTCAGCGTAAGCTAAAGCATGCCGATAAAATGTTAGCAGTCAGTAAAAAAGATGCCGACTACCTTCAGGCAACTTTTCCTGATAAAAGCGTCCTTCACCTCCCCTCCTTCCATGCCAGCGAACAACCGAATGTTGCCGGCGGGCAGGGAACCTATGCTCTGTATCATGGCAATATGAGCGTATCGGAAAACTACGTGGCAGCAGAGTACCTCATCAAAAAAGTTTTTAGTCACCTTTCCGTACCTTTTATTATTGCAGGTTTTCATCCTCCCGAACAACTCAAAAAGCTTGCATCACAGCACAATAATATTACAATTGTTGAAAATCCCGACAATGAGGCCATGTTTCGTTTAATCCGCGAAGCACAGGTGCATGTGCTGGTGACATTTCAGGATACAGGACTGAAACTAAAGCTTTTGAACACCCTTTTTAACGGCAGGCATATCCTTGTTAATCCAAAAATGGTAGCCGGCACCATGGCCGAAAACCTGTGTGTAACCGCCAATGATGAATTTGAATTACAGCACAAAGTAATGCAGCTTATGGAGGCTCCATTCGATGAACATAACCTATCTGAAAGAAAGCGCTTACTTGAAAAGTATTATTCGAATAACAACAATGCTATGACATTCATCAAAACTGTTTTCGGAAAATAATTCATAATTTTTCTACACCAAAACCAGAAAAATACCATCAATGTGTTGTGTTTTTCAACACCTGTAGTATTTTTATACACTATCTCTAATATAATTGTATATCAGTATATTATATCATTATCAGATATCTTGTGTGGTATATTTCAACACTTTTCAATATTTCATAAATTCCTGACATTAACCCATTTCCCTGTCTGTTAATTGTTTAACAGTATGATTGCGTTTGGCACTCTAATTGAACAGGTGTTGTTGAATTATTAAACGACACGTTAAGATGCTGACTAAAAGACTAAATATAAACATGTTAACCAACGACAAGAAAATAAACAACAAAAACATTTCAATCATGAAAAAGCATTTCACCATTATTTTTACAGTGACAGCGCTGCTTTTTTCCGTGGTTTTTATCAATGCGCAAACAACCACACAGCAAGTGCAGGTAGAATCCGATGTAACAGTGGTAGCTACTCCCGAAGTCTATCAACTAGCTAAAGAATGGGCCAGGGATTACAATACCAATCATCCGGGAAATGAAATCAGCGTTATCCGTGAGGGTTCCGGTAATATTCCCGAAGATAAACTGCTGGGCACTATCACTACAGAAAGATCCGCTGTCGATAACGACAAATGGAAGGTTAATCTGTGTCGTCAGCTGATGGTTCCAGTGATTCACGCAAATAACCCACACCTCAGCACGCTGAAATCGACCGGAATATCACGCGGGGATTTAGCAAAGATGTTTCGTACTGCCAATCCTGTATGGCATATTGAGGGAGCAGAAAATACTGAGGCAAAGCTTTTACTGCCTTCCGATAAAGCGCAGTTACAACAAATAGCTACTTTTACAGGACAAGACATCAATACAGAGCTACACCACCGTTTTGATGGCTCCCATTCTCTTATTACTGCGCTGCAGCAGGATAAAACATCTCTGGCCTTTCTTCCGCTTAAAGATGTTGTAGATGAAGGCAATAATTCCTTAATTGACTACCTCCACTTCCTGCCTATAGACCGCAACAATAACGGACAGCTGGATTACATGGAGGATATTTACAGCTCTGTGTCTGCCTTTAGCCGTGGAGTGTGGATAGGAAAATATCCGAAAACGCTTTGCTGCAACGTTTACTTTACTGCATCAGAGAGACCGGATAAATCACGCGAGAAGACGTTTATCAGCTACCTGCTGACCAAAGGGCAAGACAACCTGGCCAACCACGGTTACAGCAACCTGGCTTATCACGAGCGTCAGAAGGAGCTGCAGCAACTCCATGGCACCGAAATAGAGCCTTTTACCACTCAAGAGCAGGAGAGCTCCTCTTCGTGGGCAACTATCGTGTTGATACTGGCAGCCATAATCGTAGTTACCGGCTTTGTGGCTAACATGATTTTCGGCTTTACGCGCACAGCCCCGGCTACACAATTAGCCGAAGAAACCGAACCATCAGCCGCATACGGGATTGATGAGCAAACCATTGCCGCTCCTGCAGGCCTATACTTCGACAAATCGCACACATGGTCCTTTCTGGAAAAAGACGGGAAGGTGCGTATGGGTATCGATGATTTTATGCAAAAAATTACGGGCCCCATCACAAAGATAAAACTGAAAGAAAACGGCGAGTACATTCAAAAAGGAGAGCCAATCGCCACGCTTATCCAATACGGAAAACAAATCACTATCAAATCGCCTGTTTCCGGGACCATTCATACTATCAACACCATTTTGGAAAAGGAAGCTGCAAAAATCAACGAAGCCCCATTTTCGCAGGGATGGTTATACCTAATCACTCCCGATAACTGGCAGCAAGAGACCCCTTTTCTGAAAATGGCCGCGGATTATAAAGTATGGCTCAAAGAGGAGTTTACCCGGCTCAAAGACTTTTTAGCCTTTTCATTAAAGGTAAATAATGACGATTATGCTAATGTGGCATTACAGGATGGAGGCAGTGTTAAAAGACATGTGCTCAAAGACCTGGGCCCCGAGGCATGGGAAGATTTTCAGGAAAAATTTATAGAAACCACTAAATAAAAATGACTTTTTAACAATTTATACCATGGGAATTAACAGACGAGATTTTATGAAAACAGTAGGTCTTGCCGGAGCTACGCTAACATTTGGCAAGAGCGTAGGCAGTCCTCAGCAAGACGAGACTACCGAACTCTACGGCATGCTTTACGATTCAACACTATGTATCGGATGTCAAAATTGTGAGTTTTCCTGTGCCGGGGAGCATGGGCTGGACGACCCGACCGATGCTCCTGAGTTAGGTGTGGTGCGTAAAGCCGACACCGACCACAGGACAGTTGTTAACCTTTATGAGACCTCTCAGGGGGAGGCATATATCAAATCGCAGTGCATGCATTGCAACCAGGCAGCATGTGTAACCGCCTGCCTTACGCAGGCCTTGCATAAGACAAAAACAGGGCCGGTAGTTTGGCGCGAGGGAAAATGTATGGGATGCCGCTACTGTATGCTCAGTTGTCCTTTCGACTCACCAAAATTCGAGTATAACAAAACCAATCCTAAAATAGTAAAATGCACCATGTGTGCAGAACGCCAAAAAGAAGGTAAAGAGCCGGCTTGCGTTGAGGGATGTCCGATGGGTGCTATCACTTTCGGTAAGCGCAGCGACCTGATAAAAGAGGCCAGAAAGCGAATCCATGATGACCCCGATTTCTATTATGACCACATTTATGGAGAGCATGAAGCCGGAGGAACAGGATGGATGTATATTGCCGGCGTTCCGATGAACGAGTTAGGCTTTAAAACAGATATACAGAAAAAGTCTTACCCATCGCTTACTAAAGGATTTATCGGCTCTATTGCGCCGGTAGATATCCTGCTTCCGGGTGTTCTTTTGGGAATCTATGCAGCTACTAAATCAATAAGAGAAGAGGGGGAAGAATCATGAAACAAAATGCAGACACACTATATCTCGACAGCAGGAACAACTCTGTATGGAGCTTTATTTTACAGGAAATGAAACCGAAAGGAAAAATATTCACTCCTTTCAATATCATCAGCATACCAATTATCCTTGTAGGATTGTATATTATTTTCATTCGATTTACACAGGGCCTGGGCGCTGTAAACAACCTCACCCAGGAAGTGCCCTGGGGATTATGGAAGGGGTTTAACGTAGTGACCGGTGTAGCCTTTGCCGGTGGAGCTTATGTGCTGGCCTTTCTGGTATATATCCTGAACATGAAGCGGTTTAAACCTATTCTTAGGGTCACTATCCTTAATGGCTTCCTGGCATATGTATTCTACTCTATCGCTCTGATAATAGACCTGGGACGGCCTCTGGATATCATAAATATTATCATCGGGAACAACTACGGGGTTAGTTCAGTGATGTTCCTGGTGGGGTGGCACTTTCTGCTCTATATGCTGGCTATGCTTATAGAGTTTTCTCCGGCTATTGCTGAATGGCTTAATTTAAAGAAAGCACACCGTGTTCTTTCCTCCTTAACGCTGGCAGCAGTGGTTTTTGGCATTACACTCTCGGTACTGCATCAATCAGGCCTGGGCGCCTTATTTTTGATGGCGAAAGATAAAATACACCCGCTGTGGTATAATTCTTATTTGCCGTTGATGTTTGTGGTCTCCAGTGTCTTTGCCGGAATTGCCCTGGTGATACTGGAAGGCAGTATCAGCCGGAAAGTTTTTACAGGGCAATATCCTGATGATGATAAGGAGAGCCATAACCTCATCCTTAAAAGTCTGGCTAAAATATCGGCTGGCGCTATGTTCCTCTACCTCTTCATGACCATCATTATTTTTGTGCACGAGCAAAACGCAGTATACCTCTCCAGTAAACTGGGAGCATGGTATCTTCTGGAAGTGCTGGGCTTTGTAATGGTACCGCTCATCCTCTACTGCTACAGCTGCACAAAATATAACAGAACAGTAGTAACGGTGGCAGCAGTCCTGACTTTGATAGGCATTATGCTGAACAGGATGAATATCTCCATCATCGCCTTCCGGTGGGATGCTGCCGTACCTTACATCCCTGCATGGCAAGAGTTTGTGGTAACTGTTGCCATCATACTAATAGAAATATGGGTCTTCCGATGGGTTGTCCGCCGGATGCCTGTAATTAGAAAATCACCTGAATGGGCTAAAAATAATCATTAAAAAAATAATACTATGGACGGATTTCATTATTATGATCTATTTGCGACAAAAGGTATAGAATACCTTATAACGATTGCATTTTTTCTCTTGCTTATTCCACTATGGAAAGTGCTCAACGGTAACATCCCGGCAATGAGCAAAGTAAATGAAATGGCAGGAGCGCTCTCCTTTGGACGGCTTTCTGTACCTAAAGGACTCTTTTACAGCAGCAACCATACCTGGGCCTTTCTGAAAAAAGAAGGTACCGCACGGGTGGGTATCGATGACTTCTTATTGCGCGCTGTAGGTGAGGTTGAAGTACAGCCTGCCGTTACTCCCGGACAAAAGGTTAAGAAAGGAGACCTCATGGCTCATCTCATCCACGAAGGGAAAACCCTGAACGTCTTTGCGCCGGTTTCCGGACAGATAGTCAACAACAACACCTCTGGCTCCATTCCTTCCGATGGCGGGGATCCATACCAGAAGGCATGGCTCATGGAGCTTAAACCCTCCGACTGGCTTAGCGAAACGCAGTCCTTTTACCTGGCCGACCAGGCCGCAAACTGGATGAAGGCAGAAGTAGAACGGTTCAGGGATTTCCTGGCACATACGGCACAAAAGTATGCCCCGGAGCCTGCAATGGTAACGCTGCAAGATGGTGGGGAGCCCCGCGAGCAAGCTATGAAGGAATTGCCCGTTGAAGCGTGGCAGGATTTTCAGAAATCTTTCCTGGGCAGCAGCACATTGAAAAAAACTGATTAACTTTGTACAAAACCGGCCCAATTCTACGGCTTGGTTGTTGGTTTGGCAAAATAATAAAGCAGCGGACCTTATAACAAAGGCCCGCTGCTAAATTGTATATTATCACTTGGGATAACGGGCATTACTAAAATTGCGGAGATGAATATCAAAAATAATTCTTTCATACAAAAACTACTCAACAGTGTATTTCTGAAAAAATATATCAGATTTCGCTCTTCTATCTATTTTAGGGTGGTTTACATTATCGTACTGGCTTCGCTGGTGCTTTTTGTCTCTTTCGGAATAATATTCCGATCGGTATATGAAGATTATCTCCGTACCACCATTTTGCAGAACGGAAACAATATAGGGTCGATGGTGGAGGGAGCCCTGTACCACTCTATGCTGGAAAACGATAAGGCACAACTGCAAAACACGCTGGATATCATCAACACTATGTCAGGCATCGAAGAGGTGAATATGTATAATAAGAACGACAGTCTGGCATATTCCAGCTTTCCTCCCGGCGCTGACGGCCACAGCGACCCTAACTGCATCAACTGCCATAAAAGCAATAATGATTACTTCCCGCGGAAAAAGAAAGCCTATCAGATTGTGGATGTAGATGATGAATGTACTATGCATTCAAGCACTAACAACCACCGTTACCTGCTGATTCGTTCCCCTATCCTCAACGAACGCTCGTGCTATACGGCAGCCTGTCATGCCCACAGCAAAGATGAAGATATTTTAGGCTCATTGATTATCAAGGTACCTTTAAAAGAGTTTGATGAGGCGGTGCATGAATCTACTGTAAAATACTATGTGCTGGCAGGCTTCAGCACCCTGTTGCTGATGACTTTGTTTATCTTTTTTACGCGGAAAAAAATAAAAAACCCGCTCAACCATATTATTTCCGCCAGCGAAAAAGTGGCCGGTGGCGACAGAAACACACGGCTGCAGGTAACCCCTAACCAGCTTGACGATATCAGAATGGTCTCCTATGCCTTTAACAAAATGCTCGACAACCTGCAGGCAGCTAACCAGGAGCTGGAAAACTGGTCGCACCAACTGGAATATAAAGTACAAAAAAAGACTGAAGAGCTGGGTGCTGCCCAGAAAGAGCTGATCCATGTGGAGCGCATCGCATCTCTGGGCAAGCTCTCCTCCTCGGTAGCTCATGAAATTAACAACCCGTTGTCAGGGGTGCTCACCTATACAAAACTGGTGAACAAGCAGCTGAAAAACCAGCAGATGGATGTGAATGCACAGAAGAATATGCTGAAATATCTCGACTTCATAGAGAAAGAAACCAAGCGCTGCGGAAATATTGTTAAAGGACTGCTTGACTTCTCCAGGAAAGACCAGGAGCATGCACAAACACAACATGTGCACCAGATTCTGGAAGAAACCTACGATTTGATGGAACACCAGATGGAGATGGCCCATATCCACTTTAAAAAAGATTTTCAGGCTGAAAAGGATTCTGTATACTGCACCGAGAACCAGTTAAAACAAGCCAGTGTTGCCATTATCCAAAACGCATCAGAGGCGGTAACAGAAAATGGAGCTATTACTATAAAAACCCATAATCCTGATGAAGATCATCTTCAGATTGATTTTATTGATAATGGGATAGGTATTGCCCCGGAGGATATCCCACACTTGTTTGAGCCCTTTTTCTCTGCCAAGCAAAAAACAAGCGGCATAGGTCTGGGCCTGGCTATTGTGCATGGTATTATTCAAAGCCACCAGGGCAAGATACAAGTGAACTCTGAGCCCGGCACCGGAACAACGATGTCTGTCATTTTACCAATACAAAACCAAAACGAATAACAGCATGGCAAATAAAATCTCCATCCTCATCGTAGATGACGAAGAATCTGTCAGGGATTCTTTGTATAACTGGTTTATTGAAGACGGCTATGAAGTGAAATGTGCTGCCGATGCCAAGGAAGCTCTCTCGCTGCTGGAGGCCAAAGAGTATCATATTGTGCTGGCAGATATTAAGATGCCCGGCATGGATGGGCTGGAGATGCACCGCCGTATTAAAGCCCTCAACAAAGACACCATAGTAATTGTGATGACCGCTTTTGCCTCTGTAGACACCGCAGTGCAAGCATTGAAAGATGGCGCATACGATTATGTCACGAAGCCTTTTGATCCCGACGATCTTTCGCACCTGATACGCAACGCCACAAGCCATATCAACCTGAAAGAGGAGAACGAAAACCTCAAAAGCAAGGTTGAAGCCCTGGAAAATGTAGAAGACCTGGTAGGAGAAAGTGAAGCGATGATGCAAGTGCTTAGTGAAGTGCAGAGCGTGGCCTCTTCCAGCTCCTCCGTGATTATCACAGGAGAGAGCGGCACCGGTAAAGAACTTATTGCCAGGGCCATCCATGCCAATTCGCCCCGCAAATATTTTCCGCTCGTAAGCGTACACTGTGGCGCCCTCCCCGAGAGCTTGCTGGAGAGCGAACTGTTTGGCCATGAGAAAGGGGCTTTTACCGGAGCGATGTTTAACAGAAAAGGGCGCTTTGAAATGTCAGACGGCGGCACTATCTTTTTGGATGAGATAGCCACCATTTCGGCTAAGATGCAGGTGGAGTTGCTGAGGGTGCTGGAAACAGGGAAATTTACCCGCGTGGGTGGCAACAAAGAGATCTCTTCTGATTTCAGGGTGATTTGTGCTACTAACAAAGATCTGAAAATGATGGTGAAAGAAGGAACCTTCCGCGAAGACCTCTACTACCGCCTTAATGTGGTGAATATCCATGTTCCGCCATTGCGCGAACGGCAGGAAGACATTAAACTGCTTGCCAAATATTTTATGGAAAAATATGCGGCCTCGATGAACCGCAAAAAAATAAGCATTGATGACGCAGCGCTGAAGCGCCTTGAAGAGTATGATTTTCCGGGAAACGTCAGGGAGCTGGAAAACATGATAGAGCGCGCTATTGTTATTGGCAACGGCAAAGAGATAAAACTAAAAGACCTCCCGCTGGAGAAAAATAAAAAAGGGACGACAATAGAGAGCCTTAACGATAACGAAAAGAAACATATCCGGCAAATCCTGGAAAAGTATGGCTGGAATATCTCACGGGCTGCCAAAGTATTAAAGGTAGACCGGGCAACGCTATACAACAAAATAAAGAAATATGACCTTAAGCCATCGGATGGGTGAAAGGAGAGAAACAAAATACAGTTACGCTGGCCTCCTTTGGCGCATTTGACAGGCAGACCATTGAGCTTATTGCTGAAGCAATAAGAGAAGACCTGGGCATGCCCGTGGCGATTATCGAGCGCAGAGTGGACCTGAGCATCTATTTTGATATCGGGCGCAGGCAATATGACGGTAACCGGCTGATGAAAATGATAGAAACCCAGTTCCCGGATACTCAGGGTAAAATAGTGGGTTTATTCAATGTGGATCTTTTTATCCCTATCCTCACTTTTATATACGGCCAGGCTTATCTGGGTGGGAAAATAGCTATAGCTTCTAAATTTCGCCTCATGAATGAGCACTATGGCTTGCCTGCCAACGAAGAACTGCTTAAAGACCGGTTTATAAAAGAAGTGATCCATGAGCTTGGCCATGCAATGGGGCTGGTGCATTGCCATACGCCAACATGTGTTATGCGATCGAGTACCTATGTGGAAGATGTAGACCAAAAGGAACGCTACTTTTGCCAGGAGTGCCGCAGCCAGCTGGAAAATAATGGATATATTACGAAGAGGGCCTTATAAATCGATAATCCGGGTTTTACCGATTATCAATTGAAATGAGCCTCTAGTTCTTCAAAGCCTTTGGCGGGGCGGGCATTTCACTCCTAACGGCAATTCAAATATGTATCGGTATTAACCATTGCAAAAATCAATACCGAAAGCTTTCGGTATTGATTTGCAATTAGTATAATTTCAATGTTTCGCTGAAACGCACTTTGAAATACAATTGGTATTATCCCTGCTTCATTACTTCGGCCATTTTTGCGTAGAGAACATTTTTATCTACCGGTTTTGAAATATAGCCATCGCATCCTGCAGCCAGTGCATTAATACGGTCTTCGGGAAGGGCATAGGCCGTCAGCGCAATAACCTTCAGATGCGGGTACCTTTCCTTTACCACCCCCACCAATTTCAAGCCACTCATATCAGGCAGCTTCACGTCCATCAGCAGCATATCATATTTTTGATTTTTGAGCTTCTCCAGCGTCTCATGGCCATCATATGCCTGCTCAATTTTTTTCACTTTACGTGATAAAAGCGCGTTCATTAGCAGATAATTATCTTCCTCATCTTCCACTACCAGCACCTGTAAATCAGAAAAAATATTATCATAATCATCAGCAGATGTCCTGCTATCTTCCTCTGATTCACTATGCGCCACCACTGGCATCAGGAGTGAGAAGCGCGACCCTTTTCCGGGAGACGAAACCACGCTTATCGTACCACCCATCAGCTCAACCAGGTAATTTACTATACTCAACCCCAGTCCTGTTCCTCGTATAGCCCTTCGCTGAACCTCTTCTGTGCGATAAAAACGCTGAAAAATGAAGGCACGGTCTTTCTCAGCAATCCCCAACCCGCTATCTTCCACATAAAACCTGATTTTCTCTGGCCCCTCCTCTTCGGCACCCACCACCACAGACCCTTCCGGAGTGTATTTTACAGCGTTGATAATAAGCTCTGAGAGGATACGCTGTAGTTTATCCTTATCAGTAACTACCATTTTATTGACCAGGTCGTCTGACAGTTTCTTGCTGAGCGTAACCTTTTTGTTTTCAAACAAATATTGGTGGGTAGATATCAGGTCCGCCATAAAATCCTTTATGGAAAACCGCCTTGCAATAAGGGCCATTTTTTCGGCCTGCAAGCGGGAGAGCAGCAGCATATCATCAATTACATTAAGCAGCTGGTCGGCATTCGACAGGATAATCGAGGCCTCCCTCTGCTGCTCCGGATCAGCTAACTCCTCGACCAATATATCAGCGAACCCTTTAATCGCATTCATCGGGGTCCTTATCTCATGACTGATATTCAGCAGAAAGGCCGTTTTGAGCCTGTCGCCCTCTTCAGCTTTCTGCTTCGCCTGCTCCAAACTAACATTCATCTCTTTAAGAGCCTCTTCGGCACGAACACGCTCGGTGATATCCACCGTATAGCCATACATCCTCACCGTATCCTCCCCGGCAAATGCCTTCCCGGCAGTTAAAAACCACGCCTCTTCACCATTTGCCTTCACCACCTCATACTCTTTCTGTATCACTTTGCCAGGGGTTTTCAGCGCGCCTGCCAATGTCTCCTCTATGTCAGGAATATATTCCGGTTTTACATAGCTGAGAAAAGCGTTCCAGTTATGATTAATCGTTCCGGCTGGCAGCGATAACAGCTCATCCACCACTTCAGAAATATAGATATCCGACATATTCCCTTGCTTATCCACCTCTGCTTTCCAGATCACATTTGGCACGCTGGCAGTGATGCGCTCTATTTCCCGGAGACTTTCACGCAATTGCTGCTCTGTCCTCTTTTGTTCTGTAATCTCTATTGCAGAGATGATCCCCGCCAGTTTTCCCTGATAATAGGTAGAAGCAGCAGAGAGATTAATCCACCTGTGCTTTGCGGATTTATCAAGAATGACGATCTCATAGTTTGCTTTGACATCTATGTTTTGCTGTCGCAACAAACCTTTTTCTTTAATCATCTCCCTGTAATCGGGGTGCACAATCTGTCAGAAATTCATTTCCAGCAACTCTTCCTGGCTAAAGCCTGTAATCATTGTGGCAGCTTCATTAACGTAAACCCACTGGTTATCCTGATAGAGCATAATGCCGGCGGGCGTAGAGCGCGCCAGATTTTTAAACTTTTCTTCACTCTCACGGGCTTTGGCCACAGCTTCTTCCAGGGCCTCATTGCTTTGCCTCAGCTCCTCATTCAAAGTGGTTAACTCTTCATTTTGTTCGGCAATTTCGTAGTTTCGGGTATGTAATTCCTCATCTAACCGTTTGCGCTCAGCCATCTCCTGCTGCAGGCTCAGGGTTTTTTTATGCACTTTCTTTCGCAACATCCTGTTCCACAGAAAAATAATAAATAACAGCAATAGCCCTGGCACTAAAAAATAGGAGGCATACCTGGCTATCTCACTCCATGTGTAACGCTTTTCCTGATACTGCCCTAACCATCGGTCATAAATCTCATGATAGGTTCCCTTTGCCTTAAGTATAGATAACCCTTCCGTAAAAAGTGCCAGCAGCTCCTCATCGCCTTGCGGCACAGCATAGCAATAATCAGATACATGCACGGGTTGTTCGCTGGTTATCTTCAAATTATCGATATCCATCTTATTTATCCAGTAATGTGCCTGCACTTGTGCCACCAAAGCGGCATCCGCTTCTCCCCGGCTCACTTTCTCCAGCACTTCATCCTGGCTAATGGCCGTGATAAGGTGATCAGTAAGGCCCTGTTCCCGTGCCAAATCGTGCATAATATCGCCTTGTTGAACCGCTACCGTCAATCCTTTAAGATCGGATAAAGACTGCGGGGCACTTCCTCCTTCCTGAGCCACTATCACATGCCTGACCTGCAAAAACCCCAGCGACAAGTCGAAAACATTATCCCTTTCAACAGAATAATACATCCCCTGTATAGCGTCTACCTTGTCTTCAAGCAACTTTGTACGTGCCTCATGCCAAGGCATCAACTTTATTTCGATAGTGAGGTTCATCTCCCTGGCTATTGCTTTGGTTAAAGCGGTATTGAACCCCGAGGGCTGCCCGTTATCATCCACATAATCATAAGGAGGATAATTGAAATCTCCGGCAACGATAATGCGCCTGTTCTGTAGGGCAAAATGAGAGGACGGCATAAACCACTTGCTTCTGATGCGGTGAAACGTTCCATCCCTCATCACGACAGCTAACCCTTCATTAAGCTTGCTCAGCAATTCTTTATCTCCTTCTTTTACGGCAAAGGTAAAGTGCTGCGGAAACTGTTCCAGCGAAGAGCCTGTCAGCTTCAATTGATCACCGAGCTTTTCTTCACCTATTAGCTGCAATGCTAAAAGACGCTGCATAACCACCGCATCATATTTCCCTGCTGCCAGCTGCCGTAAGGCTTCGGAGAAAGTAGTGGTAGTATGTATCCGGCAGCCATAGTTTTTCTCACGTAAAAACTCTTCAGCATTATCCCCTTTCATCACTGCCACATCTTTTCCGCGGATGTCCTCTATAGTGTTAATGCCTTCTTCGCCGGCCCTGACAACTAAAGAGCCATGCATGGTTAAAAAAGGGAATGTAAAATCAAAAATATCTTCGCGCTGCGGCGTTCTACCCACCAGTGGAAGAGCATCAATTTCGCCGGTTTTCAGCAGGTTTTTGACGCTGTCCCAGGTGCCGATCACAAAAGTTACCTCCATCGCCATGGCGTCTGCTGCAGCTTTAAAAAGCTCCACGGCCATCCCGGTGGGCTCTCCATGTTCGTCGAGCATACAATACGGGGGATAATCGATCTCCGAGCCGGCGACAATTACAGGCTTTTCCTGCGCCGATGTGTCCGCCTGAAGAAACGCCTCACGGGGTATCAGTAAGCAAAAAAGCAAAAGAAACACAGAAGGCATAAAAACCTGCAATTTCATAAAAAAACATTTTTCTAACCAGCGTAAAAAACACTATAACACTACAACAGCTAAATATAGAAAAATATTTTGAAGTTTTACACTTTCCTATAAAATATTGGTTCTTAATTACAAGGTGAAAATGTAATATAAAATAGGATTTATTGAATTTTCCCTGTTGAAAACAGCTTTGCGATATTTTATGCTCACAACTAACTCTTTTGCTTCAATGACTTTATTAAACCCGGAGTTGGTAAGAATAACGCGGTAAACATAATTTCTATGGGGTTAAAACCATGGATAATAAGGTTCATTATGACGATAAAAATCTGGTTTTAACAAAAATCAGCTCTCAAATAACTCTTTTCCATCTCGCTCATTATAAGTAAATTGACTTAGACAAAATACATGAGGTGTAAAAAAAGGCATTATGTGGCCGCGTTTCAAACGCGAAGAGTAATCGGCACGCGATGCAATCGCGCCCCAGCCTCAGCAAAACAAAAGTTGACTCGCATCTGTAAACAAACGCGCAAGCTGGCGAGGCCTCCGGAAAAGTCAAAGATAGCGCATCTGTAAACAAGCTGGCGCATGTCTGTGACGCGTGTATCCTGAATTTGTCATCTGCAATGACACCCAGCCTACAGGAATGTGAAAGCTTCTTGAATATAATACCATAATATGAAAAAGATGGCTTTAAGTGGCCGCGTTTCAAACGCGAAATGTAGTCGGCACGCGATACAATCGCGCGCCAGTCCCGGCAAAACGAAAGCTGGCGCGCGTATGTGTAGCGTGCATCCTGAATTTGTCATTTGTAATGATACCTCCTGAAGGAATGGCAGAACGCTCATATAACGCTTTTTCATTTCGCTCATTATAAGTTTTTAGAGGTCAGCAGTTAACTACATATGGTAGTATTCATTAAAATCAAGGGATATTTGGAATTATTCAACGTCAAAATGTTCATTTGTCAGCTCTATGTTTTAGTACGAGATTTCGTTTAGACATTGTGGGGTTGAAGCCATTAGATTCCTCCTCCCTCAATTGCGCTAAAAATTTGCGTAAGAATTCTTACCCTATACTTGCGCAATTTCGGTCATCGGAATGACAGTTTGTCAATGCGTTATGAGAGAAAAAGGGCGCGCCGACACCTTGTTATATTTCATATGAGTCGGCGCGCCCTTTTTCTTTGTACACCCCAAAAACAACGTCATGCTGACCGGAGATGCAAAGTGAAACGGAGCATCGAAGGGAAGCATCTAATTTCCGGAAATCAATCAAGATCATTGAATATGCAGTTATCTAATGACCTCTATAATTCGATTACCCTTTTAGTTTCTTTTTAATTTTCAGGGCTGTTTCTGTTATTGCTAAACCCCCTTTTCCCGTGCATTTCACGCAGGATGGCATTGTTTTACTTACGCCCGAAACGGTTTGGATTACCTCATCCAGGGGGATTACTGCATCAAATCCGGAAACGGACATAATTGCGGAAGAATAAGCATTGACAGCAGCAGTAATATTTTTACCCAAACAAGGAACTTCAACGCGGTCGGCTACCGGATCGCATACCAGCCCAATCATGTTTTGAATAGCCATGGATGCAGCCCCCAAGGCTTGTTTTGCAGTACCTCCCATTAATTGCACAATTCCTGCCGCTGCCATGCCCGAAGCAGCCCCGCATTCCACCTGACAACCATGTTCTTCGGCCGAAAAACCGGGGCCCTGCGCAAAACGGGCTCCAACAATTCCGGCGGCAAAGTATGCTTTATTTAATTCGTCCCCCGAAGAACCTCTATTTTCGGATATGGCCCGCAGCGATCCTCCAACGGTTCCGCAGCTACCTGCTGTTGGCACGGCAACCACTACTTCCATAGCACTTTTCGATTCCATCAAGGCCGAAACATTTGCTATTATCCGGTTCATAACAGAATCCCCTATTTTACCTTCTTTTTCTGCCTTTCCAATGAAGTGAGATTGTTGCTGTAAAATCCGATCGGCATATTGGGTTCCGTTTAATCCGGTATCAATACTATTATGAATGATTTTGATGATGTGATTCATTTTATCGGTTAATTCCTGATCACTAAGTCCACTAATACATCTTTCGTAGAGTAACCCCAAATCACCCAAATCTGCTCGTTTTTTATCTGCATAATCAATTAGCGACTGAATCGTGGTAAACGGCATTTCAGTTTGTCTTCCATCAATTACGGGCATTATTGGTTTAATAACCGATATTTCCTCAATCACCAGGTAATTTTTAAGTTGCGCTGTTAGTTCAGAAGAAAATGGGTACGACGATTTAAACTCATACTTGATTATATTCTCTTTTTGTTCAGATAAAAATTCAATTTCAGGAGGTATTATGGTTTTTAGTTCATCACGTAAATCAGGTTTGTTTTTGGTGAATATCATCATTCCATATAAATCTCCATATAACTTTACCGGAAACGCGTTAACAGAGCTAATCTCAAAAGAGCCTCCTCCCAAAGAAACCGCAATTATTTGCACCTTTTTCTTTGATTTCCCCCAAAGAGTGAGTCGCACGGTATTGGCATGGTTAGCAGGGAACGAGCTAACCTTATATTCGATTGTAATTCCTTTCCGGCGGGCGTAACCCTCCGCATCTTTCATTCTTTCATCGGTCATTTCAAGACCCAAAAGGCCGCCGTCCATACCCATCGTTGTTCCCTGTTCACGATAATTTGGTGCCCAGGCCCCATCGCGATCAAATTCGATAAGTGCCTTTTCCAGGGGATTGTTTAAAATATCAAGGCTAATCCTTGCAATGCGCCACGATGCCGCAGTATGTGAACTGGAAGGCCCCCGCATTACGGGTCCGATTACATCATTAAATATGCCGGGTAATTTCTTCATCTTCACTTATTCAAAAAGGTTAATTTCAATCCCAAATCCCTCCTCCAACGAGGATTTGTAAATATCGGTTGCTACGGCATAATCCTGTATGGCCACCCCTACACTTTTGAAAAGGGTGATTTGCTCTTCCGACTCCCTGCCTGTAATTTTATCTAAAAGAAAATCGCCAATTTCACCTGCAATATGGGTTTCACTGATTATTCCCTCCGAAATTGGCTTTATCAGGTCGCCGCTTTCTTTCAAACACGGTTCTGAGTGGTCGAGAAAAACCCGGGCATCCCGTATTAACAATGGATCGAGCTCCTGCATATGGGGCTGAAAAGATCCTATTGCATTGATATGAACCCCTTCTTTTACGTTTTCTCTTTTAAAGAGTGGCTTTTGGGAATTAGTAGCTGTACAAATAATATCGGCTTCTTTTAATTGGTTGGTGTCAGTAGTATAAACCATCTCCAGATTCAACCGTTGCTCCATTTCGCTAATGAACTGACGGGCTAACTCCTCGTTGGGATCAAAAACCAGAACTTTTTTGATATCCCGTTCGCAAACTACCGCTTCCAGCTGGGTTCTGCCCTGCGATCCACAACCAAACAATGCCAGGATTCGCGCATCTTTCCGGGCAAAACAGCGCGTTGCCAGTCCACTGGCTGCACCTGTTCGTAAAGCTGTCAGATACTCACCGTCCATAATCGCCAGGATTTCGCCCGTTTTGGAATCTATCACCAATACAATTCCCTGAATAGTGGGAATACCCGGAATAAAACCGGATGTGCGTTGCGTCAGGAATTTTAGGGTTACCCGCTGGTCTTTATCCACAAAAGCCGGTTTAAAAAGCATCAGCAATTCATTTGTAGGAAGCTTTGACACGAAACGCATGGGAACATAACTTTCGCCCGCAGCTAAAGAAGAGAATGCCCTGCCCATAGCATTGATGGCCTTTGACATGGAATAAAATTGTTTAGAGGTCACCATTTAAATTCATATCTTTACACCCTACAAACAAGAGAAAACATGGAAATATTCAGAGGTCAAAACCTTATAGAGTTTACTGAACGCTTCAAAACGGATGAAGATTGTTTGATGTAT
>Ga0307967_1000794_pt1 | contig 21066 bp, 20 predicted proteins | sample OrgLakmetagen648_FD_201828 | JGI IMG/M metagenome (GOLD analysis project Ga0307967, IMG submission 201828) | Saline water microbial communities from Organic Lake, Antarctica - #648 | ecosystem: Environmental > Aquatic > Non-marine Saline and Alkaline > Saline | place: Antarctica: Organic Lake... | reverse complement strand
GGTCAAAATCCTCGAAATTGAGGATGAAGAGTTCGAGCATTACTATAAGAACAAGATCCCAATGCCCTACCACTGGGGGAATTGCCTCTACCTGGAGTGGCACAGCGCGCGCAATGGCCGCGTCGTGATCGAAGCCACCGACTACGAGCTGACCGTTGAGCCGGAAGCCACCTGGCAGATGAGCGAGGCGGAAGAAGAGGCGCAGCTCGAAGCCAATGGCCGCTCCATGATCAGCTTCATGAATACGATGATGGAAGCGGCAACCGACGAAGTAGACGGGGAATTTGAGGACGACGACGATGCCCCACAAAGCCAGGCTGAAGCGGAGGCCGATGCCGAGACCGCCCGGATGGATTTACTCAACGACCGCATTCAGGCCCGCCTTGAAAAGGAGGAGTTTGTCGATGCCGACGCCTACGATCGCATCATGGAGGAAGAGCGTGAACGCCTGCGTCGCGAGCGCGGCGAACCGGAACCGGAACCACTCAGCCCGGAAGAGGAAGCCGAGCGCGACGAATGGATAGAAGCCATCAATGCGGAGGTCGAGGAAGCCCTGGCCAAAGAAGGTGAAGCCCCCGAATTGGAACCGGACCCGCTGGCCGAGCACTGTCGGAAACTTGGGAGCCGGGTGCATGAAGAGATTGATCAAAACGGCTGGCTACCCGAGGCCGCCCATGAGGAACATCCGCTCAAAGAACTGATTCACGGCATCTGGTTTGCCGGAGCCAAACTGGCCGGCGCACTCAACGGACGGGACCAAGAATGGCCGCCGGAAGCGATCTTCGCCGGCGACTGCCTCGTCCGCCTCAAGAAGGCCCGCACCTACCTCGCAGATGCCTTGGCTGGACTCGACGCAGCTGAAGCGGAAAAGCTGACCGACCCCGCATGGATCTCGCCGCTGCGACAGGAACTGCAAAGCATCCGGAAAAGCGTGCAGACTAAAATCGGCGAAGTCCGAGCCGTGCTGCGCGATGACGAAAGTGGTGCCTGATCTTTTCAAGTCCGGGTCGAAACCCGCTGCCCATCCGTCCGAACGCGGCCTGTCCGCCGTAGCCTTGAGCGAAGGAGGAAGGCGTCCGGCTACATCCTGGTAATACCTCCAGGTCAACTCCCGGGAACGCAGATCTCCTGATCTGCGAGGATTAAGGATGCTCAGCCTCAAGGTGATGCTTTAACGCATCGTAACCGAAGTCATTTTCGAAATCGCGCCAGACCGTGTGCGAGTGGTTGGCTCCGTTTTGAGTATTGGCATATTCGAGAATGAAGGTCGGCCCCTGCACCCGATAGTAAATCGCTTCACCACGTGCGTCACCGCCAACCCAGAGAAAGTGAATCTTATCGAAACCAGCCTCATGGATCTTTTGCAGATCATCCTTCGCAAAAGGCTCCCGATAGCGGCCCAAGTATTCCTCAATCAAATTCTTCAGTGCATCCTGCTGCGCCTCTGTCATGCTTGAGGCGGGAAGCCCGTCAAAATCCAGCGGGCTGACGCGCTGCTTGGCACCAGTCACAATCTCTCTGAGCATCCCCGAGCCAATCGCTTTTTGCCGCTGCCCGGCATCCAGGCTTTTCAGCAAGACCAACGCCCGGTCCAATTCACCGGCCAGCGGGCGCACCCCCTCAGGACTCTCATCCGGATTGGCTCCAAAGAAGGAGGGCGTGACATAGACCTCCACCCCACCAACAACCGTGAGATTGATGGAAAGATGGTGCCCCTCAAAGCTGGCACCCCAGTTGCCATCGACGGATGGCTCGCCGAAGAAAACCGCGAAGTATTTCTTCGGATCACGAAGATCGCCACGGTTCGACTGTTCCCAAAGAGTGGCTTCCGCCGCAATCACCCCCTTCGCCTTGGTTGTGCCGCTCTCACTCAATAGCGTTTCCAGAAACGACCAATACGCCGCTTGCTGCGCTCCGGTCATTTCCACGAGCGAGAGCCCCTTGCGGTGCCGCCTGGGAAAGAAATGCCAGTCCGCCCGGGCTGAAGTCGAAAAAGAAAGTACCGCAGATTTCTTTTGCTCCACATCAAGCACCGACAAGAAATCCTGCCCTGCACTCGCCAAGGCTTTCGCTGCAGCATGCTCATCGGCGGTCACAACATTCGGAAGGCCGAAGCAATAGGCCAAGCTCAAGAGCACGATAAGAAATCTCATGCACCTATAATCGGTGACCGCTCAACGTGCAGCAACAAGGAAAAGTGGGGCTCTCTCGTCAGTATTTTGCCACTCAATAGGGACTCCGCTAGCGGATGTCGCGAATTAGAATGCACCAGCAGCGCAGTAAATATTCCCATCCCAAATGTAAGGTTTCGTAAAACCAAAATCAGATTATATAATCCTAGATTCGGCAGTTGAAAGTGTGTAAATTTTCTAACCACGGATGAACACTGATCCCGCTCAGCGCATGTGCGTCAACCTAAGGACTTAAGTACCTGATAGATGGCGTATTTGTAAAAGTTCTCGTTCCTGTCAGCTAGGCAGCAAGCTCCCCGCCTGCCCCCGCCTAAGCGGGGGCAGGAGGGGAGTTTTGTAAGTCCGCAATCTAAGATGACTATTCCCGAGTCAATATTTCCTCCCTCTCCTTAGGTTGACGCACATGCGCTCAGCGGGACGGGACTCCAACTAAGACGGTCAAAGTTCAAAGAGTTCTCATCGCAGCTTAACTAAGTGCCATTCCCACTACCGCTTAAACGTTGTATGAATGCTGTAACCCTTATTCGGTCCTTTTACGGAGTATTCGACTTCCAAACTTCCGGAAAAATCGACCCGGTAAATCGTGGCATAATGGTCCTGCCCACAGAGGTGCACATGCGAGGCAGTCGCGACGCCACCATCGTCTTTGAAATCAAGACCGTGCATGACGATCCAATCGGAGCCCTCCTGTTTGAGGATTTCAACTTGGCCTTCTTTCAAAAGATAGCGATAAGTTTGCTTTGCAGCGAAGCGCTTGCCTTCCGAGTCGACGAGTTCGCCTTGCTCACTGTAGTGATATGTCGATGGTGCATTCGTTTTCGACTCGAAAACAGCATGACCGGAGAAATCCCCGCCATAGCTGCCTTTGAACTGCCGCCGGATTCCCCACTCGCCTTCTAAAAAGCGGAACACCTTTTCGCTGATGGATTCTTCAGTCATTGCTTTGGTGCGCTTATGTGGACTGTTTCATTCAGCCGCATTCTCACATCCGTGTTCATCCGTGTGAATCTGTGGTTTAAAATCCTCATTTTCTTCTACGCAATGCATCCGCTCCAACCATCAGCTAAATGGCTGTGAAAGGAGCACTTCGCCGCAGTAGAAGCATTTGGTGTGGCTCTTGTTGATCCGTCGTTGGCAGCCGGGGCAATCGCGGAAAGACTTGGTCGCCTTCTTTCCGTCATAAGCACCATCTTCCATATCAATCTCAGAGATGGTCTCAATCAAGTCTTCCTCTGTTAATTCGGTATGGCGCTTAAGTTGCCGCCAAAGGGCTTCAACAATAAGCTCAAGTTTATCGACCTGCGCTTGTAGCTCACGCACGTCCGACTTCGTCCCGGCATTGCTGCTCGAGGGATTGCTATTAAAAACCTGAACCGGTCGCGAGTGATGAAATCCTCCACTTAAAGGCATGCACTTAGATTAGTGAGGAAGAATCATGAAGCAAGCTGCCATGACAACAGTCGGGAAGAGAGCACCCATCAATAGTTTAAGTGGTGAAATTCCGTTTTTGAAATATTTACTGAGAATGCTTTGTCCGGCGGGGTTCGGAGCGTTGGCGATTACGGTCAGACCGCCACCGGTCACAGCTCCGGCGACAACGGCGTATTCCAACCCTTGCGAAGTAGCGAGGGCTGTACCCGTCTTCGAGACCCAGTGACCCGCCATAAACTCGTCAGGGCTAAAGGCCGGCACCTGTGAAGCAAGGAAGGTAATCGCAGCGTTGTCGTTAAATGCCGTCAGCACGGTCGCGCCGATAAAGAGCGGCACTTCAGCTAACATACTCAGCACGGGTGAGATCCACCAACCCTGTAAGCCCCCATGCGTGACCAGACCTGCGAGGAAGAAACCAACGAGCAGTGGTGACTTAAGCTGGATATCGTATTGGTGGTGATGCGTCGCCATCGTAAACGCGATAAAGAAGAGGAATCCACCGATAAAGAAAGGTGGATGGTGCAGTGTAAGAACGGTCCAGCCGACGAAGGCAAGATGCACGAGGATGATCCACATGGGTGCCGGCACAGGCTTCGAATCGGCGTTCTCTTTCGACTCCAAGTCTTTGGCCTTTTTGTTCAACTCGCCGAACTCCTTCTTGAAGATAAAGAAGTAGACCGCAGTGGCGATACAAACGCCGAGCACGGCGCGCCAACCGAAATGGGTAAACATATAGGGCATGTTCCAATGCCAGGTGTTGGCCACCATGAGGACGGGCGGTGCTGCGAAGTGCGTCAGAGTTCCGCCGACTGATATATTAACAAAGAGCAGTCCGAGCGTTGCGTATTTGAATGTTGGAGAAGGATCGAGGTGGTAGAACTGCTGACCGAGAAGGAGCGCAGCGATAGTCATAGCAGCCGGCTCGGTAATGAATGAGCCGAGAAGCGGCGCAATAATGAGAATCGAGAGCCACCAGGCTGCAGCACTCTTCTTTCCAATCATGGCAACACCTTGCATGCAAGTCTCCGCAATCTGGATGACCGGTCGACTGGAGGCGATCGCCATGATGATGACCACAAACATCGGCTCGGTAAAATTACGCGTGTCCATGTAGTGTGCGGCAGTGATCAGGCCATCGTGCTCCATCATCACCAAAGCAATCAGCATGGGAATGAGCCAGATACCAAAAATCGCCTCCACTTCGCCGAGGAAGTGAAATAGCGTGGCCTTAAAGCTGACCGGCTCCCTCCCCTCAACGTAAATTTTCTTGTGGGAGTTTACACGCTCTCGGTGCGCGTGCTCAAATTTATGGGCGAGGCTATTAAACTTCGTCGCAAGGAAGGTATGAGCAACGGCCCCGAAAAAGATTAGCGTCGCAACCAAATTAAACGGATCGGCGGCGATACGGACTCTTAATATTTCAAGGATACCGAGTTCTTCCGGAGCAATACCGAGTTCAGCAGCTCGCTCAGCCTGCAGGCTTTCGTAAGCTTCGACCGGCAGCGGGAAGGGTTTGTAATCCTCCGATTCCGAGGCACCACCGCCTGACGCAATCAGCTGAACAAGCGGAAGAAAAAGCAGTCCGACCACGAGAAATACACGGCGGGGTAGTAAAGACAGTAACGCATGCATACTAACTTGCATGTTTCTATCCTCACAGGAGGCAAGAAATTTAAGATTCTTCTCTCGGAGACTCCGAACCTTCGTCCTCAGCAAGTTGATCCTTCCCGGTCTTGCCCCAGAGCGGCACTTTCGTGCGATAAGCGGCCTGAGCGATGATTTGAGCGGCGATCGGAGTTGTCAGGTAAAAGAAGACGATGATCAGCAGCGAAGTAATGCTCGCCCGCATAGAACCAAAGTGTATCGCAGCTGCCAGCAGGAGTAAGGTCGCTCCAAAAGCACCGGCTTTGGTCGCCGCATGCATTCGCATGTAGAAATCCGGCAGACGAATAACACCGAGCGCAGCCACGAAGGCAAAGAATGCTCCAACAATTAAGAATATGGCGACGATCAAGCTCATTGCTCCCCCCCTCCTCCCAGATAACGTGCGAAGGCTACTGTAGCCAGGAAGCTGACCAACGCTATCGCGAAGGCGGCATCCAACAGAACCGGCTGATCAAAATGAATCGCAAAAAATACGATGACGCAGAGGCAGATGCCTCCGGTTAGATCCAGTGCCACGATACGATCGAAGGCCGTCGGTCCGCGTACGATTCGAACCAGTGCCAAACTGAGTGCAGCCAATAAGAAGAGTGAGCCAATTAATGTGGCGATGGCGAGCGGTGTTCCTAATTCCTCAAAATACACTTCGCACCCTCCTTCCGTAAGCGTTTTCCAGTTCTTCGGCCAACGCAGTCTCATCTCCGTCAATATACATGGCGTGGATGTAGAGCTTCCGATGGTCCTCCGAAAACGTCAGCCCAAGCGTGCCGGGCGTCATGGTAATAAAGTTAGCCATAAACAGTAGCTGCCGATCACTCATACCTTCGACATCAACGGCTATGATGCCGGGCTTCATCCGGTGTTTCGGTGTCAGCACGTCAGCAGCCACGCGAACATTCGATTTCACCACTTCGCTGGAGTAAAAGATCAACGAGGTGATCAGTGAGAAGATGCGGCTCATGGTTGGACCTCCCCTTTTGTTGTCAGAACGGCTGAAATGTATTCCTGAGGATTCATTAATTGAGCCGCCGCGCGCTCGGAGAATTCAAACATGGGCGCACCGAACAAACCGATCAGAACTGTCGAAGCCGACATGACTGCAATCGGGATCACCATGTAGGCAAGTGGTCCGGGGTGCTTGCTGGCCACAGTAGCCTGCTCATCGGGTTGGGCTTTCCAGAAGGCTTCGGCCCAGATCTTGGTCATCGAATAGAGCGTCAAGACACCGACCAGCAGTGCCGCTGTAATCGAAATCCATGCCTCAACTTCGAGGCCCGCCTTGACAATGGCAAACTTCGCCCAGAAGCCGGAAAGCGGCGGAATCCCGCCGAGTGAGAAGGCCGGGATAAAAAACAGAAAGGCCAGCCAGGGCGCGGACTTGCAGAGACCGCCAACCTTAGCGAGGTCGGAACTGCCCTTCAGTCGAATGACCACTCCACTGATGAGAAAAAGGTTCGTTTTCACAATGATATGGTGAACCAGATAAAAGATGGCGGCCGCAATGGCGAGTGGCGTCATAAAGGCGAGCCCCAAAACCATGTAGCCGATCTGACTGACAATGTGGAAGGACAGGATGCGCCGCATATCGAAATGCGAGGCCGCCCCAAAGACCCCGGTGATCATCGTCATGACCGCCAGAAAAAGAATAATTGGCTGCACCTCGGGAAAGATGGGCGCAAACATCAACGTATAAGCACGGAACAGCGCATAGACCCCAACCTTGGTCAAAAGACCGGCAAAGATCGCCGAGACTGTGGATGGCGGAGTGTGGTAAGACGCGGGCAACCAGAAGAAGAAAGGAAAGATACCTGCCTTCAGACCAAAGGATACCAGAAGGAGCATCGAACTACTAATCATCCAATCCGAGTCCGGTGACGCCTGCAGGTTCTGAGCGATATCCGCCATGTTTAAGGTTCCGGTCTTACCATAGATGATCCCCGCTCCGGCAAGAAACATGACAGAGGAAAGCAAATTAAGGCAGACATACTTCATTCCCCCCTCCAGCTCGGCGCGTTCGCCTCCCATCGACATAAGGACGAAGGAAGCAATGAGCATCACTTCAAACCAGACGAAGAGGTTAAACAAGTCGCCGGTAAGGAAGGCCCCATTCACACCAAACATCAGTATAAGATAGAGCGGAAAAAAGAAACGTCGCAGCCGCGACTCGTCGATCTCGCTGAGGGCATAGATCGCGACACTGGCCCCCATGAAAGAAGATACCGCAACCATCACCGCACTGAAACGGTCTGCCACCAAAGAGATACCAAATGGCGCGGACCAATTACCCACCTGCAGGACGACATAGCCAGCGGCATCTGCCGCAAAGAGCAAGTAAAGTGAGGCAACAAAAGTGACCGCCGAAAAGAAGACACCTCCCGCCTTCTGGACCGCGAGCGAACTATGTCCCATCAGCAGGAATAGCGCCCCGATCAGGGGAATCAAAATCGGTAGAAGTATGCTCAACTCACTCACGTATCAGTCTTGTTGAAAGCGTTAATATCGTCGTCGCCGACGGCTTCATGAGCGCGGGCGACGAGAGCAAGGAGGAAGGCGGTCAGACCGAAGCCAATCACGATAGCCGTGAGCACCATTGCCTGAGGCAGCGGATCGCCGTAGGGCGCAGGCGGAACCGTTCCATCGGACGGGACAAAAGCCGGGCGACCGGCGAGTAAACCACCCGCCGTAAATACCAGTAGATTGGCTCCCTGAGAGATAAGGATCACACCGATGACCAGTTTAACGATGCTCCGGCGCATCAGGCTATAGGTGCCGGCGGCGAAGAGCACGCCTACGAGAACTGCTATTAAAGCTTCCATCTTAGTTTTCTAGCTCCTCATCGACATGCGCCAGTTGCGCGAGACTAAACGTGGTGTGAAGGGTGAAACCGATCACAACAAGATACACGCCCACATCGAAAACCAGCGGCGTGCCCAGGTGCACTTTACCAATTAAGGGCAGCGAAAACCCCGGCAACCACTGACCGGTCATAAAGGGAGCCCCGGCCAAAATGCCGGGCAGACCACTGACCAGCGCGACCAGGAGGCCGACCGCCATGAGCACGACCGGGTCGATGCGCAAGGCGCGCTTGGCTTGCTCCATACTCCTGCTGATGCCCATCAGGATAAAGGCTGTCGCCGCCATAAGCCCACCAATGAAACCACCACCCGGCAAGTTGTGCCCCCGGTAGAGCACGATGAGCGAAAGAACCAGCAAGGTTGGGAAGAGTATCCGACTCGCCTGGATAAGAATAAAATACTTCATGCTTTGGAAGCCCCCTTTCCTTTTTTGAGTCCGGCCGCGACCAGAGCCGCGATACCAAGTGCCGCCGTCGCCACCACTACAATTTCACCAAAAGTGTCGAGGGCGCGAAAATCAACGAGGATAACGTTGACCACGTTCTTACCCTTGGCTTCGGGATAACTCATCTCAGCAAGCTGCTCTGAGATGGCACCGTCAAACTGAATGCTAATCGCCTTGAGGAGGAGCACGGTCATCATCGCTCCGAAGCTCGAGGCAACAATCAAATCCCGCAGTCGTGTCGCCTTCTTAGACAGAGTCTTGAGCTTCGGCAGTTTTAAAATAACAAACATGAAGAGCACCACCGTCAGCATCTCCACTAGCAGCTGAGTGATCGCGAGATCCGGTGCGCCATAATAGGCAAAAATCAGCGCCACCCCGAAACCGACGGTGCCGAGCGCGACCAGAACTGTCATGTAGCTGTTCGCCACGACCGCCAGAAGGGCCGCGATTATCATGATAATAACCAGCCCAACGATCAGGACATCGAACTCCGCCCAATCCACCGAAAAGGACCAGCCTCCATAACTGGAAATCGCCCAGAAGAGGAGACCGACGGTCACCACGACAATCATCAGGACGTAGTCGTGCAAACGCCCGGTTTGCAGCCAGCGCGTCTGCGCCTTGGAAAACCAGATCGTGGCATTAAAGATGCGTTCATACATGGCTTCCGCACCGTAAGGCCGAATTACAGTCAGCACCCGTTCGGACAGCGCCCAAAACCGAGCCCGTAAAAGGAACACAAAGATACCGCCAAGCACGGTAATGCCGCTCAGGAGCAGCGGCAGGTTAGGCTTCACCAGATTCCAGAGCGCTAGATCGAGATGGACGACCTCCGTGCCTTTGATCGCCGCAATCGCTGGAGACACCATATACTCAGTCACCCAAAACGGAAAGATCCCAATAAGTAGCCCTGCTACAGCCAATACGATCGGTCCAATCCACATCGTCCAAGGAGCCTCATGTGGTTTTTTCGGCAACGCCTCGTGGTTGGGTTTTCCGAAAAATGGCCCGACTCCGGCCTTCAGGGCCAAACCCATCATAACCAGATTACCAACCAGTGCCGCCACTAGGAAAATCAACTCCGGACCGCTCAGCATCACGCCGGCCTTATAAATCAACTCTTTGCCAATAAATCCGAAGAACGGCGGCAGCCCCGACATCGACAGCGCCGCTAAACCACCGGCAATCGCCGTTATGGGCATGAGCTTGCGCAAGCCGCGCAGCACAGTCACATCACGCGTGCCGGTCTCATGGTCAATAGAACCCACAACCATGAAGAGCGTCGCTTTGTAGAGCGCATGGCCAATAAGAAAGACCACCATTGCCTTAATTGCATATTCCGAGCCGATGCCAAGTAGCATGGTCAGCACACCGAGCACGCCCAATGTGGTGTAGGCCAGGATCGACTTCACGTCCCGCTGGAAGAGCCCGAGGAACATAGCAAGCAAGAGCGTCAAACTGCCGAAAATCGCCAGAGTGTATTCCCAGAGACCGCTGCCACTGAGTGCGGGATTGAGCCGCGCCATCAGAAAGATCCCGGCCTTGACCATGGTAGCGGAGTGGAGGAAGGCACTCACTGGCGTCGGCCCGGCCATCGCGTTGGGCAACCAGAAATGGAAGGGAACTTGCGCACTCTTCGTAAACGCACCGATCAGCACCAGAATGACGATACCGGTATAAAGCGGACTAGCCTGCAGAAGTTCACCGAGGTTATTAATCTCGCTGATTTGCCAGGTGCCCGTGACATGAGCGATCAAGACGAAGCCAGCCAGCATCCCCATCGCACCAAGACCGGTTACTAGCAACGCTTGAAGCGCTTTCCAGCGGGATTCTTTTTGCTCATGGTTAAAGCCGATTAGTAGATAGGAGGTGATACTCGTCAGCTCCCAGAAGATAAAGAGCAGGATCAAGTTATCCGCCAGCACGAGGCCGAGCATGGCCGCCATGAACGAGAGCAGATAAAGGAAAAAACGCCCCAAGTTTGGGTGCCCATGCATGTAGCCTTGAGCGTAGATGACAATAAAGCCACCGATCCCAGTGATTAAAATCGCCATCAGGAAGGCCAAGCCATCGAGACGAAAATCAAGCGACGCCCCCAGCGAGCTGAACCACTCAAAGGAATAATGCAGCACCTCGCCGTCATTAATTAACCCGCCCTGCGAGAGAATCAGCCCAAATGCCGCAAATGGCGCGAGGCTCAAAACATAGCCCGCCCGGTCGCCCAGCAAACCGCGCAAAGTGGGCGCGATGAAACCAGCTAGAAAAATAATAGCCGGGCAGACGAGTAAGAGTTCGGACATCTGGTTAGTTAATGTTAGGAAAGTAGGTAGAAAGCGCGTATCATTCCTAAGCTTTTGATAGGATCAAGCCTATCCAGATGATTTTTGATCAATTATTTCTTCAGGGCACTTCTGGAAACCGAAAAGATAGAATTATCGTTGGCCATCCGCAGCTTTCTGAACAGGGATACCATCGCTCGATCGATTTCGCCGGAACTGATAGCGGTTGATGTCACGCAAAGAAAGCGTCTCGCCAAGTTCACGATACTGCTGGGCATCCCGCAACATCTCGTCGTAGACACGGCGCTGAGCGATACCCTTCGCGCGGTCGTCCATCTGAATACCGGCCTTCTTAAAAAGGTCAGACATTCGGTCATCCCAACGGGACATTTTGATTTCCATCGTCTTCCGGTCGAGCACCTTGGTTTTAAAAAGCTTTTTCTCTTTTGCTTCACTAGTCGAGATCGCTGACCGCTTGGAACCCATCGATGAAAAGTGCTTGTTCCACTCCTTAATTGGAAAACGTTTATTCTGGAATCGCGAGTTGCCGGGGCGATCCCACATTTTCTTCTCGATGCGCTTTGTTTCGATACGTTCAGCCTTGCGCTCCAGGAAATCGAGACCGAAGGGCGCAGCACTCAGTAGCGAGGTCGCGCTGAGCAACAATGAGAATAGAAATATGCGTAATAACATCACGAGAATACTTTTAATGCCTCTTAAGTAAAAATTCAAGTATTGATCTGCCCATTGCACCCAGAACCGACATTCCCTCCCCTCCGTCATTGACGGAGGGGCAACCAAGCCTCTAAATCCGCCATTTTCTTAAAATGGCGACTCATAATAACGACTACGATTTCTCGGCAATTGAACCGAAATGGCAGGCCTTCTGGGCCGAGAACAAGACCTACGAGGCGAAAGACTTCGCGGATAAGCCCACGTTCTACGTGCTCGACATGTTCCCCTACCCATCCGGTGCGGGTCTGCACATCGGCCATCCGGAAGGCTATACCGCCAGCGACGCGCTGAAGCGCTACAAAAAAGCCAAGGGTTTCAACGTGCTCCACCCCATGGGCTGGGACGCCTTCGGCCTCCCGACTGAGCAATACGCAATCAAGACCGGCACCCATCCAGCCATCACCACTAAGCAGAACGTAGCCAACTTCACCCAGCAACTCACTCAGCTCGGCTTCGCCTACGACTGGAATCGCGAGGTCAACACCACCGACCCCGACTATTTCAAATGGACGCAGTGGATCTTTAAACAGCTCTTCAAAAAGGGCCTCGCCTACGTGGATGAAAAGCCCGTCTGGTTCTGCCCCGACCTCGGGACTGTCCTCGCCAATGAGGAAGTGCTCAACACCCCGGAGGGCCCGCGCTCCGAACGCGGGGCATTCCCAGTCGAACGCCGCCCGATTCGTCAATGGGTGCTGCGCATCACCGAATACGCTGAGCGACTGATCGCCGGGCTAAAGGATCTCGATTGGCCCGACTCGACCAAGCGTCTACAGGAAAACTGGATTGGCCGCTCCGAGGGTGGCGAAATCACATTCGATGTCTCCGGTCACGATGCTCAACTAACAGTATTTACGACCCGCCCCGACACCCTTTACGGCGCCACCTACATGGTCATCGCACCCGAGCACCCGCTGGTGGCGGGTATCACGACGACCGAACAAAAGGACGCCGTCGATGCCTACGTCGAAAAAGCCAAGAGCAAGTCCGACCTCGAACGCGCGGAACTCGCGAAAGAAAAAACCGGCGTATGGAGCGGTGCAAAAGCAATCAATCCGGTCAACGGTAAAGAGATCCCCATCTGGGTGGCCGACTACGTGCTCATGACTTACGGCACCGGTGCCATCATGGCCGTTCCCGCACACGACGAGCGCGACTTCGAATTCGCTAAAGAGTTTAGCTTGGAAATCGTTCAAGTTATCGACGACGACGGCACAGCCAAAAAGGATGAGAACGACAGCCTAACCTCGGCCTATACTGGCCCCGGCAAGCTCGTGAACTCCGGTGAGCAAAGCGGCAAAAACTCGGAGTCAGCCAAAAATGCCATCATCGACCAACTCGCCGCCGAGGACCGGGGCGAAGCCACAATCAACTACAAACTGCGTGACTGGCTCTTCTCCCGCCAGCGCTACTGGGGGGAGCCCTTCCCTATCGTTTGGGTGAGCGAGAGCGACTACGCCAAAGCAGATGACTCGCTCAAGTCAGTTGAGCGCCCAGTCTCCTGCCTAATCGATGGCGAAACCCGTTTTGCCCTCGCACTGCCCGATGCAGAACTGCCGCTTGAGCTGCCAGTGGTCGAGAGCTACACGCCCTCCCCCGATGGCCAAAGCCCGCTTTCGAAGGCGGGTGACTGGCTACAAGTCTACGTGAACCCACAAACCGGTGAAACCTCATCTGAGGCCAAAGACGGTTGGCTTTTCGGCATGCGCGAAACGAATACAATGCCACAATGGGCCGGCTCCTGCTGGTATTATCTGCGCTACATGGATCCGAAAAACAGCGACGCGTTAATCGACCCAAAGAAAGAAAAATACTGGGGCACTCCCGACCTTTACATCGGCGGTGCCGAACACGCGGTGCTGCACCTCCTTTACGCACGGTTCTGGCATCACGTTCTATTCGACCTCGGCGTAGTCAGTGATCCGGAACCGTTTAAAAAGCTCTTTCACCAAGGTATCATCCTCGGCGAAGACGGCGAAAAGATGTCGAAGAGCCGCGGTAACGTGGTCAACCCGGAAACGATCATTGAAGGTTACGGCGCCGATGCACTGCGCCTCTACCTCATGTTCCTCGGACCACTTGAAGCCATGAAGCCATGGAACACTAACGGCATCGAGGGTATCGCCAGATTTCTGCGTCGCGTGTGGACCCTGGCGACAGAGGAATCACGCTTCACCGAGGGCGAAGACAGCGAAAATAACCTCCGCGAACTGAACGCTACAATTAAGAAAGTGAGCGCAGACTATGAAGCACTCGGGTTTAACACCGCGATCTCACAAATGATGATCTGCCAAAAGCAACTCAGCAGCGGTGACAAGGTGGCCAAGTCGTCTGTCGAAGCTCTCCTCAAGTTGCTTGCCCCACTAGCGCCACACATGTGCGAAGAACTGTGGGAAATCCTTGGGCACAGCGGTAGTATCGTCGATGCGGGCTGGCCGGAGTGCGACGAGAGCAAGCTCGTCTCCAGCACAGTAAAAATAGTTTTTCAGGTAAACGGTAAATATCGCGGCGACGCCGAACTACCTACTGAACACTCAAAAGACGATGCCATCGCGGCAGCCAAAGCCAGTGACCGGGTGCAGAACTTCATCGAAGGAAAAACGATTAAGAAGGAAATTTACGTTCCAGGTAAAATCGTAAATATTGTTGCCGTATAACAATGCCGGATGGTCGACCTATACTGATTGCCAGCTGCATTTTTCTCGGTGCTGCGCTGCAACTTACCGGACAAATTCTGTCCGAAAAGTTTGAGGATGGCTTATCCCTGGTTACGACATACAAAGGTGCTATCGATCTTGTAAGATCCGACGGGTCAAAACAACCGATAGCGCAACACGCTGTTCATACCTTATCGGGGACAGAGCTAAAGCTGGATGCAGGCGAGCATCTCTTTTTATCCTTATCCAACGGGATAGCTCTGTGCATTGAAGAAAATTCACACGTGCGTTTCGAAACTTATCGGCAGCTTCCATTTGGGCCGGATAAGGAGAGCTCAAAATACGAATCATCGCAGTCTCGTTTGTTTCTCAGCCTGGAAAAAGGCAGCGTCTGCTTTTCCAGCGACTTCATTTCGCCGGTCTCAGAGTTTATTATTCGGCTCCCCGGAGGTGATGTTAAGATACTGAAGGCCTCGGGGCGGCTACAGCATGACGAAATTGGCACGCAACTGTCGATCCTAAGCGGCATCGCAGCATACTATAAAAAAGGAAGCGAAAAAGGGACTTTCCTGAATGCTCCCTACCAAGCAGGGATCAGTCGGGTCAGCGCAGAATTATCAACACCGACAAAGATACCGCATGCCAATCATAGCGCATCGGTTGCCAGCACCATGCGCTTGGTCGAAGCCACACACCGAGCTAGGGAAAGAGTTCTCTATAAAGTCCCTACTCAGGAATTCAGTATTCCCGTGCCAATCCTTGTTGCACGACCTGAGGACTTGCTAAAGCCATCTCCGCGCCCCTACACTTATCTGGATAAAGACTAGTTGCCCCAACATGACGACTCCTCTCTCCGCCTTCTTACCCGATGATTACAATCAGAAGCCGATTGGTTTGATTGCAGGAAAGGGGCACTACCCGATTCTGACTGCCGAGCGTATCCGCCAAGCCGGACTCCCGCTGCGGCTGGTTTCTTTTTACGGGGAAACAGAAGCCGCGCTGATCGAAAGCGTGCCCAAAAAAGACCACTGCCAGATCAAAGTTGGCCAACTGGGTGGCCTGTTAAAGTCTTTAAAAAAAATGGACTGCGGCTACGCCCTCATGGCCGGGCAACTCACACCCAAGCGTCTATTCCACGGACTTCACCCCGACCTAAAAGCACTGAAGATCCTAAACAGTCTAAAGCGTAAAAATGCAGAAACTATCTTCGGTGCCATCGCGGGAGAGATTGAAGCATTGGACATTACGATGCTTGATGCCCGGAGCTTTCTCGATGATCAACTCGCCAGCGACGGAATGATGACAGCAGGTAAAATGAAAGCCAACCCCGACTACATCGAACATGGTATCCAGATCGCTAAAGGCATTAGCGATTTGGATGTCGGTCAAGGCTGCGTGGTCCGTAAGGGCACTGTCCTCGCCGTCGAAGCCTACGAGGGAACCGACCCTATGCTACAGCGCGCAGGCTCTTTCAAGACCGATGGTCTCATCTTCGTTAAAACCGTAAAATGTAAACAGGACTATCGTTTCGATGTGCCGGTCTTCGGCGAGCGCACGCTTGAAGTGATGCACAACAGCGGCATTCAAACCGCAGCACTCGAGGCTGGACGCGTTATCATGCTGGACAAAGAAAACCTCCTTAAAAAGGCCCAAAACCTGAAAATAGAAATCCTTGGCTTCTCCTCCGCGTCGTAGAAAAGATACGAAACTACTTCACGTCCAACTGTTCTGAAATTCGCTTGTGCAGGGCAACATCCGGGATATCTATAATCACGTGTACGAGTAATCGGAGAAGGAATACCAGAGTTACCTCCGCCGCCCCACTGAGACCGGCATCCAGTGCAACTGAGACATCAGTATAATAGAACCACTTCACGACGACCGACAGCACAATGAGCGCGATCACTGCCCAAGCCAGCACATCAAAACCGAGACGCAAATCCCGGTATGCAGAGTCCCTACGAACCTCGGCTCTTAGCTTGGATGCAAGCCTGCCAGGTGATCGGTGATTCGCAGCTTCACCCGAAGATTCACGGCTGGCAATAACCCGGTTCGAATCATCAGATGCTGAACTCTGCGAACTATCGGCTGAAACTTTTCTTTTGCGGCGACTTGAGCGTTTACCTCCACCATCCTTACCTTTGCTGAGACGGATTCGCGCTTGCTTGTAAGCTAAATAAGCTTCTTCCCACTTATCGTCAGAAAAATGACGAGTGGTCGGATCTATCTTTTGCCTTGAAGCCTTAAATGTCCTGAAATCATCCATATGCATAGACTTGCTTGAAGTGACTCGATTTGTCGAGAACCTAGGCAGTGTTTTTAGTGTTTCGCATTTTTGATTTAAGCCCCCCCCCCTCAAGTCTGCGGAGGCGGCGCGACCTACAACTGCGGCACCGCAGCCAGAAGTTTCTTCGTATACGGGTGCTGAGGGTCGTTATATATCATTTCGGCGCTGGCCTGTTCGACGATCTTCCCCTCCGACATCACCAGGACATCATCACTGATATGCTCCACCACTGCTAGGTCGTGAGCGATGAAAAGGTAGGTCAGGCCCATTTCGTCCTGCAAGTCTTGCAGTAGATTCACAATCTGTGCCTGCACTGAAACATCGAGCGCGCTGACAGGCTCATCGCAAATAATGAAATCCGGATCCACCGCAAGCGCACGTGCGATGCCAATACGCTGCCGCTGCCCGCCGCTGAATTGGTGCGGATAACGTTGCATAAAATCCGGATCGAGACCAACCCGCCTCAACAACTCGGCCACCCGCTCTCTTTTCTGCGCGAGCGGCCAACTGCTGAAGTGTATTTCAAGCGGCTCGGCTATAATGCTGTAGATCGTCATGCGGGGGTTAAGCGAACCAAAAGGGTCCTGAAAGATGACCTGCAGCTTCTTACGATAGGGATGAAAGGCCTTATCGCTGAGTGTGCCGAGATCAACTCCCGCATAAAAAATCTTACCCTCAGTCAACGGCACCAAGCGGGCAATCGCGCGACCAGTCGTCGTTTTGCCACTGCCGCTCTCACCGACCAACCCGACTGTTTTACCGCGGGGCACGCTGAAGCTGATTCCATCGACGGCCCTGACGTGATCCACCGTGCGCTGTAAAATGCCTCCGGTAATCGGAAAATGAACCTTTAAGTCCCGCACCTCGAGCAAGGTCTCCGAATTTGTATTTGCTTCAGTCATATATTCGGAAATCAAACTGAACATTCTTACTTTGGCAAAATAATTCACCTGCTTGTAAACCTCAAAAACAAAGGGGGCTCTTCGTAGATTCTTGTGAAATATCAGATATTAGCTTAAGGGCACTTCTGAAAACAGGCTGGAAGCCTGTTCTACGTAGGACAGTGCTTCCAGCCTGTCCCTCAACGCCGCGCCGCCAGTAGGTCTCCGGAAGTCCCCTTAAGTGTATTGCCTGACGTGAGCGTTGTAATTTCTTCGACCTTGCCCATTGGTGATCTAGGGCTGACCTTCAACTTATAATCGGAGCATTTTGCCACAGTGCGACGGCTTGTCTGGAGACTGCGCCCTACCCAGGGATCGCCTCTTAATGGTAGGGCGCAGTCTCTCCTGGCCTGAGCGTGTCGAAGGCAGACAAGCCGTTGTGGCCTAGCCGATTCTTTAACTCATGCAGCTACTTCCACAGAAATCTAGGAATAGCCACAAAGGGGGCCCGGCTGCGTGTAGAACGAATCTGCTACCCGATAGAAGCAGATACAGGCTAGACTATTTTCGATCACCCATGAAGATGCTGATTAATACATGAGCGAATCTCCCATTAAAGTTCCACTGCTTGACCTTAAGCCACAATATGAAGCGCTCGCCGACGAGCTGAACGCGGCCGTAATCGAGGTCATTAAATCGCAATATTTCATTCTCGGTCCGGAAGTCGAGTGCTTCGAGCACGGCGTGGCTGACTATTGCGGCGTCAAACATGGCATAGGTGTTTCATCGGGCACCGACGCGCTTATCGTTGCCATGATGGCGATGGGCATCGGCGAAGGCGATGAGGTCATCACCACGCCTTACACCTTCTTCGGCACGGTGGGGTCCATCGTTCGCCTGGGAGCGACACCAGTCTTTGTCGATATTGATGCCGACACATTTAACATCGATGTGTCCAAAATTGAGGCAGCCATCACCCCCAGAACACGGGCCATTGCACCAGTGCACCTGTTTGGCCAGATGGCGCCCATGGAAGCAATCATCCGCATCGCGAAGGATCACGATCTTTTAGTGATTGAAGATGCGGCTCAAGCAATTGGGGCGAAGCAAAACGGCCGCCCCGCTTGTTCATTCGGCCATATAGGTTGTCTGTCTTTTTTCCCGACTAAGAATCTCGGCGGCTTTGGAGATGGCGGCATGGTGGTGACGGATGACACGGATTACGCCGAAATCTCAAAGCAGCTACGAAACCACGGCATGGAGCCCAAATATTTCCACTGCCGGATAGGCGGTAATTTCCGCTTGGATGCCCTGCAAGCCGCCGCCCTGAACATAAAGCTCCAGCACCTCAACACATGGCACGAGCAACGCCGTGAGAATGCCGCACTATACACTAAACTCTTTAATGAAGCTGGTATCGCCCGCGATGCTTCACAACTGGATACGTCACTCGAACGCGGCATAGTTTTACCGGCCGAGCGCGAGGGGAACTACCATATCTACAATCAATTCGTCATCTACTCGGAAGAACGTGACAGCCTTATGTCTTACCTGAAAGACAACGATGTGGGCTGCGAAATCTACTACCCGCTCGCCCTGCACGAACAGGAATGCTTCCGCTTACTCGCCTACAACAAAGGCGACTTTCCGAATGCTGAGCGTGCAGCAGACATGAGCCTGGCACTCCCGATCTATCCGGACCTAACACCAGAGATGATTCATCGTGTCGTTGAGGTGATTACCAAATATTATACATAAATATGAAAAAAAAGACAATACTCGCTCTATGCCTAACCGCACTCTGCCTCGCTGCGGTCAGCGGCTGTAGCTCTACCCGAACCGAAAACGGTGTGATCATAGAGCAGCGCGGCGGTCTGTTTTAAGGTTCATCGTCGATTAGCGGGAAGACCTCCTCTGACCTCCGACTTCTGGATTTAGGTTCATTAACGGCAAAATAATTTCAGGGGACTTCCGAAAACCTACCGTGGGCGATGCGTTGAGGGACAGGCCGGAGGCACTGTCCTACGTAGAACAGGCTTCCAGCCTGTTTTCAGAAGTGCCCCTACCCGATAACCCTCATAAGCTGTGGCACCAGAGCTCCAAGAGCCTCTTCATGTGTCCGATACTCGGGGTCATATCCGTTTAATACACGCCAGAAATTTTTCGAGTGGTTCATCTCCGTCAAATGCGCCAGTTCGTGTAGAATAACGTAGTCCTGCAACTCGGGAGCCACTAAAATCAAGCGCCAGTTGAGTGAAATACCGCGCTTGGAAGAGCAAGAGCCCCAACGGCTCGATTGATTACGCACGCTGATACGACTAGGATGTAGCCTGTGAAGCCCGGCAAGGTGCATAGTGCGTTCTGACAAGGCCTGTTTAGCTAGTTTTCGAATGACCTGTGTTAGCGCATGTTGACCTCCAGATTCCGGCAGCTTGACCTCAATGCGCCCCTGCTCCGGGAAAATCAAATAGCCGGCCCTCTCCCCGCTTGAGGTCTGAAGGCCCACCTCCATCCTAGACCCGCCAACAGTCAAAAAGGGCGATTGCTTGAGCCATTCGGACACACCGATGACCTCTGGCGAGCTTCCAATTTGCGCCTCCAACCATGCCCGGTGCTGCTCAATAAATTTCTGACAGGCTCGATATGAGCAGTGCCAGGGCTTTGAAACCACGATCCGATTCTCAAGGCTATAACTCAGCCGCAAATGGCGCGTTCCTCGGCGACGACGCAGTTCCACTGGAACAGTTCGACCCGTAGAAGATATAAAATCAGGTAGGCTCACCATCCAAACAATCCACAAGATTCTGCGCATAGCGACGCAGCGCACTCTCCGGATCGAGCTGCTTCGAGCGGCTAGCCGCCGCGACCTCAAAGAGTAATTGGCCCAGCTCTTCCTCGTTGTCAAAACGATCGGCAGCCGCCTGCACTGAGGATTCCGGCAACATACTTGATGCATCCATCTTCTGCTTCTGAATTTGCTTATACACGTCCTTAGCAAACATCAGTGCAGGTAACTGCTTAGGCAGATCTTTAAAGCGCCCCGACTGCTCAGGCCCACGCTTCGTCTCCTCTGCCTTAATTGCATCCCACTGCTTAAGCACCGCTTCCGAGTCACCCAGATTCGCGTTCTCCCCGAAGACATGTGGATGCCGCCGCACCAGCTTCTCATTGACCAGCGCACAGACCGCTTCGAAGTCAAAATGCCCGGCCTCCTTAGCCAGCTGTGCATGCATCACCACCTGCAGCAGCACATCGCCGAGTTCCTCCTCCATGTGAGGCATATCCAACCGATCAATTGTCTGCAGCAGTTCGCAGCATTCATCCACCAGGCACTCCGCCAACGACTGGTGATCCTGCTCTATATCCCAGGGACAACCCGTATCCGGGTCCCTCAACGCCGCCACCGTCTCGATTAAATCATCTATTGAAGCCATGCACCCACAGCTACGATTCTAAGACAGCTTGGCGATAGAAAAGACCTCCACGAGCTGCCCTGCCCAAAAGATCAAAGTGAGTCCAGCGGGCTCCGCACCCCCACGCCAGGCTTCTGCATCACATGCGTGTAAATTTGCGTCGTCTCCACGGAGGCATGACCGAGCAGATCCTGCACCGTGCGGATATCCACCCCGTCCTCCAGTAGATGCG
>Ga0307967_1000788_pt1 | contig 21147 bp, 30 predicted proteins | sample OrgLakmetagen648_FD_201828 | JGI IMG/M metagenome (GOLD analysis project Ga0307967, IMG submission 201828) | Saline water microbial communities from Organic Lake, Antarctica - #648 | ecosystem: Environmental > Aquatic > Non-marine Saline and Alkaline > Saline | place: Antarctica: Organic Lake... | reverse complement strand
TCTTCTGTCCAATTCTCAAGAGTATGTTTCCAAATATCAGTCAAATCTTCAACAGCTCTATTACTAAGCTCATATTTAGCCATTTGAATGTTTCTGCGATTTAAGGATTTTTAGATGTTCATCAGGATCAAAATCCTCAGCCATTCCGCTGTCAATTCCTTCTTGAATGGCTTTTCTTAAAACCACGGCCTTACTTTCTTCATCTTCCAATAACCGCAAACCAGCTCTAATGACTTCGCTCGCGTTTTTAAACCTGCCATCTTTAATTCTGTTTTGAACAAATTGATCAAAATAATTTCCAAGGGCTATCGATGTGTTTTTGCTCATCTCAAATTGATTTTATCAAATATACCAAAATTTGGTATGAAAAAAAATTTGATTGAATTTTTAAGCTTCTGAACTTTAGTTCTTTTCATTGCCACCCAATCTCGAAAGTTTTCCGCTCTGGCGGACATTGTAAACTTTAGGTATCTCTCATTTTCTTTAAAAACTAAGGGACCTATAACTAAAATCGATTTTGGGTTTTACAATTCAGATTAGTGAGTAATTCTGAATTGAGCTTAAAATTTCACAAATTAAAGACAATCCTTTTCAAAATCATCCGGTTTTACATCAATTAGACTGAGGCGTGTTTGAATTTGAACTGCTACAAGAGTCAAAAAAATTAGATGTTGATGCTTAAAAGAGTTATATTGCACCAATAGTATTACGCTAAAATAAATTGATATGGGCACAGTCAGGAAATCGATCACGTTTACCGAACAACAGGAAAAATGGATCAAACGCCAAATCGAGCAAGGCGACTTTACAAATGACAGCGAATATATCCGCAATTTAGTGCGGGAAGATCAAGCCGATCAGCAAAAACTGTTTGAACTCAGGGAAGCTATTCAGGAAGGTATAGATAGTGGAATGAGCGATAAATCGGTGAGTGATATTTGGAAAGAAGTGGAATTAAAGCATTCTAAATCCAATGAATGAATACACTTTAAGTAAAAAATCCGAAGATGACATTAATGATATCGCAGAATATAGTGTTGACCAGTTTGGAATTCTGCAAGCCCGTCACTATCGAGATGGATTAATCCGCTGCTTTGAAAATCTATCGGCACATCCTGAAATCGGAAGGATTTACTTTTTAAATGACAAAAGAAATCTGTTCAGATTTCGCTTCAAATCGCACGTCATATTTTATGAAAAATTTCCACAAAGAATTTTTATAGTTCGGATTTTAGGTGGCCAAATCAATTTTTGAGGCATATTTAATCGTTTTGATCTCAAAAGTCAAATATTCACAAATAACCGTAAAGTTTTCAGACACGGGAAAAATATCAAACCATAAACATTAAAAATTTTTCATTCTTTCAATTCAATAGCCAACTTGCCAAAATTCTCTTTATTGTCGAGCAAAAGTTTTTGCATCGCACAAATGTTATCCGCTGTAACTTTTTCACCTTCAACAGACTGAATCACGGCACCCGAATAAAATTTTTCACTTTTAGAATAAATTACGGTCAGTTGATTGTTGATGGCCACGGCTATGGTGGATTTCTTCAATTCCCCAATCTTCTCGAAGAAGTCATTTGGATCAAATTCACTGAATTTTTTGGCGTACATCTTTTCATTTTTGAAATCTATTATCCAATTGTAGTTCTTGATAAATTCAAGTCCTAGAACGTGATGGTTAAGTTTTTCAGATTGGGAAACAAGGTTTTTACTTATATCCAAGCCGGAAAGTTTAAAATCCAAGTTTTTGAATAATTTTGTATTGGAAGGTACAAAGCTGTTTCCAGAAGTTATAAACGAACTTTTATATTGCTGTGAATCCACACCAGTGGTATCAATATTGAAATTTTTTGTAAGCATCAAAAAAGAAGAAGATGCCCCAGTGTCAAAATGTAACTGAACTTTTTTTCCTTGCATTTTCCCTGGTATAAAAATTTGCCCATTCTCGAAACTAACATCTTTTAATTCATTAAAACCTTGAAGCGGTTTTTTAGAAAGATCAACAGGCGCAATGTAACCATTTTCGTAATTGAGTTCCAGTGACAATTTCCGATCGCCAAAAACATCGAGACCGAGCAACCCATCGTAATCCGTTAAACCAGAAAAGCAATCCAACTTTAACTTGGGGCTTTTATATACCAGAATTTCATAATTCTTTAAACTCATTGAATTTAAGTCCAGATTTGTTCGATAATAATGCCCTTTTGACCTTTTTTTGGCTGCCGTTTGAAATGAAGTTTCCCTTCCCTTTCCACTAATTTTCAGGCTGTCAAGTAAACCTTTGTCTTTCAACGTGGAAATAGTGGCGCCGGTATCAAATTTCAATTTTATGGTTTTACCATTGATTTTGGTGAAAATATATTCATTTTCCACTAAGGAATCCTTAGCGGTAAGGTTTACATCACCAATTACGCTTGGCGAATTGGACGATCCACAGGAACAGAAAATAAGTACAAGCAGGATATTCAAAAAGCAACAATGTTTCATATAAGATTATTTAAACATTAAGAAAAAAGGTTTTTAGGCTTAACTATTACTTGAACCTAAAAACCTTTAACATTAAATATAGTTATGACTTTTAATTCAATTTAAAACAACAAACCACCAAGATCAGTTAAGGTTTCCACTATTTCCCCGATTACTTCACCTCGAGTCTTATCGTTGTCATTGCTAGGATCATCATCCGCGTCTCCAATTGGTGTATTCCACCATTTTAAAAAACTATCGAGATGGCAACCGACCTGATACCATTTACAACCTCCAGAATTAGTGGTTACTTCATAATCATCCGGCAACCCAAAAAGATCACTTGCCGCTACCTGATTGATTTGTTCTGGATTAGTAACCAATTCTTGATCAGTTTCAAAAATACTGATAGCCGCCATTATCATTTTTTTGGATGATATCTCTTCCCGTGGCGTTTCTTCCACGATATAAATATAAGCTTGAAACAACAAATCATCTGCGGGTTTACTTATATTTTTCAGATGATTCTTGGGATCCAGCGCACCCTTTAAATCCTCATAATCATAACCGTGTTCGTAAGACAATTTTACATTATCCACAAAACTTATCATAGCAATTCGATAATGCTGATTAATTGAAGCAATATCTTTATCCGTAAGATTTCCTACACTATTGGTGCTACGATTAAATTTTTGATTGGATTTCGCACTTTCAGCCTGATCCACGGTAACCGGATCAGTTGAACAGGCAATAAGGCAAGTTAATGCCACGAATAACAAATAAATTTTTTTGATTTTAATTAATTTTATGGTTTATAATTGGATGCAATCTACCCCCCCCCTACAAATTAAATCCAAATTTTATTTGTTAATTTAAAGTTAATTTTAAAATCTGAACTTGCTAAGAAAATTATATTTCAATAAAATCCTAAACCTTATCCCTCAAAAGCGGCACAAACCTAAACCCGCCAAATTCTTTTTGTTCAAATTTCTTCTCGCCAGTTCGCGTGATCAGGGTCATTATTTGATTTTCTTCGCCGAGAGGAATGACCATTTTGCCGTTTATTTTGAGTTGGCCGAGCAGTTTTTTGGGGATTTCAGGTGCGCCGGCGGTCACGATAATTTTATCAAAAGGCGCATAAGACGGGATACCTTTATAACCGTCTCCATAAGCCAGGTGCTTTGGCCGATAACCGATTTTATCGAGAAAAAGCTTTGTTTTTTTATAGAGTTCCAGCTGACGTTCAATGCTGTAAACTTTCGCTTTGAGTTCACAGAGCAAAGCTGTTTGATACCCACTTCCCGTGCCTACTTCCAGGATTTTATCGCCGGGTTTGACTTCTAACAATTGGGTTTGAAAAGCGACAGTAAAAGGTTGTGAAATCGTTTGTCCTGCTGCAATGGGAAAAGCCTTGTCTTGATAAGCGTGGTCTTCAAAACTGCTGTCCATAAACAAGTGGCGCGGAATTTTATTCAGACCGGTCAAGACCTTTTCATCTGAAACGCCTTTTTCTTTAACGGTTTCTATCAATTGCTTTCGCCTGCCTTGCTGTTTAAAATCGTCTTTCATATAGTAGTCAACTCAACTTAAAGTAGTTATGGAAATAGCTAATTTAAAACAATTATGCTAAAGCCTTGTTATAAAAAAGCCCAAAGATATAATTTTCACAGAATAAATATTACTTTCGTGTAAAACGTAATTTATGTTAAAAGCTGGGGTTTTAGGTGCCGGGCATTTGGGGAAAATTCATTTAAAACTGTTGAAACAATCACCCAAATATGACCTCGTCGGTTTTTTTGACAAAGACCGGGAAAGCGCAGAAAAATTAGCCGGTGAAATGGGTTATCAACTTTTCGATTCGGTTGATGAACTGCTGGAAAAAGTCGATGTTATTGACATTGTCACGCCTACAGTTTCGCACCACGAAATGGCCAAAAAGGCTTTGAACGCCGGCAAGCATATTTTTGTTGAAAAACCCATCGCCAATACGGTGGAAGAAGGCCAAGAGCTCATTGAGCTGGCCAAAAAAAACAAACTCAAAGCACAAGTGGGGCACGTCGAGCGTTTCAATCCCGCATTTCAATCTGTCAAAGACCGCATCGACAACCCGATGTTTATCGAAGCACACCGCCTTGCAGAATTCAATCCGCGGGGCACTGATGTTCCCGTCGTTTTAGATTTGATGATCCACGATATCGACGCGATTTTGAGCGTGGTCAAATCTGAAGTCACGAACGTCGATGCCAGTGGCGTTTCAGTGTTGAGCGACACGCCGGATATTGCCAATGCACGGATTTCCTTTAAAAATGGATGTGTCGCAAATTTGACCGCCAGTCGAATTTCACTTAAAAATATGCGCAAATCGAGGTTCTTTCAACGCGATGCTTATATTTCAGTAAATTTCTTGACCAAAGAAAGTGAAATCGTTCGGATGAAAGATGCCCCGGAATCCCCCGATGAATTTGCGATGGTTTTACAAAATGCCGAAGGAAAAAAGAAACAAATTTATTTTGAAAATCCGGCAGTTACAGAAAATAACGCGATTTTGGATGAATTGGAAAATCTCGCCGATTCTATCGAAAACAATACCACAGTGAAAGTGAGTTTAAACGAAGCCAATGAGGCTTTGCGCATTGCCAAAATGGTGATTGCGAGTTTTTAAAAACTTTGGAAAAGTTAACAAGCAATAAAAAAATCAAATGTCACTTCGAGTCTGTCCGCTGCGGTGGATCGAAAAACTTTATTGGAAACGAGGGTTCTCGATACAAATTTTCCCTAAGCTTCACGCTTCGGAAAATTCACTCGAACTGACATTGAATTACTACAAACCAGTAAATTAAATTTAAAATATAAATTTCAATATTATGGATAAGATAGCAGTAATTGGTGCAGGAACAATGGGAAATGGAATTGCCCACACTTTTGCACAATTTGGATATGAGGTCAATCTAATTGATGTTTCAAAGGACAACCTTGAAAAAGGTGTGGGAAAGATCGACAAGAATTTAAGTCGAATGGTCAAAAAAGAAAAAATGTCTGAGGGTGACAAAAAAGAAACCTTAGCCCGGATTTCCCCACACACTGATATCAAGGAAGGCGTCAGCGATGTCAAGCTTGTGGTTGAAGCCGCCACTGAAAATGAAAAGATCAAACTGGATATTTTCAGACAAATGGACGAAGCTGCGCCTAAAGATGCGATTTTGTCGTCAAACACCAGCTCAATTTCCATCACGCGCATTGCTTCTGCTACAAACCGCCCTGGGCAAGTTATCGGGATGCACTTTATGAACCCCGTGCCGGTAATGAAACTCGTGGAAGTTATTTGCGGGTATAACACCAGCGATGAAACCACCGAAAAAGTGATGGAAATGGCAAAAAGCCTCAAGAAAACACCAGTTCCTGCCAATGATTATCCAGGATTTGTCGCTAACAGGATTTTAATGCCAATGATCAACGAAGCCATCGAAACGCTTTATAACGACGTCGCCGGTGTAAAAGAAATCGACACGGTGATGAAACTGGGAATGGCACACCCAATGGGACCGCTTCAACTTGCAGATTTCATCGGGCTTGACATTTGCCATTCCATTTTGGAAGTGATGTATGAAGGCTTTAAAGATCCAAAATATGCCCCTTGCCCCCTATTGGTAAAAATGATTGAAGCCGAAAATTATGGTGTGAAATCAGGCGAAGGTTTTTATGATTATTCCGAAAGCAAAAAAGCAGAAAAAGTCGCTTCACAATTTTCATAATTTATTTTTATGCCTAAAGTAATCCCTTTTAAAGCCGTGCGTCCCACCCGCGATAAGGTTGGGCTTGTTGCCACCCGTTCCTACGAAGATTATTCTGAAAAAGGACGGGATATGCGAATGGCGACAAACCCATTTTCATTTTTGCACATCACCAACCCTGGTTTTAAATACCAAAAAAAACTCAATGGTGATGAGCGGTTCAAGATGGTGAAAAACCGCTATTCAGAATTTAAGGAAGAAAATATTTTCTTTAAAGAAAAAAAAGATTCCTTTTATGTCTATCGTATTATCAACCGTGATGGGGAAATTTTCACGGGAATTATCGGCGGCGCGAGTACTCAAGATTACGCTGAAAACCGCATAAAAAAACACGAAGCAACTTTAGCCCAACGCGAGGAAACTTTTAAGGATTATTTAAAAACAGTAGGGTTTAATGCAGAGCCGGTTTTACTCACACATCCCGATGACGATAATTTGAGTGAAATCATTCAAAAGTTGGTTGATCAGCGACCTGAATATGAATTCACGACCACTTATCAAGATTCGCATTATTTATGGCCGGTTGACGATGGGGAATTAATTAAAAAAATCCGGCAGCTATTTGCTAAAATGGATGCGTTTTATATTGCTGATGGCCACCACCGCTCGGCTTCTTCATTTTTATTATCCGAAGAGCTCGATGCGGAAAACCCAGATGCCAATGGAAATTTACCGCATAATTATTTTATGAGTTTTATCATTCCGGAAAGTCATTTGCGCATTCACGAGTTTAACCGCTTGGTCAAAGATTTAAACGGGCTTTCAAAGCAAGAATTTCTCGTGGCTTTGGATGAAAGTTTCCGCATTGAAAATCTCGGTTTAGAATATTATAAAGCCAAAGAAAAACACCAGTTCAGTATGTATCTCGACGGCGAATTTTATTCCTTGCATTTGCGCAATGCTTTGTTCAATTTCGAAACCCCACTTCAGGCATTGGATGCTCAAATTCTTTACGAAACCGTTTTGCGGCCAATTTTGGGCATTGAAGACGTAAGAAATGACAACCGCATCGACTACTCACACGGGAAGAATGATATGGCTTTTATCAAAGGAAAAGTGGATAGCAATGAATTTGCAGTTGGTTTTGGTATGTTGCCCATCGGAATTAAAGAATTGAAAAAAATCGCTGATGACAACCTGACGATGCCGCCAAAAACAACTTATATCGAACCAAAACTGCGAAGCGGGGTCACTATTTATGAATTTTAAAACTTGCTGATTATGTCAATTGCTGAAAATATTGAGAAATTCCGTCAGGAACTTCCTGAGGGTGTCGAACTTTGTGCGATTTCAAAAGTAAAACCAAAGGAAGATATTCTGGAAGCTTATGAAACCGGGCAGCGTGTTTTTGGCGAAAATAAAATCCAGGAAATGACCGATAAACAGGCTGATCTTCCCGAAGATATTCAATGGCAGATGGTCGGGCACGTGCAGACGAACAAGGTGAAAGATATGGCGCCTTATGTGTCGCTGATCCACGCCGTCCACAAAATGAAATTGCTGAAAGAAATCAATAAACGGGCAAAACAAAATGAGCGCATTATTGATTGCCTCATTCAAGTGAAAATTGCCGATGAAGACAGTAAATTTGGAATGGACGCTGATAACCTCGACGGTTTTTTTGACCAAGTAGATGAAAAAGAATTCAAGAACGTGAGGATTATAGGTTTGATGGGAATGGCAACACTCACCGAAGATGAAAGTCAAATTGAAAAAGAATTTAAGTCGCTCAAGGAAATTTATGATAACTATTCCGAACGCTATTCTCAGTTTTCGCAACTTTCTATGGGGATGAGCGGGGATTATAAAATTGCGGTCAATTGCGGCAGCACGATGGTGCGCATTGGCAGCTCAATTTTTGGCCCACGTAATTACGATAAATAAGCATTTTGTACGCAATACTCGATTTAGAAACCACCGGCGGAAAATACAACAAAGAAGGCATTACCGAACTTGCTATCTACAGGTTTGACGGAAAGGAAATTGTCGATCAATTTAGCAGCCTTATTAATCCTGAACGAAAAATCCAGCCATTTGTCGTTGGTTTGACCGGCATTGATCACGAAATGGTTCACCGCGCGCCAAAATTTTATGAGCTGGCCAAACGCGTGGTGGAAATTACTGAAGAGTGCACAATCGTAGCCCACAATGCAAAATTTGATTACCGAATGCTGCGGCTTGAATTTGAACGTCTTGGTTATGAATTTAAACGGCCGACACTTTGCACGGTTGAGCTTTCCAAGGAATTGATTCCAGGTTTTCCGTCTTATAGTTTAGGGAAACTCGTCAAAAAACTGGGAATCCCATTGATGGACCGACACCGTGCTCAGGGGGATGCCCGCGCAACTGTCGATTTATTTAAACTTTTGCTCGACAAAGATTCTGAAAAAGAAATCCTTAAACAGTCCGTGAGGGTTAAGCCGAAAAAACAAAAGGATTCCAAGTTAATTCAAATCACTTCTGAACTGCCCACTAAAACCGGTGTGTATTATATGCACGACGATAATGGCGAAATTATTTATATTGGAAAAAGCAAGAATATCAAAAAACGTATCAATCAGCACTTCACAAACGACACCCACAAATCCCGAACGATGCGCAAGGAAATCAAGGACGTGACCTATGAATTAACTGGGAATGAGCTGTTAGCGCTACTGAAGGAAAATGATGAAATTAAAAAAAACAAACCTAAGTATAACCGTGCACTGAAAAAAGACCTTTTCACTCACGGCCTCTATTCCTTTTGCGATGAAAGTGGATACTTAAATTTGAAGCTTCAAAAGCTTAAAGATGGCGAGCGTGCGATCACCACTTTTTCCAGTTCTCAAAAAGGAAAACGCGGCCTGGAGTTTATGCTTGAAGAATTTGAACTTTGCCAGAAATTAGTCGGTTTGCACAAAACCTCTGGTAGCTGTTTTAACTATGGGATTGAGCAATGTTTTGGGGCCTGCATTGGCGAGGAAAAACCAGGATCCTATAATCAACGCGTTGAACAATTGATGGGAAAATACAGCTATGCACATCAAAATTTGCTGATTGTGGATAAAGGTAGAACGGCGAGCGAAAAAAGTGGGCTGCTTATTGAAAATGGTGATTTCTGGGGAATGGGTTATTTTAAACTGAACCATCAAATTAAAAATATGGAATCGGCCAAAAACTTTTTAACCCCAATGGAAAACAACCGCGATTCACAGCACATTATCCAAAGCCACTTGCGGCAAAATGAACCGCTTCAGGTTTTTAATTTTGATGAAGGTCTGACCTGATAGTTAAGACCTTACAAATTTTTATCAGTTCTCAAGATAAAGCAATGAGGTCTTTAAATTCTCATTACACTTTGAAGGCTTTTTCCTGAGGATATTCAGCGGTATCACCTAGTTCTTCTTCAATACGCAAAAGCTGATTGTATTTTGCCATCCGATCGCTTCGCGAAGCCGAACCGGTTTTAATCTGTCCAGTATTTAGAGCAACGGCAAGATCGGCAATTGTGGTGTCTTCGGTTTCACCAGACCTATGCGAAACAACGGCTGTATAACCGGCGCGATGTGCCATTTCAATTGTAGCAATAGTTTCCGAAAGCGTTCCGATTTGATTGACTTTTATCAAAATTGAGTTGGCAATATTTTCATCAATTCCACGCGAAAGCCGTTCCACATTGGTCACAAATAAATCATCACCAACGAGCTGGATGTTGTTACCAATTTTTTCTGTAAGCATTTTCCAACCTTCCCAATCATCTTCGTCCATTCCATCTTCAATGGAAATAATCGGGAATTTAGAGGCTAATTCTGCCAAATAATTCACTTGTTCTTCGCGTGAGCGGTTTTTTCCGGTTTCGCCTTCAAATTTTTTGTAGTTATAAGTTCCGTCTTCAAAAAATTCCGCGGCCGCGCAATCCAGGGCGATTTTTATTTCTTCGCCAAATTTATAACCCGCATTTTCAACAGCTTCGCCAATGCTATTTAACGCATCTTCAGTTCCTTTTAATTTTGGTGCAAAACCACCTTCATCGCCAACGGCTGTACTCAAATCTCTTGCCTTAAGAACCTTTTTTAAATGGTGAAAAATTTCTGTTCCCATTTTCATAGCTTCAGAAAAAGTAACCGCTTTCACAGGTACAATCATAAATTCCTGAAAAGCGATGGGAGCATCAGAATGCGAACCACCATTGATAATGTTCATCATCGGCACGGGAAGGGTTTTTGCTGACACTCCACCGATATATCGGTAGAGAGGCATACTTAATTCCTTTGCAGCCGCTTTAGCACAAGCAAGGGAAACGCCCAAAATCGCATTGGCGCCGATTTTAGATTTGTTTGACGTACCATCTAAATCAATCATTCCCTGATCGATCCCTTCTTGATCTAAAACCGAATGCCCCATCAATTTTTCGGTGATTTTCTCAATATTTTCTATGGCTTTTGATACACCTTTACCCATAAAATCAGAGCCACCATCGCGCAATTCCACCGCTTCGTGTTCTCCGGTTGAAGCCCCAGAAGGAACCGCTGCGCGACCATAAACCCCGTTTTCTGTAATCACATCAACCTCTATAGTAGGATTGCCACGGGAATCAAAAATTTGTCTGGCCTGTATGTCTATTATAAAACTCATTGTAAACTAATTTTAATTTATTCTTAGGCAATATACAAATAACGACTTTGGAAATTTCATTTTACTTAATGTTTTAAGGGTTTTTCTAATTAAAATCAACTAAAACCTTTTAGTAAAGCAAATTTATTGATTCAATTCAATGAATTAATGATTATGCCCTTGACTTTTTTATATTGTCAATGAATTCATCAAACAAATAATGCGCATCGTGGGGTCCGGGTGAAGCTTCGGGGTGATACTGTACTGAAAAACAGTTTTTATTTTTCATTTTTAAACCGGCAACGCTGTTATCATTTAAATGATAATGTGTTATTTCCAGGTTATCATTTTTTTCCACCTCTTCGCGGTTAACAGAAAAACCATGGTTTTGTGATGTAATTTCCCCTTTTCCAGTCTTTATATTTTTTACCGGATGATTGATGCCACGATGTCCTTGGTGCATTTTGTAAGTCAAAACACCATTTGCCAATGCAATTATTTGATGGCCCAAGCAAATCCCAAACAGCGGACGGTCTTGTTCTATTATTTCTTTGGTCAGCTCAATTACGTGCGGCATCGGTTCTGGATCTCCAGGACCATTCGATAAAAAATATCCGTCGGGTTGCCAGGCTTCCATTTTTTCAAAACTACTATCATGGGGAAAAACCTTGATATGACAGTCACGTTTTGCCAGGTTTTTTAGGATATTTTTCTTGATGCCTATATCCAATGCGGCGATTTTATATGTAGAATCTTGGTCACCGATGTAATATGGTTCTTGGGCTGAAACCTTTGAGGATAATTCCAAGCCTTCCATATTCGGCGTATTTTGCAATTCCTTTTTAATCGTTTCCAGCTTTTCAATTTCAGTAGTTACAGCAGCATTTTGGGCACCTTTTTCCCGGATGTAGGTCACAAGTGAACGGGTATCAACGTCTGAAATTCCAATTAAATGGTGCTGCGACAAAAATTCTTCTAGCGAACCTGTAGAAAGCTTTCGGGAGTGATTATAACTGAAATTGCGGCACACCAAGCCCGAAATCTTCACATCGTCAGACTCCATGTCGTCTTCATAACTTCCATAATTCCCGATATGGGCATTGGTGGTGACCATAATTTGACCAAAATATGACGGATCTGTAAAAATTTCTTGATAACCGGTCATCCCGGTATTAAAACAAACTTCACCAAAATTAGTTCCTTCTTCTTTGCCAATGGCCTTTCCGTAAAAAATTGTTCCGTCGGCCAGTAGAACAGCCGCTTTTTTTCTTAATGTATAACTCATGACTTTTAATTTCATAAAAAAAAGGATAAACCAACGATGGCTTATCCTTTACTAATTAACAATCAATTATGTGGATTAACTCACTATTTCTTTTCTGAACCATCATTTTGATCAGCATTTGAGTCATCCCCCTTAGTTTTATCTTCGCTTTTAGGCGGTTTGGTTCCTTCATCTTCGCCCTTGGGTTGTGTTTCAACTTTTTCAGCTTTGGGTTTATTACTTTTACCACCACGACGACTTCTTCGAGTTCGTTTTGCCTTATCAGGTTTAGCCTCGTAAACCTCATTGAAATCCACCAACTCAATCATTGCCATTTCGGCGTCGTCCCCGAGCCGGTTTCCAAGTTTAATGATGCGTGTATAACCACCAGGCCGTTGACCTACTTTCGGTGCCACCTCACGAAACAATTCGCTCACCGCTTCTTTGCTCCGCAGGTTCTTAAAAACGGTCCTGCGGTTATGTGTGGTATCGACTTTAGATTTAGTCACCAGTGGTTCAACAAATTTACGAAGGGATTTTGCCTTTGTAACCGTTGTGTTTATTCTTTTATGCTCAATCAAGGAAGACGCCATGTTTGCGAGCATCGCTTTTCTGTGTGATGCCGTTCTCCCAAGATGATTAAATTTCTTTCCGTGTCTCATAATATCAATAATTTAAACTAAACAAGAGCTCCTTATTCTTTATCCAGTTTATATTTAGACAAATCCATTCCAAATTCAAGTCCTTTCCGGTCCACCAGTTCTTCCAATTCTGAAAGGGATTTTTTACCGAAATTCCTGAATTTCATCAAATCGCTTTTGTTGTGTGCAACTAAATCACCCAAAGTATCGACATCAGCCGCTTTCAAGCAATTTAACGCCCTAACTGAAAGGTCGAGATCTGTCAATTTTGTTTTAAGCAATTGACGCATGTGCAATGATTCTTCATCATAAGAATCTGTTTGAGAGATCTCATCAGACTCAAGGGTGATGCGCTCGTCAGAGAACAACATAAAGTGATGGATCAAAATTTTTGCAGCTTCAGTCAATGCTTCTTGCGGATGAATCGAACCATCGGTCTTTATTTCAAAAACCAGTTTTTCATAATCTGTCTTTTGCCCGACTCGATAATTTTCTATACTATATTTTACATTTTTGATCGGTGTATAGATCGAATCTGTAAAGATAGTTCCAAGCGGTGCATCTTCTTTTTTATTATCTTCAGCAGGAACATAACCACGCCCCTTATCGATAGCCAATTCCATGTTTAAAGTAACGCTTTTCTCCACGTTACAAATAACTAAATCTGGGTTCAGAACCTGAAAACCTGAAATATGTTTCTGCAAATCACCGGCGGTAACTTGTTCTTTTTTGGAGAGTGCTGCCGTAACGGTTTCGTTATCGACATCTTCTATTTGTTTTTTGAAACGCACTTGTTTCAGATTTAAAATAATCTCGGTGAGGTCCTCGACAACTCCAGATAGAGTTGAAAATTCGTGTTCAGCACCTTCGATTCGCACCGATGATATTGCAAATCCTTCGAGGGAAGAAAGCAGCACGCGCCGCAGGGCGTTACCTACAGTCAGGCCATAACCAGGCTCTAAGGGACGGAATTCAAATTTTCCATCGAAATCCGTAGAGTCGATCATGATCACTTTGTCCGGACGTTGAAAGTTTAATATTGCCATATTTGCTGGTCTGTCAGTTATTATTTAGAATACAATTCAACGATGAATTGTTCATTAATGTTTTCGGGAATCTGCATCCTTGTTGGCACAGAAACCAAAGAACCTTCATTCTTCTCAGAGTTCCATGTCACCCATTCATACACTTCACCAGGATTTTGTAAAGCTTCCTGGATAACATTCATTCCTTTGGATTTTTCACGAATACTCACGACGTCATTTGGCTTAAGCTGATATGACGGAATATTAACAATTCCACCATTTACCGTGATATGACGGTGAGAAACCAATTGCCGTGAACCTCTTCGTGAGGTTGAGAGCCCGAGACGGAAGACGATATTATCGAGACGGCATTCGCACATTTGAAGGAGGGATTCCCCTGTAATGCCATCAGCACTTGTGGCTTTTTTAAACATATTACGAAATTGCCTTTCGAGAATTCCATAAGTATATTTAGCCTTTTGCTTCTCCATTAGTTGGATAGCATATTCAGACTTTTTACCACGCCGGCGGTTATTTCCATGCTGCCCAGGAGGATATTTTCGACGTTCAAACGATTTGTCATCCCCATAAATAGGCTCGCCAAACTTTCGCGCGATTTTTGATTTTGGACCAGTATATCTTGCCATTACTATATGATTTTCGGATTATGAATTAAGGTCAAAAAAGATATCCTTCGACAACCCCTTAAAAATTTTGTTTTAAACACGTCTCTTTTTCGGTGGACGACAACCGTTATGCGGTACTGGGGTAACATCGATGATCTCGGTAACCTCTATCCCACCATTGTGGAGGGACCGAATGGCAGATTCACGTCCATTTCCAGGGCCCCTTACATATACTTTCACCTTTTTCAACCCGGCTTCAGTTGCCCTTGCCATAGCGTCTTCGGCTGCGACCTGTGCCGCATATGGTGTATTTTTCTTACTCCCACGAAAACCCATTTTCCCAGCAGATGACCAAGAGATCACATCGCCATTTTTATTGGAAAGGGTTACAATTATATTGTTGAATGAAGCTGTAACATGAGCTTGTCCAAAGGCCTCAACTTTTACCTTTCTCTTTTTAGCCCGTTTAGCTCCTTTTGTACTTGCAGATTTTGCCATATCAATTATTATTTAACTGCCTTTTTCTTATTAGCAACCGTCTTTTTACGGCCTTTTCGCGTCCGTGAATTATTTTTGGTTTTCTGGCCACGCAAAGGAAGCCCTGAACGGTGCCTAATTCCCCTGTAGCAACCAATATCCATCAAACGCTTTTTACTCATCCGAACCTCCGAACGAAGTTCCCCTTCAATTTTAAACTCGGAAATTGCTTGCCGGATGCGTGTGATTTCAGCATCTTCCCAATCATTGACGCTTTTATCTGGGCTGACTTCTGCTTCCTCAAGGATTTTTTGTGCCCGAGACTTTCCGACACCAAAAATATAAGTTAAGGATATCACTCCTCTTTTCTGCCGTGGAATATCCACACCTGCTATTCTTGCCATATCTATCCTTGTCTTTGTTTAAATCGTGGGTTCTTTTTATTGATCACGTAAAGGCGTCCTTTCCTGCGAACAATTTTGCAGTCAGCACTCCTCTTTTTAATTGATGCTTTAGTTTTCATAATTCTCTGATTTTCCAAAAAATTTCGAGCGGCAAAAGTAATAAAAATTTATCACTAATCCCAATAATATTAATACCTATATGTAATCCTTGCTTTGGTCAGGTCATAAGGGCTCATTTCCAATTTAACCTTATCCCCTGGTAATAATTTAATGTAGTGCATTCTCATTTTCCCAGAGATATGCGCCGTTACCACGTGTTCATTTTCTAATTCCACACGGAACATAGCATTTGACAATGCTTCGATTATTGTTCCATCTTGTTCAATTGCTGGTTGTTTTGCCATAACTAAGCTACTGCTTTACGTTTTTTTCCAGTTTTCATCAAGCCATCATAATGACGGTTCAATAAATATGAATTAATTTGTTGTATTGTGTCAATTGCAACCCCTACCATAATCAAGAGTGAGGTCCCGCCAAAAAACAAGGCCCATGATTGTTGAACACCAATGGTATAAATCACTGCAGGGAAAACTGCCAAGGAGGCGAGAAATACTGATCCTGGGAGTGTAATCTGCGACATAATCCTGTCGAGGAAATCCGCAGTTTCAGATCCTGGTCGAACCCCGGGAATAAAGCCACCGCTTCGCTTAAGGTCATCGGCCATTTTATTGGTCGGAACGGTAATTGCCGTATAGAAATATGTAAAAATGATAATAAGGATCCCAAATACCAGATTATACCAGAACCCAAACAGGTTATTGAAGGCAGCCTGAACCCCTTGAGCTGCTGCACTATCTGAAAGTCCGGCAACTGCGGCCGGAATAAACATAATGGCCTGGGCAAAGATTATTGGCATAACGCCAGAAGCATTCAACTTCAAGGGGATAAACTGTCTTGCCCCTCCCATTGCATTGCGTTCATAACCACCTGAAGCATTTCGCCTCGCATATTGTACCGAAACTTTTCGCACGGCCATCACTAAATAAACTGAAAGTAAAATAACGACAAACCAAATAGCGAGCTCTATCAAGATCATGATCAAACCACCTTGAGATTCTGTTATCCTACTTTGAATCTCGGAAATAAATGCTTGGGGCAAGCGGGCAATAATACCCACCATAATCAAAAGCGAAATACCGTTTCCAATTCCTTTATCTGTAATTTTTTCACCAAGCCACATCGCAAAGACGGTCCCTGTTGCCAAGATAATGACAGATGAGGCTATAAAAGAAAAAGAATCACCGCCCAGCAAGAATGCTTGTGGGGGAAGTGTATTATTTAGATTTATAATATAGCCCGGACCTTGAACCAACGTAATACCGATGGTGAGCCAGCGGGTGATTTGATTGATTTTATTTCGACCGCTTTCACCCTCTTTCTGAAGTTTTTGAAGATAAGGCACTGCAATCCCCATTAATTGCACCACAATGGATGCTGATATATAAGGCATAATACCCAAGGCAAAAACCGAGGCATTTGCGAAAGCCCCACCCGTAAAAGCATTTAGAAGGCCTAATAAATTATTGTTTCCGGTTTGATCGGCAAGACTTGACAACTCTGTTGCATCTACACCAGGAAGGACAATTTGAGTCCCAAACCTATAAACCAACAATAAGCCCAGAGTGACCAAAATACGGTTTCTGAGCTCTTCAATTTTCCAAATATTCTTTAAGGTATCAATAAACTTCATTCAGTTTGATTCTTAGAGTGTAACTACTTCGCCACCGGCTTTTTCAATTGCTTTTTTTGCTGTGGCCGTAAACTTATGTGCACTTACCTTAAGTTTAGCGTTCAACTCGCCACGCCCTAGTATTTTAACCATGTCGCGTTTTCCAGCGATCCCCAAATCACACATCTGATTAAAATCCAAGGCACCATCAATTCGTTTGGAATCGACCAGCTCTTGCAAGCGATCGATATTGACCACCCTGTATTCTTTCCGGTTGCGGTTTGTAAAGCCAAATTTCGGTACCCGGCGTTGAAGTGGCATTTGACCTCCTTCAAATCCAAGTTTTTTAGAGTATCCAGAGCGGGATTTTGCCCCGTTGTGACCTCGTGTGGACTGACCACCTTTTCTCGAGCCTTCACCACGACCTAATCTTGTATCGTGATGGACTGAACCTTTTGCTGGTTTTAAGCCGTGCAATTTCATAACTTATAGCAATTATTTTGACTGCTCAACAGCAACCAAATGTTCTACTTTTTTTATCATCCCCATAATATTAGGGGTGTCCTCGTGTTCCTTAACATGTCCGATTCTCTTGAGTCCCAAAGCTTGCAACGTTTGCTTTTGCCTTTTTGGCCTCTTGATAATACTCCGAACCTGTTTGACTTTTATTTTAGCCATTATTCTTTATTTAACCGTTAAAAATTTTATCAATAGAAATTCCGCGTTGACGGGCTATAGCTTCAGGGCTGCGCAATTGTAGTAGTGCATCAAATGTTGCTTTCACCACATTATGTGGGTTAGAAGATCCTTGATTTTTCGAAAGCACATCGTGGACACCAACAGATTCCAATACCGATCTTACTGGGCCACCGGCTATAACACCTGTACCAGTCGATGCCGGAAGCAGTAAGACCCGTGCCCCACTATATTTGCCGCGCTGTTCATGTGGAAGGGTTCCATTTTGAAGTGGAATCCTGACCAAATTTTTCTTAGCATCTTCAATTCCCTTCTGAATAGCTTCTGCAACCTCCTTTGATTTTCCCAATCCTTGACCGACGACGCCATTTTCATCACCGACGACAACAATAGCAGAAAATCTAAAGGCACGTCCACCTTTTGTAACTTTTACCACACGTTGAACTCCAACCAGACGGTCTTTGAGATCTAGTCCGCTTGGTTTTACCCGTTCAATATTTTTATAATTCTGATACATAATTGGTTAAAATTTTAATCCAGCTTCACGTGCTCCGTTAGCCAATGATTTTACGCGTCCGTGGTATAGATAACCACTTCGGTCAAATTTAATTTCTTCGATGCCCGCATCCTTAGCTCGCTCAGCGATGGTTTTCCCAACTGCTGTTGCGACATCTGATTTTGAACCTTTACTATCCACCTGCTTGTCACGAGATGAAGCCGTTGCTAACGTCACCTCTTTCTCGTCGTTAATGAGCTGGGCATAAATTTCCCTATTACTGCGATAAACAGCCAAACGGGGCTTTTGAGCACTTCCAGATAAATTCTTACGGATGCGCATCTTGATTTTTTTTCGACGGTTCTCTTTTGAAAAAGCCATAATTTTCTAATTAAGCAGATTTACCTGTTTTTCTTCTAATATATTCACCCACATATTTAATACCTTTCCCTTTATATGGCTCTGGACCTCTAAGGGAACGAACTTTGGCAGCCACTTGACCGACCAATTGTTTATCGGTCGATGTGAAAATGACAATTGGGTTTTTACCTTTTTGCACCTCTGTTTCAACCTTCACTTCGGGTGCCAGGTCCAAGACAATATTGTGTGAATATCCAATAACCAAATCCAATTTTTGACCTTGATTGTTAGCCCGATAACCTACACCCACAAGTTCTAACTTTATAGTGTAGCCTTCAGTAACACCAACGATCATATTTTGAACCAGTGCACGGTAAAGCCCGTGTTTGGACTTCAAGGTTTTCTTATCAGATGGACGGGTCAATATGATTTCCCCATCCTCTTGTTTTGCGTCAATACCGATCAGGGTTTCAGAAAGCTCCCCCAATTTTCCCTTCACAGTGATCACATCATTTTTGATGCTCACCTCCACTCCTTCAGGAATTTCAATCGGACTTCTACCAATTCTTGACATTATTGATTTATTTTTCGATTAATGGACGTAGCAAAGCAATTCGCCGCCGACCTTATTTCTTTTCGCTTGTTTTCCGGTCATCACACCCTTTGAGGTAGAGATAATAGAAATTCCCAGTCCGTTTAGAACACGGGGCATCTCATCTTTACCGGCATACTTGCGCAAACCAGGTTTACTGATTCGTTGGATTTCTTTAATGACTGACTCTTGATTTTCCTTATCGTATTTTAAGGCAATTTTGATCTCAGCCCGATGTCCTTCTTCTTCAAATTTATAACTCAAAATATATCCCTGATCGAAAAGGATTTTAGTAACTTCCTTTTTCAATTTCGAAGATGGAATCTTGACGACTCGGTGTTCGGCCATCACGGCATTTCTCAGCCTTGTTAAATAATCTGCAATAGGATCTGTGTACATTGTCTATTCCTTTAAAAGGTTTATTACCAACTTGCTTTTTTAACACCAGGGATTAAGCCTTTGTTGGCCAATTCACGAAATTTTACACGCGAAATACCAAATTGACGCATATATCCCTTTGGGCGACCGGTTAACTTACATCGGTTGTGCAAACGCACTGGTGATGCATTTTTTGGCAATCTTTGCAGCGCTTCATAATCGCCTTCTTCTTTCAACTGCCTTCTTTTTTCTTCATATTTCTTGACCATCCGTTGACGCTTGCGTTCTCTGGCCTTCATTGATTCCTTTGCCATATTAATTCTTTTTAAAGGGTAATCCTAATTCAGTTAATAATGACTTTGCCTCTTGATCGGTTTCAGCAGAAGTGACCATTGTAATGTCCATTCCTGCAATCCGGTTGACTTTGTCAATATTGATTTCTGGAAAAATAATTTGTTCAGTTACCCCTAAATTATAATTTCCACGACCGTCAAAACCAGTAGCGCGAATGCCATCAAAGTCCCTTACACGGGGAAGTGCCGATGTCACCAAACGATCTAAAAATTCATACATTTTCTGACCCCTTAAAGTAACTTTGGCCCCAATGGCCATTCCCTTCCTTAAATTAAAAGAAGCGACGTCTTTCTTTGATTTTGTTTGAATTGCCTTTTGTCCGGCAATCATTGTCAATTCCTCGACGGCGTGATCAATAAGCTTTTTATCAGCTACTGCTTCACCCACCCCACGGCTAAGGACTATTTTCTTGAGACGTGGGATTTCCATGGTGTTTACATAACTAAACTCCTTGGTCAGAGCTGGTTTTACGCGCTCGTTATATTCTTGTTTAAGCCTTGGTACGTAGCTCATAATTAAATATCTTCATTAGTTGTTTTGGCAACCCTTACTTTTTTTCCATCCTTCATCCTGTATCCAACTCGTGTCGGATTTCCTTTCTTGTCTAAAAGGCTGAGATTGGAAATATCAATAGGCGCTTCCATTTCTTTGATTCCACCCTGCGGATTTGAAGCTGATGGTTTCTCATGTTTAGAAACCAAATTCAAACCCTCCACAATTGCCTTATTGTTTTTAGTATGGATTTTCTGGACTTTTCCTTCCTGCCCTTTAGATTCCCCTGCAATTGCTTGCACGGTATCTCCTGTCTTTATTTTATACTTCTTTGCCATCACTTGATCCTTAAAGCACTTCTGGTGCCAATGAAACGATTTTCATGAATTGTTCATCCCTTAGTTCGCGAGCTACAGGTCCGAAAACCCTTGTGCCCTGCATTTCCCCCGTTGATTCGAGCAACACACAGGCGTTGTCGTCAAAACGGATGTAAGAACCGTCTTTCCGACGTATCTCTTTGCGGGCACGAACTACAACAGCGGTTGCAACTTCGCCTTTTTTGATGTTCCCGTTAGGTGTTGCTTCCTTTACACTCACCACAACGCGGTCACCAATTGAGGCATACCGCCTTTTGGTTCCTCCTAAAACACGGATCACCAATACACTTTTTGCACCGGTGTTGTCTGCTACTTTTAATCTGGATTCTTGTTGTACCATAATTATTTTGCTCTTTCAAGGATTTCTACCAAGCGCCAGC
>Ga0307967_1000771_pt1 | contig 21375 bp, 19 predicted proteins | sample OrgLakmetagen648_FD_201828 | JGI IMG/M metagenome (GOLD analysis project Ga0307967, IMG submission 201828) | Saline water microbial communities from Organic Lake, Antarctica - #648 | ecosystem: Environmental > Aquatic > Non-marine Saline and Alkaline > Saline | place: Antarctica: Organic Lake... | reverse complement strand
TCCAATCCCTTTTCGCGACCGAAGCCGGACTTGCGGTTGCCGCCGAAGGGCAGTTCTATTCCGCCGGCCCAATAGTCGTTGACGGTGACCTGCCCAGCATCGACCCGCTGCGCCATGCGTAGCGCCGTAGACATGTCACGGGTGTAGATACCGGCAACCAATGCAAATTCCGTGCCATTGGCAAGCGCCAGAGCCTCTTCTTCGCTTTCGAAGGTCTGCACAGCAAGAACAGGGCCGAATATCTCTTGCGTGACCGCGTCGTCGTTCGCCGGCAGATTACCAAGGATGGTCGGCTCAAAGAACCAGCCCTTGCCGGTTTCCGGGTCGGTTGCGATGTTGCCGCCGGTGACGATCTCCACCCCGCGGGCGCGGGCGCGTTCCACGTGGCCCGCGATCCGTGTCAAATGCCGCTCTGAGTTCACCGCACCCATGTCCGGATTGCGCAGCCCGTGACCGAAGCGCAGATCTTGCGCTTTCCTGACCAGCCGGTCCAGCACTTCGGCCTGCAGATTGCGGTGGATCACCAGCCGAGTACCGGCCGAGCAGATCTGTCCGGAATTGGAGAAAATCGCCGACAAAGCACCATTGGCCACCGCCTCTGCATCGGCGTCGGCAAAGGCGATCAGCGGCGACTTGCCGCCCAATTCCAGCGTCAGGCCCGTCACGTTGGGGGCGACGCTTCGCATCACCCCGACGCCGGTTGCCACCGAGCCGGTGAATGTCACGTGGCGCACCCGTGGATCGGCAACCAGCGGCGCGCCAGCTTCGCTGCCGGTGCCAGTGACCACATTGACCACGCCCGCAGGCACGCCTGCACGCACCAGCAGTTCGGCGATTATCAGAGCGGTAAAGGGTGTGGTCTCCGCCGGTTTCACAACCGCCGAACAACCCGCCGCCAGCGCCGGTGCAATACCGCGCACAAAGGTCGAGGCCGGGTAGTTCCAGGGCACGATATGGGCAGTCACGCCCACCGGCTCGCGCACCGTGAAGGCTGCATTGCCATTGCCCAGATTGACACTGCGCCCGTCCAGCTTGTCAGCAGCACCTGCGTAATATTCGAACAGCCTGGCAGAGCCTGCGACATCGCCCTGCGCTTCGGCCAGAGTTTTGCCGCTGTCGAGGCTGTCCACTACTGCAAGCAGGTCTGCCTCCGCGCGCATCATTCGCGCGACCTCGTTGAGGATGGTGCAGCGGTGGGACGGCGCCATGTTGCGCCAGACCTCGAAGCCCTCTGTTGCGCTTTCCACTGCGCGGTCCACATCTGACGAGGTGCCTGCGGCAAAATCGGCAAAGGCCACGCCAGTGCCGGCATCGAAGCTCTCCATACGGTTGCCACTGTCGGCCGCGACCCAAGCCCCGCCGATGAAGTGGTCGCGCGGCAGGTTCGGCAGTCTGCCGGTTTCAAAGTAGGTGGTAATCAACTGATCCGATGTCATCATGCATCCTCGCTGCACTTGTAGGTGGATTTGGCGAGCCATTCAGGGTTGATCTCGACGCCCCAGCCAGGAGCGTCGGTCACCACGGCGTGGCCATCAGTGATCATGTAGGGATCGTTCAGGAACAAGTCGCGCTGCCATGGATAGTAATCGTCGCCTTCGATCGATACCTCCAGATACCGGCCAGGATTGGGGACTGCGCGCAGCAGATGCATAGTGAATAGCGTCACCAGCGACAGGTTGGCCGCATGCGGGGTGCAGGGCAGTCCGGCAGCGTGACCCATGCAGGCCACCTCCATACTACGCACCATGCCGCCAAGATACAGAATGTCGGGCTGTATGATGTCCACCGCGCGCATCGCGACGATGCGCTTCCACTGCTGAAGATCCCAGTCTTGCTCGCCACCGGCAACGTCAATCGACAGTTCGCGGATGACTTCTGCGGTCTGCTCCAGCTCCCAATAGGGGCAAGGCTCCTCGAAGTGTTCGTAGCCGTTGGCCTCCAGCATCCGGCCCACTTCGATGGCGCGGGATGGGCCAAAGCCCGAGTTGCCATCAACCAGCAGCGCCGCATCCGGCCCCATGGCCTTTCGGATGGCAGGAATGATCGTCTCGGTGCGTTCCTCCCATTCATCTCTATCCTGCCCGCATTCAGCACCCACGCGAAGTTTGAAGGCATCAAATCCGAAATCGTCCCGCAGTTGCAGCAGCCGCGCCGCCTCGTCCGCTGGCGTGATGTCACGCCGCATCGAGGACGCATAGGCGCGCACCCGACCGGCAGAGCCGCACAGCACCTCGGCCACCGGCTTGCCCGCGGCTTTACCGCGCCAATCCCAGACTGCCGTGTCCAGCCCGGCCATCGCCCGGCGCAAATAGGTGCCGGGGAACTTGTGCTCACGCAGCGGGATCTCGGCGATCACATCCTCCAGCGCATCCATGCCGCGCCCCAACGCCCAGGGTGCGACCTGCCTGTGCAGGATCTCACAGGTCAAGTCGCTGTTATAAGTGGATACCTGCCCCCAGCCGGTCGTGCCATCCTCAGCGCAGACCCGCACAAAGCCGATCAGCGGCGTACAAAAGGTCTCGATCCGGCGGATACGCGGCCCAGTATCGTGCTTGCCGCGGTCACTTGAAACCGGCACGGCGCCGGACATCGAATAAGGCGTGCTCATGCGTCCTCCAGAATAAGCTCAGCAGCGCGGTGCGCCAGCATCATGGTGGGGGCGTTGGTGTTGCCAGAGGTGAGATTGGGAAATGCCGAAGCATCCGCAACCCGAAGCCCCTGCACGCCATGCACCTTCAATCGAGGGCTGACCACCGAGGCCTGCAAATGTGGCCCCATTCGGCAGGTTCCGACTGGATGGAAGACCGTGCCGCAGCGTGCGCGGAAATCGGCTAGGATCTGGTCGTCGTCCATGATCCGTGGATCCGGGCCCATCGCCGTCTCCACCAGCCTGTTCAGCGCCTTGGTGTTCATCATCCGCTGGCACAGGCGGCCGCCAGCGACTACCTGCGCCCTGTCCCCTTCGCTCGCCAGAGAATTGGGCCGGATCCGCGGTGGGGCCAGTGGGTCCGCCGTGCTTATGTCAATGCGGCCACGGCTGCTGGGGCGGGCGGGCTGAAAGCCGATGATAAAGCCCGGGAACGGGTCCGGCTGTACCACGGTGCGTTTGCCATTCGGCGTTGTCGTGTAAGTGACTGGGTTGAAGTACAGCTGTTGATCCGGCCGCACCAGCTGGGGCGACGAGCGGAAATAGCCGCCGCACTGGTTCACCGACAGCGCCAGCGGCCCGCGCCGGGCCAGCGCGTATTGCAGCGCTGCCCGCAGCTTGCCGGTGAGCGGACGCAGCATGTTGTTCAGCGTCGGTTCTGTCGCCCTGAAGTAATAAGTTACCCCCAGATGGTCCTGCAAGTTGCCGCCGACATGCGGCGCATCCAGCAGCGGCGCGATGCCCAGTGATTTCAGCAGCTCCGCAGGGCCGATGCCCGACAGCTGCAGCAACCGCGGCGACGTCACCGCCCCCGCCGAGAGGATTATCTCGCGGCCCGCGCGAAAGGTCAGCCTGCGCCCGTCCCGAAGAACTTGCACTGCCGCCGCCCGCCGCCCCTCAAAGACGATCCGCTCTGCAATAGCGCCGGTCATCAGGGTGACATTCGGCCGCTTCAGGGCGGGTTTAAGAAACGCTCGCGCCGAATGCATGCGGCGGCCACGGCTGGTGTTGATCGTGTACACACCCGCGCCCTCGCAAGCACTGCCGTTGATATCCTTTGTGCACGGCAGCCCCAGTTCTTCCGCGGCGCCGAAGAAGTGCCGGTTGACAGAGTGAATCTGGTCCGAGACGTCCTGGACATGCAGCGGCCCGCGGCCTTGGCGCTCGCCGCCGGTACCGAGCCGGGTTTCCATTGCCTCATAGGTCTGGCGCACGGTTTCCCAGTCCCATCCGGCCGCCCCGGCCGCCGCCCAGTCATCGAAATCCTGCGGCAGCCCGCGTGCGTAGACCAAAGCGTTGATGGCCCCAGAGCCTCCCACGACCTTGCCGCGCGGCCAGTAGCCACTGCGCCCAGCCAGCGCGTCCTCCGGCTCCGTCTGGTATTTCCAGTTCACGCAGGGGTCGAAAAAGGTTTTGCCATAGCCAAGAGGCAGGGCAATCCACGGCGACCAACCCCGCCCGCCGGCCTCCAGTACGAGCACATTATGGCGCCCGGACACGCTCAGCCGCTCAGCCAGCACACAGCCTGCAGAACCCGCCCCCACGATGATGTAGTCGAAGTATTCCATTCAGCCCCCTGCCGCCTCTCATGATGGTTGTGGCACGACGAGTTGGTATTTTATAAAGAAATAATTATTTGATATAGATGTGGAAAAATTTGCAGTATAGACGCTCCCCATGAACGACATACCTCCCTTGCCCTGGCTGCGCGCTTTTGAAGCAGCCTCTCGAAACGGGAACTTTTCCAGCGCCGGTGATGAACTTGGACTAACGCCCGCCGCCATCAGTCATCAGGTGCGGGCGCTAGAAGAGCACTTGGGCTATCAGTTGTTTTCCCGCGAGAAACGGCCCATGGAACTGACTGCGATGGGGGAGCTATATCTGCCCTGGGTCATCAAGGCCTTCGAAACTCTGCGGCTGGGAACGCGGGATGTTTTCGGCACAAGAGACACCCGGCCGTTGAGAATCCGCTGCCTGCCGACATTTGCGCAGGTCTGGATGCTGAAGCAGTTGCCAGATTTCCGCACACGCTATCCGGAGGTCAATATGCAACTGCACATGGGCACCTGGGCGAGTGCGATCCAATCGAACCAACTGGATATATAAATTCGTTTCGGAAACGGGGAATGGCCAGGGCAGAAAGCAGCGCTTTTAAGTCGTCATCCCGTTGTCCCGGTCTGTCACCCGGACCTGCGACCTACGGGCGGCACACTTTATGCATTGCGAGACTCATCTTTGATCGAGATCATCGGTGTGGCCGACAACTGGCATCACTTCTTCCGTCAGGAGAACCTCCGCCCTCCTGCCCAAACCCCAGCGCTCAGCGTGGACCAGAGTATAGCCGCCCTTGAACTGGCAGCAAATGGTATGGGACATGCGCTGGTGTCAGCACTTTTTGCAGCACCCTATTTGCAAGACGGACGTCTGGTGCGGTCATTGGATCTGGAAAAACACTCTGAACATGCGATCTATGTCACATGCCAAGAGGGTCCTCTCGGCTATGGGTCTCAAATGTTTCTGGATTGGATTATCAAGCGGTCTTTTCCGATGCGCCAAGGTGAGCAAAGCCGTGCCTGGCGAAAGAGGTAGGTTTGCAAATGACGCTTTGATGCGCTGCTCTGTTGTTCGTGTCTGGCGCAGCATTTGACACATCTGGACTCAATGCTGACATTCTCCGTCTTGCAGCATCACCAGGTCAAGCGTGGTCTAGACCGTCATGGACGGCCCCTTGCGGACTTCTGCCGCGATTTCAAATACCGCGATGCAGCATCGAGATTGCTGCCGTTCGCATATCCCGCAGAATCTCCATGTTGAGATGACTTTGAAGCAAAGTTGACAATGTGATCGGCTTCGGTTTCGTTCCATTCTGGAACAGCGGCGAACCTGTTGCTGTAACTGAATGGGAATACAGTGAAAATCGAACCGGACCGTTTTTTGCGCGACCTCCACGCATTGCGTGAGTTTGGAGCCTCAGGTGTTGAAAAGGGCGTGATCCGTCCCGCCTATTCCGATGCTGATATTGCCGCCAGGAAATGGTTGGCCGGGCGGATGGAGGAGGCAGGTCTGCGCGTTCACTTTGATCCAGTGGGCAACCTGTTCGGTCTGGCAGAGGGACCTTCCATCCTTCTAGGGTCACACACCGACAGCCAGCCCGAAGGTGGGTGGCTGGACGGTGCTTTGGGTGTCATTGCGGGCCTTGAAGTGGCGAGAGCGGCGCAGCAGGCAGGCGGTCCGCCAATATCTGTTGTCAGTTTTCAGGATGAAGAGGGCCGATTTGGTGTGACCACCGGTAGCACGATCTGGTCCGGCCAGATCGATCTGCAAACGGCGGATGCGCTTGAAGATGACAAGGGCAATACTTTTGCCGAGGCCCGCTCTCAAATGAAGGAATTGGCTGGTGATTTTGTCGATCCAGCGCAGTTCAAGGGCTACATCGAATTGCATATCGAACAAGGTCCGGCGCTGGATAGCTCCGGTGATCAGATTGGCGTAGTCAGCGACATCGTCGGTATTCGCGACATGCGTATCACATTCAACGGGCAGCAAAACCACGCTGGCACCACACCGATGCACCTGCGTCAGGATGCGTTTCAGGCGCTGTCGGCTTTAAACGCGGCGATCGCTGATCGGTTTGCAAACGTCGTGACCCCGGCCACGGTCTGGACCATCGGACATGTCGCATTGCATCCGAATGCGTCTTCGATTGTGCCCGGCCGTGCGGTGTTTTCAATGCAGTGGCGCGATAGCGATCCGCAAAGGCTCGCTCGAATGGAGCAGATCATTCGGACCACCGCCGCCGAAATTGCCGACCAAATGGGCCTAACAGTCGACTTCGGAACGCTGCTTGGACTTGAGCCAGAAGCAATGGACCCGACGCTGCAAGCCGCTCTCGAAGCGGGGGCCGAGGCGGTGTCGCCAGGCAAGTGGCGGATCATGCCATCCGGAGCTCTGCATGACGCGACCAATGTTGCCCGACTGATGCCTGTCGCAATGCTGTTTGTCCCATCCATCAATGGCATCAGCCACGCCTTTTCCGAAGACACGGACGAGGCAGATCTTGTTGCTGGATTAGAGGTTCTGGCGAGCGCGATGGCACAGCTGCCGAATTGATTCTTCGACCCGGTTCTCTTTCTAAGTCCAAAGGCGTGAGCGGCACCCGTCGTTCCGGCAGAGCCGATCAGGCTCCCGAGTGTCGCAGCGCGTCGACGATGACCCTGAAGGCTGGAAGGTTTTGACGCCGACTGGGATAGTAGATGTAGTAGCCTGAAAAGTAGGGCGACCAATCGTCGAGAACCTGCACCAGGTCTCCTGCCGAGATGTGCTGCACGGCTGTGTCCTCCGGAATGTATGCGATGCCGTAGCCGTTCAGCGCAGCGTCGATCATCGCGTGCGAGGAGTTGAAGGCAAGCTGGCCATCGACGCGGACGCGAAGGTCCTGCCCATCTTTTTCAAACTCCCAGACGTAGAGTCCGCCGGCCCTGACGTGCCTGTGATTGATGCAGGTGTGCCCAATCAGCTCCTCAGGGTGAACGGGGGCAGGTTTTGACGTCAGATATCCAGGTGACGCGACCGCCACCAATCGCCAATCGGCACTGATCCTCACGGCGATCATGTCTTTCTCGAGGCTTTCGCCAATACGGATGCCCGCATCGAAACCTTCTTCGACGATGTTGCGAAAGCCGTTGTCGATATTCAGCTCGAGCTTGATATCCGGATAGTCGATAAGCACAGAGCGCAGCTTGGGCCAAACCACGCTGTTGTGCGCATGATCGGACAACGTGATCCTGATCGTCCCGGCAGGCTTGTCGCGAAACTCCGTGAGTGACGCAATCTCTGCCTCGATCTCCGCCACACGCGGCGCCAGCGACTGGCGCAGGCGCTCTCCGGCCTCCGTCGGCGCGACGTTCCGCGTCGTCCGGGTCAGGAGCCGGATGCCCATCTCAGACTCGATGCGCTTGATCGTGTGGCTGAGAGTGGACTGGGCGATGCCAAGCTTCGCCGCAGCGCGTGTGAAGCTGCGTTCCTCGGCGACAGCCAGGAACCACAACAAGTCGTTGAACTGTCGTCTCGCCATATGCGGGCTCCCTGGTCACGATGACAATCATGCTTCAAGTCGATAAATGCAATCGTATTTGCCTGTCTAATCTAATTGTTCAAGCACTGCTATGTCTGCCCCATCAAAAGCCGGCGCGTCAGCCGGCAGCGAGGCGCAGAATGTCCACGACCTTGACAGAAGTGACGACCGATACTCGTTCCCCATGGGGGTGCGGTCATGTCGATGGCTCTCTGCTTCGCTGTCTTCATCGCATCGGAATTCATGCCTGTCCGCCTGTTGCCCCCGATCTCAGCCGAGCTTGGTGTCAGCGAGGGACAGCCCGGTCAGGCGATCTCGATCTTGGGCCTCTTCGCCGTGATCACCAGCCTTACGATTGCCGGAGTGACCCGCGGCGTCCATCGCAAGCAGGTGCAGTCCCGCTTCCCGGTCCTGTTGCTCGTCTCGGAGCCGATTGCCGCTTTCGCGCCAGCCTATACTCCATCCAAATGAACGGAGGTTTGTCACATGTGGAAATCAATACTGGGCGCTACCAGTCTCGCCCTGGGAATGTCTGGAGGTGCAATGGCACAAGAACGGATCAGCATTTTGTCCGAGTGGGGCGAGGTGACCGCAACACTTGCGGATAACGATGCTGCTGGAGCATTGCTCGATATGCTGCCGGTGACGATCGACATGCGCGATCATCTTCGTCAGGAGAAGACGGGATACATGCCATCTGACTTGCCCGAGCTGCCGCGACAACGCGACTACTCGACCGGCACGCTCGGTCTGTGGAGTTCCGATCATTTCGTGATCTACTACAGCTCCGGGAATGTCCCAGCGCCGGGGATCATCGTCCTCGGACAGGTCACGGGCGATGTGTCGATCTTTGATCGGCCGGGCAACATCACTGTCAAACTGACGCGCCACGATTGAACCAACGACAGCAGTGCTCTTGCGATGCAGTCCCGAGCGGCTGTCTGACGTTTCTTTGCAGGCGCGGGCAAGCCATCTTCAAAGGAGAAGAAAATGAACGACAATATCACCGGAAAAGTCATCGTCATCACAGGCGCCTCCAGCGGCATGGGCGCAGCTACGGCCCGGCATCTTGCGGGGAAGGGTGCAAGTGTCGTCCTTGGCGCAAGGCGCGCCGATCGACTGGGGGCGCTCGCGGCTGAAATCGCAGAGACCGGCGGCAAGGCAACGGCCGTTGCCACCGACGTGACGAAACGAGCGGACTTGCAAAGACTGGTGGACGCGGCGGTCGAGACCTACGGTCGGATTGATGTTCTCATCAACAATGCCGGGGTGATGCCGCTGTCCCCCCTCGAACGTCTCAAGGTCGATGAATGGGACCAGATGATCGACGTCAACCTGAAAGGCGTGCTCTACGGCATCGCGGCCGCGCTTCCCTACATGAAGGAACAAAAAGCGGGCCACATTATCAGTCTATCCTCCGTCGCAGGACATAAGCTCTTTGGCGGATCAGCAGTCTATTCTGCGACGAAGTTCGGCGTGAGGGCGATCAGTGAAGGCCTGCGGCAGGAGGTGAAACCCTACAACATTCGGACCACGATCATCTCCCCCGGTGCTGTAAAGACCGAGTTGCTTGACCATATTTCGGAAAAGGACGTCCAGAAGGCGAACCAAGAGTATGTCGGTGAAGTCGGCGTTCCTGCCGAGACTTTCGCTCGGCTGGTGGACTTCGCCATTTGCCAGCCTGAAGACGTGGACATCAACGAGATTCTCTTCAGGCCAACGGCACAGGAGCTCTGATCTCGAATGCCGTGGAACCAAACTCGGATGGCCGCATCCGCGCGGGCCTTGGGAAAGAGCATACTCGGAACAACAGACCCCAGGGCGCTCTCGGTTCAGCTTGTGTTCTTTGCACAAGCCTTTGTCTTCGCGTCTTGGCTGGCGCGGTTGCCTGCAATCAAGATCGCCTTCGACCTGTCCGAGGGCGAAATCGGCGCGATCCTGATGGCGTTGCCTGCTGGAGCGGTCGTCTCTGCCCCTGTCGCAGGTATGGCAAGCGTTTTCATTTCGCTGCGTGCGCTCAACATTCTCAGTTTGGTGATCATGGTCTGTGCGGTTGCTCTGATCGGTATCGCTCCAGGACCCATTCTGCTGGCTGCGGTATTGTTCGTTGTCGGATTTGGGGCGGGGGCCGTCGGTGTGGCCATGAACTCCGCAGGGATCGCCGCTGAAGAGGCCGTGGGCCGTCCTGTTCTCCTGCGCTGTCATGCGATGTTTTCGGTCGGCCTTGCCACAGGCGCTCTCGCATCCAGTGCCTTTGTGGCAGGAGGATTGTCGGCTGCCGCTCACCTCGCGACGGTCGCTGCCTGCGCGTTTGCGGCGGTGGTTTGTGTCGCGAGTTGGCTTCCCGGAACCAAACCCGAGAGCGATGGACAGGAGCCCAGATTTGCTTGGCCAAGCGGTGCGGTCGTTTTGCCCGCCTGTATCGCCTGTGGCTCGATGCTCGCCGAGGGCGCGACGATGGACTGGTCGGCCATCTATCTGAGCGATGTTCTGGAAGCCTCGCCCTCTCTCGCCAGCTTGGGTGTGGCTGTCTTTGCGGGTGCGATGGCAGTGGTTCGGTTCTTCGGCGATGGTTTGACGCAACGGATGGGCGATCGTGCGGTCATGCTCACGGGGGCGGGACTGGGTGCAATCGGATATCTGATCGTGGTTATTGCGACGAATTACCAGATCGCGCTTGCCGGCTATTTCCTTGTTGGACTCGGACTTGCACCGATCGTGCCAACCGCCCTTCGCGTTGCGGGTCGACTCTCACCACATGCGCCCGGTATCGGGGTTGCTGCGGCGTCCAGCTTTGCGACCATCGGATTTCTTCTGGGTCCGGCGTTGATCGGTTTCATCGCCGAAGTCTCCGGCCTTCGCACCGCGTTCGCTCTCGTCTGTATCGCGCTGATCGTCATTGCCTGCCTCGCCCGCATGACACCCAGCCATTGAAAGCGCGACACGGTCTTTCATCCGACGAAAGCGACCTTCTTTCTCAGCACAGCATTCGGCAATTTGCGCTCAACGCAGTCATGCGGTGCCGCAGAGGGTAGCCAGTAAGTTGGGTCATGCGAATGTCAGCTTCTATCGATCCGGGCTCGCAGTCGCAGCGAATTCACAGTTCCTGTCCCTCGCGAAGGCGACGTCGGATTGACAAGAAGGGCGTATTTTGTTGAAAAACTCTTCCTTGATCGGGAGCTGAACTGCTGGTTCAATTCCTGCAACTGAGGGGAGGATCGGCGATGATGGGACCGAGGCAAGAAGCGCAACCGGCGCTCTTCTACGAGTTCTTGCTCGAGGATTATATCCCCATGGATCACCTGCTTCGATCCATCGACCGGTTCGTCGACCTGAGCAGCATCCGTGCCCACCTTGCAGACTTCTACAGTCATACGGGCCGCCCGTCGGTCGACCCCGAGGTGCTGATCCGGATGCTGCTGGTCGGATACTGTTTCGGCATTCGGTCAGAGCGGCGGCTCTGTGAAGAGGTGCATCTGAACCTCGCGTATCGCTGGTTTTGCCGCCTTGATCTGAGCGATCGTGTCCCGGATCATTCGACGTTTTCCAAAAACCGTCATGGTCGGTTTCGCGATAGCGAGCTGCTGCGCCACCTGTTCGAGACGACTGTCGTGCGCTGCATCGCGGAAGGTCTGGTAAGCGGTCAGCGCATGGCCATCGACGCCAGCCTGATCGAGGCGGATGCCAACAAGCAGAACTCCACGCCGAAAGAAGACTGGGACGCGGCAAGCATTGACCCGGCAGATGCACCCCGCGCGGTTCGCGAGTATCTCGACACGCTGGACGAGGCCGCCTTCGGTGCCGCCAGCGAGGTGCAGCCCAAGTTCACCTCGCATTCCGATCCGGCCAGTCAATGGACTGCCGCCCGCAAAGGCCCGGCATTCTTCAGTTATTCCGACAACTATCTGATCGACACGGATCATGGCGTGATCGTGGATGTGGAGCCTACCCGCTCCATCCGGCAAGCCGAGGTTGGATCGACAAAAACCATGCTGACGCGGGTGAAAAACAAGTTCGGCCTGGTCCCTGACTGGATGACCGCCGACACCGCCTATGGCTCAGGCCCAATGCTCGGCTGGCTCGTGGAACGCAAGATCGATCCTTACATCCCTGTGATCGACAAGGCCGGACGCCCCGATGGGACCTGGACACGCAAAGATTTCGACTGGGATGCGCAAAACGACCAATACATCTGCCCCGAGGGGCACGCGCTCAAGCAGTTCCGCCGGAATTATTCCGATCCGAACCGGGGCCCGACCGGCAAGGGCACCGCGAAGTATCGTGCGCTGAAGCCGATCTGTCAGGTTTGCCCATCCAAGCCGAAGTGCTGTCCCAATGCCGACGCCAGATCGATCACCCGTGAAGAACACGAAGATGCCCGCCAAGTTGCCAGGGATTTGGCTAAAACGGATGAATACGCGATTGCGATGAAGCTCAGGAAGAAGGTTGAGATGCTCTTCGCCCCCCTCAAACGTATTCTCGGCCTGGGTAGGCTTCGATTGCGTGGCCCGTGCGGTGCAAATGACGAATTCCTACTCGCCGCAACCGCCCAGAACCTCCGCAAATTGGCCAAGATCTTTCCTGCACCGCAGCAAACGCGAAAAGCGTGATAAGAAGGGCGTGCGCCCATTTTGGAGCCACAATTTCTGCGATCGCAAACGTTGGTTATTCCACAGAATCGGCCGATGACGCCAAGCTGGGCGAGCAGCACCTGCGTGAGTTCCAGGATAACGAGAAGACCTTGCCGACGATCCTTACGACCTCGCAGAAGCTGTCCACCGGAGTCGATGCCCGCAACATCCGCAACATTGTGCTTTTGCGGCCGATCAAGTCGATGATCAAGTTCAAGCAGATCATCGGTCGCGGCACCCGGACCTTCGACGGAAAATATTTCTTTACGATCTATGACTTTGTCAAAGCCTACGAGCACCTTAACGACCCCGAGTGGGACGGTGAGCCGCTACCACCTGATGAACCGGGGCCACCGCGCCCACCGAGTGAGCCTCCGACGACACCGCCTGAACCGCCGGATGACGGAGAAGACCCACCGCCAGCCGAAAAGGTCGTCGTGAAGCTCGCTGACGGTAAGGAGCGCAGAATCCGCTATGTCGCTGCCACGACATACTGGTCCAACGACGGTCGCCCCATCACAGCGCAGGAGTTCATGGATCAACTCTTCGGCGACCTCGGCGGCCTTGTCGCCTCGGAAGATGAGCTACGTGCCGTCTGGAGCGACCCAGATCGACGCGAGGAGTTCGCCCAGCGCTTGACTGAGATGGGCTACGATGACGAGCGCATGGAGGACATGCGAAGGCTCATCGATGCCCCCAACAGCGATGTCTTCGATGTGCTGGCCTACATCAGGTTCACATTGGCCCCACTTGCAAGGTCTGAACGCGCAGATGCCGCCCGCTCAAGTGGCCTGGGCGGCTATGAGCCTGAGATGAAGCAATTTCTTGATTACGTCCTGGCCTCCTACGTTGCAAATGGTGTCGAAGAGCTGTCGATCCGAAAGATCAGGGATTTTCTGCGCGTCCGCTACGGCGGAACCAACGATGCCAAACGTATCCTGGGGCCGGTAAGAGACATCCGGACTGCATTCGTTGACATACAGCAGCACCTGTTTCGGTGACCCTTTCTCCAGATGAGAGCGACAAGCATCAGGCTGTCACCCTTCGCTAACACCGCCCGGCTGGAGGCGCAGGCGACAATGAGGACCCCCCCTTTTCATAGCGGGTCAGGCCCAATTTTTGGGACACGACCAACCCGTTGACGGTCGGACAAGTTGGTTTGATTAGTCTTTCCTCAGCACCTACGTCCGATTGGTGCTTCGCAGCATAGCCCTCAGGCGGCACAGGTGCCTCATCCGCGTCAAACACGCTTGAACTGCAAACCTTTGCTTGGCAGAATAAATTGACCCGAAAGGGAAGCGTCACATTGGCGAATGGACACGAACGCATAGTCAAATGGCCATTTCGACGGTCCCAATGGCCAAAAATCAGTGGTCCGTTCTGTCGGCACAATCAAATAACGGTCATCGCGCCCGGCTAAGTCATTGATTTTTCGTGGGCCGCTCGAACATTCGGCGGCCAAGTTGAACATTTTACAATCGATATATGACTATTCACTCGCGAGCAGGCTGGGCTTGGGTTTCTTCAAATACTTCAATTTCAGAACCCAAAAAAGCCGCCCAATGGGCGGCTTGCTCGTGTCAAAATGTAAGTGTTATCGGTCGAAGGCACGAAAGCCCATTGTGTTAAACGAGTTCGAGAGCCGGAATGTCGCATGCTCGATAGATGCTGATGCCAATGCTTGACCGGTGAAAGACCGGCTTCACCCCTGCCCGCTTCAATCTGCCGAGGATCACCTTGACCTCGACGCCGTGCATGTTCGCGATCCGCGCCGCCGTCGTGTAATTCTCCCGGAAGTGACGAACATCCTTCTCCAGAAATCGGACGAATTGATGTGCGCCTTTTTCTGACGCAACGACAGTTGGTATCAACACGGCAGGGTATTCGCTTGCAAGCCTTGCGACAGCTTGGCGGGGCATCTTCAAAAAACCCGCTGCATCGGAAATAGTAAGGCCGATTAGCAGAGTCTTCGCACACCCTTTGACCTCATCAGAATCCACAAAGATCGACGTAATTCCTTCACAGTCCAATGTTCGAACAACGGTTTTAAGATGGTGGCCGAGGATCAGATGCAGGATCTCGGCACTGCTTATCTTTGCACGTTCGGCAGCCTTGGAAACAGGTACGAGATCATCAGCGACATTGGTGACGGTACGCGCGGCCCCATGAATATCCTTGAGGAAGCCGGCAACCCGCTCCGCATCAAAGGCTTTTCGGACGCGACCATGGCCTTCGATAAATTCATCGACAATTGGGGTCAGCAGACCTTCGTCAACCAATTGCTCTGACTGGGGGCGCGTGCAGCCAAGCACCTTTGGCAAACCCGTGCCGGCGACCAAGCGCATGATCGATTTGGCAACCTTGCGCCCCCGTTCAGCATCGAAAGCAACCTGCGCCTTTTCATCATCAGCAGGAACCAATCGTTTGGCAATCAGGACACTGCGAAGGGTACGAACGTCGAGGCCCGTCTCCTTTGCAAGCGATGGCGCCGTGTGCAGACGGCGCACTGGCAGTTCGACGCCGAACACCTTGTGACCAGAAGCGAGTGCAAAGTGCTCAAAAATAAACTCACACATGATCGCCTCTATACCGCCGGGATCTTTGCTTCCACTTGCGAACGCCAGCCATTGGAAGAGACGCCCAAAGACCTTCTGCGGCCCTGCATTGATCGCGGAGCGCGAGCGTGCTTGAAACATGTCCTCAAGCCCCTCCAATATGCCTTCCCTACCTCGCGAAGTATGTTCGAAGCCAGCACAACCGGCAGCATCCCATTCGTCCCGTGTCGCGGTCTTAAGGTTCTTGTTTGGTCCGAACACGGCGACCATGCCCAGCATCTCTGTCGCGCGCCACGCTTGCTCCAACGTCTGGCCGTCCAGCCACTCGGGCCCGCGCTCGCCCGACAACCGCGCAACGACGTAGGCCTGAAGCGGTGACACTGGCCGCGCCTGCTGGTTGTCAATGAGTTGCTGCAACTGTTGCCCAGTTTCAGGAACCCGATTGGACAAGACATTCAGCTCGTCGGACCAATTCGTCTTGGCTCGTGCGATCAACGGCAAACCATGTTCTGGACAGGTTCGAACGACGGACAGGGTCCAGAACCAGCGCCCTCTGCGCAGACCTGGCACGCCAGACACGGCATCATCTTCGGCCAGACAAGCCGGGCAGAAAACAGTCGCCGGTCGCGCCATGAACTCCGCGGAGACCTGCGATCCTCGTAGATCGTAGGTGCGCTTGGCAACGCGAACAGCAGCGTTTTTGGAAAGAACCGACATATCTTCCCCCGTGATCTCGGCCAAAGCCGCGATGGCTCCGGTATCATTGCCCATCAGATCAGCGGGCTTGATGCCGATGTCTTGAAGGAAAGGGAGCAGCGTTCCTCCCGTATGCAGCCAAGCGAGCCGAGCGGCGTAGGACTGGGGTGTCTCGATCGGATCGAAAGGGAAGTTTGGAAACAGTTGTGTCATCTGAATTCTCCTGTTCAGTTTGTGGTTCAGGCAGCTTGCTTGCGGGCTCTGAGATCGATCTGGGCCCATTTCGGCGCGAGGAACACGTTGTTGCCGGGCGAACAGCCCTCCTGCATGCCCCAAGCCTCGGCAAAGTGATCCCGCGTCAGAGCCTGATGGCTCCGCGACAGGGCAACCTCGATGGCATGCACGGTGTATTCGATGCAGCGCCCGAAGCGCCCACGACTTGCGTGAATAAGCCGAGGCAGCAGATCTTCGGTACCTTGAAACTGCAATCCAGCCTGGTTGCAGTAGCCTTCAATGATCGACGTGAGGTCGTCGCCGTTGGATGCCAGCGTGACCTGGGGCAGCTCAAGTTTTGCATAGCGCCGCCGAACTTGATCATCGAATGACGCAATATCCCACAGCGCCTCAATTCCACTCAGGACGACAATGACCGCCCCGTCCCCTTGCATGAGCGACTTCAGCATCCTGAGCATCTTGTTCACTTCATGTCGCGCGTCGCTATGGAAAAGATCGTGAGCCTCGTCGATCCAAAGAACAACGGTTCCCAGAGCCTTCAGCCGGCTCCTGACCAAATTCCAGATGTCCCAAACAGGTTTGCGATCAGACACCTCAGGGTAGCCGCTTTGGGTCAAAATTGCGCAACCAAGGCTTTTAAGCGTCGCTGGGCTTGGGACACTGATACCGATCCATGGTCGCAAAGCGTCAGGGCTGACCATGAGCGCAGGATGGCTGCGCAGAGCCTTATCAATGAGTGATGTCTTCCCCGCTCCGGCACCATCGATAAGGATGATGCCGCGGGTTTCCCCTGTGCGCGTAAAGACCACCGGCTTGCCCGTTTCACCTGGTACCGGACTGAATGCAATCAATCGGTCCAACTGGTCACGAAAAGCCGTATCGCGATCGCTCTCCACATAGATGTCGCGAAGAGACTCCACTGCGTCCTGCACCGTCAATTTTTGATTTTCATCAGTCATGTTACTTCTCCGAAAACTTGGTGTTTGATGAACGCTGAAGTTCGGCATCCAAACCCCGCCCCAGCGCGTACTGAGCGGAAAATTCGGCCGATGGACCCTCGTCGGAATAAAATGAACGATGTTCCTTTTTATTTTTGCGATGCGGGTCAGGGAACGATGTCTCGGAGACAACGATACCGACAGCGCCATCGTGGCTGCCCAGCTCGGTTGCGAAGAGGTCAACTTCGCCACATTCCGTACCGATGACCGGCAACGCATCTGGCTGTTGGACCGACCCAGTTTCCTGACCAGATTGGCTGCGCATGCCGAATGCGATTTCGTCGACGGATATAGCGGCAGCTTTGAAGTATTTCATAACAGTCTCTTTTTCATGTTTCCTGTCGAGCCCGGGACGTTTCCCAAGCTCGACTGATCAGAAAGTTGTTCTGTTCGTGAGGATCGGTGGTGCTCACCGGATAGGTTCAGTTACGTAAAATGGAGCAGACATCCGCCATACGGTCACCCTGCCAGCGAACCACAGGATCGAAGCCCGGACGAGTGGCAGCGCCCACCTCGTAGGCGCGGCACAGCCATTCGACGACACCAAAGGCGGACCCTATGACGCGAGAAGGCGTATCAGCGCACGCTCTGCGGCGACCCGGTCGAGCGTTGCGGCCCGCGCCTCGAGGAAGCGTTTCAATGTGTCTTGAATGCCAAGAATGGCCTCGCCGCGCTCGGAGTAGATGGGGAAGTCCCGCATTTCGCCATGCTGACCGGCAGCATCGTAGTAGGTTTCGAAAAAGCGGCGTTCCGTGCCCCGGACTTCCGCGCGTAAGTCGCTTTCGATAACGCTTTGCAGGACTTCAAATGAGGCGTCGTCACGGGGATCAAAAGGATCTCGCTCCGCAACGCGACCCAAGGCCCTCGTCACGAAAGGGATGTCTCGGTTGTTTGCGCCGAGAGAGACAGATTGTGCCGCGCGTTGGAGCTCGCGTCCCAAGTGGATCGCTGCGAAGGCCATGTCGTCGAGCGTATTACAGGATGTGTTCATAGGATACCTCATCGGTTGCACCGCCGGGACGGCAGTGCCTCAAGTCTCGGCTCCCATAAATCTGGGAACCGAGCGTGATCTCTGGCGGGGATTGCAAAGTCACCTTAACTGTTCTGGTTCCGTCCTTCAGGTGGCAACGGACAGTCTCCCCTCTTGGGTGGCGCCATCTGGATGTGATTTTTTCGCAGCACGTCAGATCTGTGAGCGCCGGGATGCATCTCGCAGGCCATCAGCCAACAAGCAGATTTCCTCAACGACCGGGTCGGTCGGATCGATGATGGTCAGAAGGAAGTCATCACCGACGACAGCATCATCCAACTCAAAAAGTCGCATGAGCCGATCAACGCGCTTCTGTGTATGCACACTGATCGTCGACGTGGTCGACAAATCACCGAACAGCCGATTGACCGTCTGCACCGCACCTCCTCCGCCGATCATGCCAGCCGCATTTCGCAAGGCCGGCGCGTTTCTCTCCACAAAGTCGTGAAGTGGGGTGCGAACTGCCGTCGTGGCAACACGCATGTCGAATGGTGTAATCGAGTTCATTTTAGGTCCTCCAGGATAAAGTTTCGTCAAGATCGTGGGGTCTGGAGGGATTGCCGCTTCGGGGCGGCTGGCGCACATCGGCGCTGACAGTATGTTGTCCTTTGCTATTTCATGTCGGTCACAATCAATGTTGGCTGGTTGTCTGAAAGACGAAGAAAAAATATCAATTTTATCTGAAATTTTTTTGAGACCTGTAGAAACTGAAAAGGAGGCTCATATGCTTGGTGCGACTCGTATCCAGAAGGAAAAGGCTTGATGACCACACTGCGCCTGTTGCCCTGCCTTCCAGCGGTAGCGATTTTCTTCGCCAGTCCGATCCATGCCAACGCTTGTGATTACAAGCCTTCGCGGATGGTCGGAGAGGTCGCATCTGCCGCCACTTCCGCCGCCAGCAGCGCGGTGGAAGCCAGTGGCCTGAGCCTCAAGTCCCTGGGGTACTATGCCCTTGCTCATTCCAGTTCAGATCTGTCCATTTTGGGATCGATTGCATCCGGTACGTCGAACACCGGGGGCATTATCGCGGGCACGACCGGCGTCGGCTCGGCTGTGGCTGGGATCGTAATGTCACCTTTCGCTCTTTTCTCAGGAGCGGTCGTCGCAGTCGGCGCCACAGGGTACGAAGCCGTCTGCTATTTCCGGATCGAACGCGTGACGGACCGGGAACTGATCTACGGCATCATCGCCGACATCGCCTACCACGACCCAAGGGTCACGATGGCGGAAACAGATGACGGTGCAATCATGCTCCTGCAAGGCGATGACCGGGAGAAAAGCTACCTGGTCAAAAACCTGTATATCGCAGACAACGAGCTGATACATCGTGACTGGTTTCTGAACACGAACCTGGGCCCGGTTTTTTTCGTCTTGCCCCAAGATACGCAGACGAACTGAAGGGCGAACACATACGCTCATGGACTGTCGTGCAAGCGGGAACTGGCACAAAGATTGGCGGATATGCTTCCTGCTGAAAACGTTGAACCGGCTCCGGAGTGAAGGCGCGCTACAGGGAGGGGAGCGAACTTTCGCTGTAAGGCCAGAGTCTAATGTTACAATTTGGACAAAGCTGACATCAGATCGACCGCGCAAGCTTGCGTCTTTTCGCATTGGCGCGCTTCGGCTCGGCTCGCATAAGACCTTGTAAACGGAAAAACTCGTTAGAACTCCGCCAGGTCCACGGCGCCGCATTCCATGGCGACTTGGGGCCAGATCCCAAAATGTATACAACAAGAAAAGGATTCGTGTCGCATTCATCCACCAAGTAAATCACGAAGCTCTTGAGAGATCTGTGCTCGGTTGAACGGCTTGCTGAGCCAACCAGCACGAGCTGGATTGAAAAACTCTCGAATGATTGTAGAATCTTCGACTCCAGAAATGAACAACACCGGCAACACCGGGCGGCTGAAGCAAATCTCATTAGCAAGCTCGACTCCGTTCACTTCAGAGGCAAGATCGATATCAGCAATAAACAGATCAACCTCGCTATTTTCTTCCATCAGTTTTTGGGCTTCTTCAGCATCTGCGGCCATGAGTACTTGATAGCCTAAGCGCGTCAGTAGCTCGTTAAGAACGTCACGAATGGCCTTGTCATTATCAACTATAAGGATTGTCTCTTCACCTATTCGATCCTCAGAGGTCAGATGACAATCGCGCAATGACGTTCGCATGTCTGTGGCAATCGGAAAATAAAGCGCCACGCTCGTGCCATGACCCAACTTACTATTGACCACGACATTTCCACCCGTCTGCCTTACAAAGGTATAAGTCATGGGGAAACCAAGACCGGTGCCTTCGCCCACGGGTTTCGTGGTAAAAAATGGTTCAAGTAATCGATCTTGGACTTGCTGGGACATACCAGGTCCATCATCCTCAACAGTCAGCACGACGTAGTTTCCCTTCGCGACACGCCACTTTCCGAGTTTGAATTCCGAGTGCAGCGACACAACGCTGGACTTAATAATGATATCGCCGCCTGAAGGCATCGCGTCACGAGCATTCAGTCCAAGGTTTAACAAGCTTGTCTCGAGCTGCCCTGGATCAGCCAAGATTGCCGGCAGTTCTGGAGCAAGATCCACACTGACTTCAATCCCTTCGCCCAAGACACTGTCGAGCAGCATCTTCATCTGCGTAAGGCATTCATTAAGGTTGAAGTATTGAGGTTCGAGGGACCGTTCACGCGAGAATGCGAGAAGCCGACGAGCCAGATCGGCGCTTCGCTCAGCGGCAAGCAAAGCATTATCCACCTGACGACGACGGTCACAATTCGATTCGGCGTCTTGTTGGATCAGTTCAAGGTTGCCAATTATTACGGTCAGGAAGTTGTTGAAATCATGTGCGACACCGCTGGTGAGTCCTCCGATAGCTTCCATTCGCTGGGCTCGGACCAGTTGCAGTTCGACTGATTGGCGGCGGCGAAGCTCCTTGGCGATCAAAACATAGATCAGAATTGCTGTGAGCAACACAAAAACAAGTCCCTTTACTGTCTGAACCCAAAAAAACCGATCGACGCCGTCGCCTTTTGCTACGAGCCACTCCGATGCTACAATAAAGCACCCGCCTGCCAGAAAATATATTGCAGCAATTTTGAAAGTGGGTCGGTTCCACCGATGAATCATACGATCCCCGATTCCTGGATGCTTGGTTTCAGACAGTAAGGCCAAGTTCGCTTCGCCTTATGGTTGTGATGAGGTTTGCCAGATGTCGAACTCAGATGCAATTGGCCCGACGTAATCGTTGGCTACCGTACGACTACGATGTCAGCCATCATGGCCGTTCTTGCTCGAAGGCTCAGGGTTGCACGTGCACAATACATGACGGCGAGGTGCAAGCTCGAAGCTCCAAACTGAACTGAGAAATTTGTCAAGCAGCCCCTTTTTGAATCAGTCGTCTGATCCTTCATCTGAACTGCGGTCACGCCGACGGATTGCGGACAATGGTCGCAATCCCCACTTCCGTTAAAGTTCATAACAGTTAGGGATAATTCCGGCTACTTTGTTAGATAACGAC
>Ga0307967_1000769_pt1 | contig 21426 bp, 13 predicted proteins | sample OrgLakmetagen648_FD_201828 | JGI IMG/M metagenome (GOLD analysis project Ga0307967, IMG submission 201828) | Saline water microbial communities from Organic Lake, Antarctica - #648 | ecosystem: Environmental > Aquatic > Non-marine Saline and Alkaline > Saline | place: Antarctica: Organic Lake... | reverse complement strand
AAAAATAACAAATTATTTTAGTTTTTCGAGCCATGTTTTACAACAAGAATACAAACACGACTCCGCTCATATCCCATTTACCCGTCAAATATATAAAATTCAACTCATCCGCAAAAAAAAATCCGTTTTTGTAGATGTTATTCCTTTTAAATTAAGGGGTTTTAATCCAATTCCATAAAAGTCAAATTTTTTCAACCACTTTAAAGTGTCAATAGTCTCCGCAACTACGCATCAATTTTCACACTTTCCAGCAAAAGCTCAACTTTCTTTTCCGCAATTCCCATATCAAAAAGACTTTCCTATTTACACCACGAAAATTTCCCTATTTTTGTATAAGATAAAATCAAATTATGAGCAACGAACGACAGCGCCGCGAGGCCTTGGTATATCACGCCAAGCCAAGACCAGGGAAAATCGGTATCATTCCCACAAAAAAATATTCTACCCAGCGCGACCTTTCGCTCGCTTATTCGCCGGGCGTGGCCGCTCCTTGTCTGGAAATCGATAAAAATGTAGAGGACGTTTATAAATATACCAACAAGAAAAACCTGGTTGCCGTGATTTCTAACGGCACTGCGGTTTTGGGGCTCGGCGACATCGGCCCAGAAGCCTCAAAACCGGTGATGGAAGGTAAAGGTCTGCTGTTTAAAATATTTTCTGATATCGATGTGTTTGATATCGAAGTCGATGCCAAAAATGTCGATGATTTTGTAGCGACGGTCAAAAACATTGCCCCGACTTTTGGCGGCATTAACCTGGAAGACCTCAAAGCACCCGAAGCTTTTGAAATCGAGCGGCGTTTAAAAGCAGAACTCAATATTCCCGTGATGCACGACGATCAGCACGGGACGGCCATTATTTCGGCGGCAGCTTTTCTCAACGCCCTCGAGCTCGCCGATAAAAAAATCGATAAGGTGAAGATTGCCGTTTCCGGGGCGGGGTCGGCGGCAATGGCCTGTGCGCAACTTTATGTGTCCTTGGGCGCAAAAAATGAAAATATGGTGCTGTTCGACAGCAAAGGTGCGCTTCATAAAGGCCGAACGGATTTGAGCGAAAGACAGCAAAAATTTGCCGTGGACCGAAAATTTGATTCCCTGGGCGAGGCAATGGAAGGTGCCGATGTGTTTCTCGGCCTTTCCATCGGAAACCTCGTGAGCCAAGATATGTTAAAGGCGATGAACAGCAATCCCATTGTTTTTGCGATGGCAAACCCAGATCCTGAAATTGATTATCAATCTGCGATCGACGCCCGCGACGATGTGATTATGGCCACCGGCCGAAGTGATAATCCAAACCAGGTGAACAATGTGCTGGGCTTTCCGTTTATTTTTCGCGGGGCGCTGGATGTGCGCGCGACAGAAATCAATGAAGAAATGAAAATGGCGGCGGTAAAAGCATTGGCCGAACTCGCTAAAAAGCCCGTTCCCGAACAGGTGAATATTGCCTATGGCGAAACAAAACTGAACTTTGGCCGCGATTACATTATCCCAAAACCTTTTGACTCGCGGTTGATGACCGAAATTCCACCGGCGGTCGCAAAAGCCGCGATGGATTCTGGCGTTGCCGATGAACCCATCGACGATTGGCAGCGTTATGAAGACGAACTCTATGAGCGCATCGGTACTGATAATAAAATCACGCGCTTGCTCACAAACCGCGCCCGCATCAACCCGAAAAAAGTGGTGTTTGCGGAAGCCGATCACTTAGATGTCTTGAAAGCGGCACAGATTTCCATTGAAGAAGGCATTGCTAAACCCATTCTTTTGGGTAACCGCGAGGTGATAATTGAATTGGCAAAAGAAATCGAGTTTGACCCAGATTCTGTTCCCATTATCGATCCAAAATCTGACGAGCAAACTGAGCTTGTTAATAAATATGCCGAATTGCTTTGGCGTGCCCGCGAAAGAAAAGGGGTGACAAAATATGACGCCCAAAACCTGATGCGCTCACGGAATTATTTTGCCTCAATGATGGTCAATGAAGGCGACGCCGATGCTTTGTTGACGGGATATTCACGGGCTTATCCCACAGCGGTAAAACCATTGCTGGATTTGATCGGCCCCGCGCGTGGTGTTAACCGCGTGGCAGCAACCAATTTAATGAATACCGCCCGCGGCCCGATTTTTATTAGCGACACCTCGATTAATTTTGATCCCAATGCCGATGAACTCGCGCGCATCGCTCAAATGACGGCCAAAACTATTAAAATGTTCGGGCTCGAACCGTCGATGGCGATGATTTCTTATGCCAACTTTGGGTCGTCCAAAAACCCAGATGCCAAAAAAGTGAAGGATGCGGTTTCTTACTTGCACAAAAAATTTCCCGATATCCAAGTGGATGGCGAAGTGCAGGTGGATTTTGCCTTGAACAAAAAAATGTTGCAAGATAAATTTCCGTTTTCCAAAATTGCCGGACAGAAAGTCAATGCCTTGATTTACCCAAATTTGAGTTCTGCAAACAGTACTTATAAATTGATCAAGGAATTGAATAATGTCGATTCCATCGGCCCGATTATGATGGGCTTGAAAAAACCCGCCCACGTTTTCCAGCTCGGCGCCAGCGTAGAGGAAATGGTCAATATGACCGCTGTTGCGGTGGTGGACGCCCAGCAAAAAGAAAAAGGCGATCAACGACCTGATGGGTATTGAAACTGGTCTTTAATTTAAACGATGCACAATCAACACCCCGGCTTCAAAAAAAATGAAAATACTTTTTTTGAAGCCACCCCTCTTGAAAAGAGGGGAATTCATGTGGCACATTCCCCTCTTTTCAAGAGGGGTGATCCCGATAAAATTTTCCAAATTTTATCGGGATCGGGGTGTTAGGTTTTGATTTTAAGTTTGGTTAAACAAATCAATTTTCTGTTTTTAACCCTGCTTCAATTCGTGCAAGCAGGTCTTTCCAGTGGTAATTTGTCAAGGCGTTATTTGACTGGCCGCGGCGTTTGAGTTCGGTTTTTAAGTGTTCGAGTTCACCACGCATTAAAGCGATTACATCAGATTTGAGAAGGTCGTCGTCTTTTCCGCTTTTTAGTTTTTTGACATATTGCGTTGCCGCATCGACGTAAGAACGCTGCAAATTCCGGCGGTAAGCATCCACTTTTTTTCTATTATAGAGTTCAGAAAAGACACCTTTCCTTAAATCATTTAGCATTTCAACCGCGGTATAAACTGAGTTGCCGTTCATTTGTTCATTTTCAATCATTCGCTTTAAACGGCTTTCACTGAGCACATAATTCAAGGCGCGGGTCTGTAAATTTTGAACCCTTTTGATGGCGCCCGAAGATTCAATGCGGTTGAGCAGTTTTTCATTTAAAAGCCATTTTGGGGTTTCAAAAGCTTTTTCATTGAGGAATTTCAAGGCTTTTTTCTGCATTTTGGCAGGGACCGGTTTGTAAACCACGCCTTTTTGATCGGCGGTTTTTCGGGTTTTATAAACGCCGCCGATATTTCTGATTACGTGAAAAATATAGCCCCGCCAAATGTAAGTGAGCTCGCTGTAAACTTCGTTGAGTTCGTCAAAATCCTGACCTTTTTGAGCGGTCCAATCCACTAAATTTGGAACAACTTTTTTGAGGTTTTGCAGACCATAAGTACTGGCTTTTACGGCATCTTTTCCCAGGCTTTCGCGCTGCGAATCTGGATCGACACCGTCATAACCACTTCCGAATTGATACATCGGATCATCGGCTTTGTCTAAAATCCAGTTGTCCAAAGTTTCTTTTTCCGCTTTAGCAGTGTTGGCTTTTGGAATATAGCGGTAGCCCCAATTGATGGAATAGAGATCATAAGGGCCCAATTTCCTGATATAACGCACACCTTCATCTTCGGGTTGGGCGACATAATTGATCCGCGCATAATCCATTATAGTGGCGGCGATACCATATTTTTGTGTAAAGCTCGCCGAGCGCAATGAATCAACAGGATAAGCAGAGCTGGCTTTCATATTGTGGGGAAGTCCAAGCGAGTGACCGACTTCGTGTGAAATCACGCGGCGCATCGTTTCACCAATGATTTTTTCAGGTGTTTCCAAGGTGCGCACAGCTGGATTTTGGGCCCCGGCTTCAATAATGAGCCGGTTGCGGTAAGAACGCAAGTGGTTGTGATACCACATAATATCGCTTTCGATTATTTCGCCGGTCCGCGGATCTGCGACAGAAGGTCCCACTGCATTTCGCGTTGTGTTGGCGACGTAACGAACGACTGAATAGCGCACGTCTTCAGGACTGAATTCAGGATCTTCTTCTTTTGTCGGCGCGTCTTTGGCAATAACGGCATTTTTAAAACCGGCTTTTTCAAAGGCCTTGTTCCAGTCCTCGATTCCTTGTTTGAAATATGGACGCCATTTTTTAGGCGTTGCAGGATCGAGATAATACACGATGGGTTCTTTGGGTTCGACAAGTTCACCGCGTTTATAGGCTTCCATATCTTTTGGCACTAACCGCCAGCGTTTTAAAATCCGGTAGTCATCAGATTTCAATTGATCGGAATTGTAATTGTATTTCTTTTCAGTAAACCAGCCCACACGCGGGTCGGCAATCCTGGGCTGCATTTTATTTTTTGGCAAAAGCACCAAGGATTGGTTCATCAACATCGTGATTGTTCCGGCTTGATTGCTTTTAGGTGGTTTTTGGGCTTTATAGGTCATCACGTGTTTGACCTCAATATTTTTTGGATAGGATTTTACCGATTCAATATAAGACCTGCTTTTGTCAAGGCCTTTGACTTTATAGCGTTTTTTAAAGGAAGCATTCATTCCATCAATGGCCTTGACTTCGGATTCAAAGAGTTTATCCACTTCAATGACCACGGCGGAAGAATCTGGTGTATAAGATTTTATTTCAGAACTGAAAAGGATAGGGGCAAAGTTATTGGCTTCAACAGATTTTTGAATCGGCGAACCTTCATCGCTCTGATTGGTAAAACTGATTACTTTTAAATCTACTTTCTTATTTCGTTTCACAAAACGGATAACTTGCTCATTCACTTTTGAACCGGCATTGACATAGCCGCCACCATATCCCGAAGGTGCTTTGGCAATGCGGCTGACCAGAAGCATATCTTTACCAAATTGTTCAGTGGGGATTTCAAAGTAGAGTTTATCATCAACCCGGTGGGTTTTGAACATCCCAGAATCGGTTTTGGCTTTCGCCGTAATAACTTCGGAATAGGGTTTAAAATCTTTATCAGATTTTTTTGAATTGCCGGAAGCTGCTTTTTTTGAGGTATTACAGCTAAACATTAAAGTTGTGATCGTGACGAGCACTAAAGTTTTCTTAAGCATAAAAAATAATTGAACCCCGAAAATAGTAAAAACTGTTGAAACAAATCGGTTTTAAGTAATATTAAGAATTTCAAGGCCTTCACCCCAGTGCTTGCCCGAAACAAATGAAAGGTTTAAAATGCGCTTGACTTAGGCCACGACATAAAAATTTTAACAACACTATTTTGAAATGTGTAACTAATCAGTTCATAAGAATGTTAACTATTTCAAGCCTTTTTAACCCCGGCCCTAAAGCCTGCCTGCCGGACAGGCAGGGGAGAAAGGCTTGAAATGCACTTGGTTTCTTTAGGGTTAGGGTCAAACAAGTGCATTTTAAAGTTATCAATACATTACTGAACAGCAACACATAAATCGAGGAAATACAACTTTTGAAAAAAGCCGGGCTTTCTCAGTTCAATTGATTTGTCTATTTTTAGCGTAAAATTTATAGTCCATTTGAAACTATTAAAAAAAATAGAGCCTTGGCGCAAAAGACTTCACCGCATAATCTATGAAGCTGATACGCCTGCCGGAAAGGCGTTTGACGTGATGCTGCTCATTATCATCGTTTTGAGCATTATTTTTGTAATGCTGGAAAGCGTCAAAACCCTCAATCAGAGAATCCATGAATATCTAATTTATGCGGAATGGGTGATCACAGGTTTGTTTACCATCGAATATATCGCCCGGATCGTGTGCCTCAAAAAACCAAAACGTTATATTTTTAGTTTTTATGGCCTCATTGACTTGATTTCCACAATACCTTTATATTTGACGTTATTATTTCCTGCTGGTGGGGCGTTGTTGACGATTCGGGCATTGCGGTTGTTGCGTGTCTTTAGGATATTAAAAGTAAGCCGCTATATTGGAGAGGGGAATAAGTTGAGGCGCGCCTTAAATGATAGCAAAGCCAAAATTTTTGTGTTTCTGTTTGCCGTGGTTATCATCTGCTTGATTGCGGGGACTGCGATGTATATTATTGAAGGTGAAGAAAGTGGTTTCAACAATATCCCGGTGAGTTTATACTGGTGCATCGTGACGCTCACGACCGTTGGTTTTGGCGATATCCACCCCATAACGCCTTTGGGGCAATTTCTAGCGGCTATAATTATGATTATGGGATATGGCGTTATCGCCGTGCCCACGGGAATTGTAAGTGCCGAATATTCAAAAACCGATAAAAGTCAACAAGATGACAAAAACACGAAATCCTGCTTTAATTGCGGAAAAGAACACCACGTCAATAGTGCCAAATTTTGCAGCCGTTGTGGCTATGAATTAAACAAAAAATAAATGTAAATTTGGCTTTTTCAATTCAACTTAAAATTTAATCCAAAATAAAATGAAAACAACGACCTTTAATTTGAGAAAATCCTTTTTTCTAATTGCAAGTATCGCTTTTGGTTTTTATGCGCAGGCGCAAACCTATGACTTAGGTTTAAATTTGAAAAAAGGCGAGAAGTACACTCAATCCACAAATTCTCAAATAAAAATCAATCAAAATGTCAACGGTCAGGATATCAATACTGAAATGACCGTTGAAGGAACGATGGATTTTATGGTGACTGATATTGAAAACGGTATTTTCAAAATGGATGCCTCTTATGACAAAATGAAAACGGCTGTGGGAATGGGCGGTTCGATGTCTGCAACGTTAAATAAAATGGAATACTCATCGGAAAGCCCTGATTCCAGCGATGTATTTTCAAGTGTATTGGCTTCAATGACCGGCAAAACTTTTCAAATCTATATTGACAAAACAGGTGAAATCACCGAAGTTCAAAATTTGATGAACCTCTGGAAAGAATCCATCGAGAGCTCTGATCAAACTGGTCAAATGCAGAGTCAAATCAGGTCACAATTGATGAAGAGTTATGGCGAAAAGGCCTTGAAGGGGAATTTAGAAATGGCCACGCACATTTATCCTGGACATCCCGTGAAAAAAGGCGAAAAATGGACCACTGAAACACAAATGTCCTCTACCTTCAAAGCAAATATAAAGACTGATTTTCATTTGGCAGAAATCACAAAGGATTATGCCATTATAAAAGGGAACTCTACCATTAAAACCTTGGATAACGATAAATATGTCGAGCAGAGCGGAATGAAGATGAACTATGATATTAGTGGCACAATGACCTCGGAAATCAAAGTTGACCGCAAATCGGGATGGATCATAAAATCAACCATAGATCAAAAAATGGATGGAACCGTCAAGATTAAAAGTCCGCAATTGCCGAGTGAGATGGAAATGCCAATGTCAATGACAAATCATTTGACGGTGACAAATTGATGAGTTGGTTTTAAGTTGACATCCTAAATATTGAACGGAAATCAAGCTAAAGTATTCCAAAAACTTCCCTTTTGCCCTTTGCTAAAAATCCCTACATTTGGGCGCTCAATTTTATATTTAACTTATGATTACACACCTTCGCGGAAAACTGGTCGAAAAAAAACCTACCGATATTGTCGTCGAGTGCAATGGGGTGGGCTACTTTTTGAATATATCACTTCACACCCACGATCAACTGCCTCAAGATGAATCTATTTTCATTTACACTTTTTTGCAGGTCCGTGAAGATGCGCAAACACTCTATGGGTTTATGGAAAAATCAGAGCGCGAGGTGTTCAAGCGCTTGATATCTGTCTCTGGAATTGGGGCGAGTACGGCACGTACGATGCTTTCGTCGCTAAATCCGGGCCAAGTGGTAGAGGCCATTGAAGATGAAGATGTCGCTACCATAAAAAGTGTGAAGGGAATTGGGGCTAAAACCGCTCAACGTGTTATAATTGACTTAAAGGATAAAATTGAGTTGGCTGAAAATGTGAATAAAAATATAAAACCTTCACGCAATACGCAGCGAAATGAGGCGTTATCTGCATTGGAAACCCTCGGGTATTCCCGCAAGCAGTCTATAAAAATTGTGGAAAAAGTGATTTCAAACCATCCCCAGGCTACGGTTGAAATGATTATTAAAAACGCGTTAAAAAACTTATAGGGAATTTGAAAATAAATATCCATTCAGTTCCAGAATTAGGGAAGTTACCACTAATTATTATTTTTATTTTGGCCTCAGCTTCGGCTTTTGCCCAGGATAATGATGGCAATCCGCAAGATCAAGATTCAACACGCACTAACAAGTCTTTGAGCAATGTGCTGATGCAAGACCCGGGCAGCATTGTTCATAAATATACTTATGACCCTGTTCTCGAAAGATATCTTTACACCGAAAAATCAGGGGATGTCAATATTTCTTATCCATTAAGCTTGAGCCCAGAAGAATTTGAGGAGCGCGTGATGGAAGAACAAATGAAGCGTTATTTCAAGCAAAAGGCCGATGCGGTCAATGGCCGCAACCAAAGTGCCGATGAACAAAGCCAGAAACTTTTGCCCATTTTTTATGTCAACAATACTTTCTTTCAAAGCATTTTTGGCGGCAATCAAATTGAAGTTATTCCACAGGGTTCAGTTGCGGTCGATCTGGGCGTGCTGTTCACAAAACAAGATAATCCGGCACTATCACCGAGAAACAGGACTAACCTTACCTTTGATTTTGACCAACGCATCAGTTTGAGCCTTCTAGGGAAAGTGGGGAAACGTCTCAAAATCAATGTTAACTATGACACTGAGTCCACATTTGATTTTCAAAATCAAATCAAAATGGAATACACCCCAACTGAAGATGATATCGTCAGGAAAATTGAAGTGGGAAATGTGAGTATGCCATTGAACAGTTCCTTGATAAAAGGTTCACAAAGCCTTTTTGGGGTAAAGACCCAGCTTCAGTTTGGAAAAACGACAATCACCGGGGTTTTTGCGGAACAAAATTCTGAGCGCAAAACCGTTAATGTCCAGGGTGGGGGAGCTGTTCGGGAATTTGATAAATTCATTTTGGATTACGACCAGAACCGCCACTTCTTTCTCTCACAATATTTTCGCGATGAGTATAATAAATCGCTTCAGAATTATCCTTTTATCAACAGTAATATTCAAATCACACGGGTTCAAGTTTGGGCGACCAACCGCTCAAATTCACCGCAAAATTTAACCGATGCGCGAAATATTGTCGCTATTCAGGATTTGGGTGAGTCCACGCCTAGAAAAATAGGGGTCCTTCTCGACGAAGAGGGCAACCTTATCAATCCGCCGGCATTTTCTGGTTTCTTGAATTCGGCACCAAATTCATTTCCCGATAACGCCAATAACGATTTTAACCCGTTGGGCATCAACGGTCCGCAGCAATCTACATTGACGCCCGCAATTCGTGATATAGCAACTATTCAACAAGGCTTTGGAGCAAATTCTTCAGACGTCAATGAAGGCGTTGATTATGCCAAACTGGAAAATGCTAGACAACTGGATCAAGGGGAGTTTGAGCTTTATCCACAATTGGGTTATATTTCTTTAAATCAACGGATTACCAATGATGAGGTTCTCGCGGTGGCTTTTCAATATACGGTAAACGGTCAAGTTTACCAGGTGGGGGAATTTGCCAATGATGGGGTGCAAGCTACTCAACAAGGTCAAAACCCAAACCCTGAGGGCGATCCCGTTGCAATATCGCAAAACCTTATTGTGAAAATGCTGAAAAGCCCCATCACCAATGTCAACGAACCGATTTGGGACTTGATGATGAAAAATATTTATAACCTTGATGCCTATCAAATTGAACCTGAGGATTTTCGCTTCAACCTGCTTTATTCAGATCCACAACCTTTAAACTACATTAGTGCGACGGGTTCAACCCCACTTCCAGATGATGTTGAAAAAACAAATTTACTGCGTGTCTTCGGGCTGGATCAACTCAATGTCAATCAGGATCCGATCATCGGCGGGGATGGTTTTTTTGATTACGTCCCAAGTATTACGGTTGATCCTGAAAATGGACGGATAATCTTCACGAAAGTAGAACCTTTTGGTGAATATCTTTTTGATAAATTGGATCTCACCCCAAATACCGGAGATGAGGATTATGAGGATATAGGGACTTATAATGACAACCAAGAAAAATATGTTTTTAAAACCCTGTATGAAACCACTAAAATACAAGCCTCGCAAGAGGAAGCTGACAAAAATAAATTCAGGCTTTCAGGAACTTACAAATCCAGTGGACAAGAGGGAATCCCGATCGGGGCTTTCAACGTTCCACGTGGTTCGGTAACGGTTACCGCTGGTGGTCGTGAATTGCAGGAAGGCGTTGATTATACAGTGGATTATCAACGGGGGCGTGTAAAAATTATCAATGAAGCCCTGAAAGCTTCAGACACGCCGATTCAAGTTTCCACGGAAAGCAACAGTAATTTTGGTCAACAGACAAAGCGTTTTACGGGACTGAATATTCAGCATCAAATTGATGAAAATTTTGTTATTGGTGGAACATTTTTAAACCTCAATGAACGCCCACTGACGCAAAAAGCAAATTATAGCACTGAGCCCATCAACAATTCCATTTATGGTTTTAATTTAAATTATTCCACTGAAGTTCCGTTTTTCACGCGCTTGGTGAATAAATTGCCAAATCTCGATACAGATGTCGAGTCAAATTTATCGGTGCGCGGTGAATTTGCATATTTACACCCAGGTTCACCAAAGGGAAATAATTTCAACGGCGAGGCCACTTCATATATCGACGACTTTGAAGCCTCACAAACCAGTATTTCAATACTTTCACCTTTGAGCTGGAACCTTTCAAGCGCACCGATCGGTTTTGGCGGTGAACTTGCCAATGGCGATCTGGCCACAAACTACCGCCGTGCAAAATTGAATTGGTATAATATCGATCCTGTTTTTTACAGCGCTCAGCGACCGGCCGGAATCAGTCAAAATGACCTTTCACAATATGACACGCGCCGGGTTTTTATCGATGAGATTTTCCCTAACCGCGATCTCGTTCAGGGACAGACACAGGCGATTTACACAATGGATTTATCCTTTTATCCCAATGAACGCGGAATGTATAATTTTAACCCGGCTTCAACGGGATCTAACAACCTGCCCAATCCAGAAGAAAATTTTGGGGGGATAACAAGACAGATCAACACTACAAATTTTGAGCAGAGCAATGTTGAGTTTATTCAGTTTTGGGTGATGGACCCTTTTATTTATCAGGAAAACAACAATGTCAGTGATGGGCGGATAACCTTTAACTTGGGAAGTATTTCTGAAGATGTCCTCAAAGATGGCCGCAAGCAATATGAAAATGGATTGCCGGAAGCTGGTGGGCCGGGCAATACTTTTCAAACCAGTTTTGGGCGTGTACCTTCGGCTCAGTCTTTGGTCTATGCTTTTGATACTGACGGTCAACAGCGAAATAACCAGGATATTGGGCTCGACGGATTGACAAATATCAATGAAGCTGATTTATATTCAAATTTTTCAGGCCTTGAAGATCCCGCCCGTGATGATTATGAATACTACCTCGCGGCCGAAGGTGGGGTAGTGGAGCGCTACCGGTTTTATAATGGTGTGCAGGGAAATTCACCGACCCAAGTGGGCCAAAACAACCGCGGAAACACCACATTTCCATCTGTGGAAGATGTGAACCGCGACAACACGATGAACACGATCAACAGTTATTTTGAATATGAAGTGCCGGTTTATCCAAATATGGGGGTTGATAATAACACGAGCAGTGTTGCCGGTGTGGACCAAGATTATATTACCGATGTCAAAGAGTTGACAACAACTTTGCAAAACGGTCAGGAAATGGATGTGCGCTGGATTCAGTATAAAATTCCATTGAATACATCCAGCGAAAATTCAGTTGGTGGAATTGCAGATTTGCGTTCAGTGCGGTTTATGCGGATGTTCCTTTCAGATTTTAACGAACACGTTGTCCTGCGCTTAGGGACCTTGGATTTGATCCGTGGTGATTACCGACGCTACACGCAGGCGGTTGAACCAAATGGCAGTGACCCAGAAAATACAGCTGGAACAACTTATGAAGTCACGGCCGTGAGCCAGGAACAAACTTCAGATTATATCACCCCGCCAGGTGTTGTGCGCGAGCGTTTGGTCAATAACAATCAAACAGTCCGCGAGGATGAGCAAGCTTTGTCGTTTAAAGTCAATGATCTCTCACCGAACGATTCCCGAGCTGTGTTCAAAAATTTTCAAGTGGATATGCGCCAGTATAAAAACTTGCAGATGTTCTTGCACGCTGAAAGCCTGCCTTCCCCAAATCCTGAACTTCTCGATGGCGAGTTGACGGCTTTCATTAGAATAGGGACCGATTTTACTGATAACTATTATCAAATCGAAGTCCCTTTGAGCGTTTCAGACGGCAACAGTTCAAATCCCCGCGATGTTTGGCCAGAAGAAAATGACCTCAGTATTCCATTTGAGCTCTTGCAACAGGTCAAATCCCGGGTTATTGGGAATAACAATTTTAATCAGGCCGACTTAAACTATTTTACCGAAGATTTGACTTATGTTCCAGGAACAACTAACGAAGGACAACGTTTAGTGGGTATTAAAGGGAACCCGAGTTTTGGGAATGTGCGCGTTATAATGATCGGTTTGAAAAACACCGGCCCCACTGATGTTAGCGGAGAAGTGTGGTTTAACGAACTTCGGATGTCTGACCTGAAAAATCAAGGCGGTTGGGCCGCTGTGCTAAATATGGACACAAATTTTGCCGATTTTGCGAATATCTCGGCCACTGGAAGTCGAAGCACGATTGGTTTTGGAAGTATTGAACAGGGACCAAATCAAAGAAGCCGCGAGGATATTCAAAAGTATAATGTGGTGAGTAATTTTAATTTGGGCTTAATGCTTCCGCAAAATTGGGGTGTGAAAGTGCCTTTCAGTTATAGCCGCGGCGAAGAGTTGATTACGCCAAAATATGATCCTGAATATTTAGATATAGAACTTGAAACGCTGCTGGATAATACTGATGATCCAAACAGGCGCGATGAGCTTCGCGAGCGTGCCGAAGATTATACCCTGCGCCAAAGTGTGAGCCTGATCGGTTTGAGAAAAGAACGAACAGGCGAAGCAAAACCTATGTTCTGGGATATTGAAAACTTTGCTTTTTCGGGTAATTACAACCAAGTGAACCACCGCGATTTTAAAGTGGAACGTTCTTTAGACCAAACCGTGAACACCGGTGCGACCTATAATTATAGCTTCGCCCCTGTAAAGGTCGAACCTTTTAAAAATATTTCTTTTTTGGACAGCAGCGATTATTATGACCCCGTGCAGGATTTTAATTTCAACCTCTTGCCGGCAAAAATCTCTGCGAGTGCCGATATCAATCGTCAATATAATGAACAGGAATACCGACAGATCAACCTTCCGCCGGGATCCATTGGTTTGCCGACGCTTTTCCAACGCAATTACAGGTTTGACTGGCAATACACGGTGAACTATAATTTGACTGAATCTTTAGATGTTATTTTCAATTCTACCGACAACCGTTTGGTGCGAAATTATATTGATGAAAATAATTTTCAGGACAATTCAATCGGTGTGTTCGATGACTTTTTTAATACCGGTCAACCAAATCAACACTATCAGGATTTGCAGGTGAACTATGAGCTGCCTTTTGACAAGTTGCCGGTTTTGGAATTTGTCGATGCGACTTATTCTTACACAGGGACCTTTCAATGGAACCGCGGTTCACAAATCAGAAAAACCCTGGAAAACATCCCGAACCTCGGTAATTCAGTTCAAAATTCACAGACCCACAGGATCAACGGGACTTTGAATATGAGCCAGCTTTACAATTATATCGGCTTGAAAAAGAAAGGTGGAAATCAAAAAAGTAGAAGCCGTTCCCGTCAGGGCAATAATAAATTGGGCTTTTCCCGGGGTGATGATAATCAAAATGGAAACAATCAAGAGGAAGAAGGTGGGCTTTCCTTTGGCGACCGCTTGCTCAACACGGGAATAGATTTATTAACTGTTGTGGACCGTTTGACCATCAATTATGAAGAAAACCAAGGAACATTTTTGCCGGGCTATACAAATGACATTGGTTTTGCGGGAACTTTAAAACCCCGTGCCGGGTTCACCTTCGGAAGTCAGGCCGATGTGCGGCAAACAGCGGCGCAAAACGGTTGGTTGACACTTTACCAGCAATTCAATGAGCAATATACTGAAACGGAAACAAAATCATTGAATTTCCAGGCGCGACTGGATCTACTGCCAGATTTATCTGTGGATTTAAATGCCAACAGGATTTATTCTGAAAATTACAGTGAAAATTACCGCGTAAGCCCTCAGGATTTACAATACAGATCTTTGAACCCCCGAACTTTTGGGAACTTCAATATTTCAACAATTTTAATAAAGACCAGTTTTCAAACGAGTGACCGCAATCAGTCAGAGGCCTTTAATCAATTTAAGGAAAATAGGATCACCGTGGCCAGGCGTTTGGCACAAAAGGCAGGTATCGATTTGACAAACCCAAATAATATCAATCAGGAAACGGGTTATCCAAAAGGCTTTGGCAGCACCAGTCAACAGGTTGTTTTGCCGGCATTTCTCGCGGCCTATTCCGGCAAAGAGGCATCTCAAGTTGATTTGGGCTACTTTCGGGACACGCCGCTTCCCAACTGGCAAATTAAATATACAGGTTTGATGAAGCTTGATTGGTTTAGGAAGACCTTTGAACGTTTCAGCTTGCAGCACGGTTATTCTTCTACTTACAACATTAACCAATTTCAAACCAATCTGGATTATAACCGCAGTGCGCCAATCAGTAATACCAATCTCAATCAGGCTGGAAATTATAAACCTGAATCCTTGATTTCAAACATTAACCTGGTCGAGCAGTTTTCACCATTGGTCAAAGTGGATATGCAATTCAAGAGTTCGCTTAAAATTTTAGCCGAAGTTCAAAAAGACCGGGCATTATCTTTGAGTTTTGACAATAATCTGTTGACTGAAACACAAGGGAATGAATACCGCTTAGGCCTGGGCTACCGTGTTAAAAATGTGAAATTTACATCAAAAATTGGCGGCAAGTCTCAGGTGTTGAGCAGCGATTTAAATTTGAAAGCTGACTTAAGTTTTAGGAGAAACAAAACAATTGTGCGATATTTGGAGCTGAATCAAAGTGAAACAACATCAGGTCAGGACATTTGGCAAATTAATTTCACGGCAGATTATGCCTTAAGTAAAAACCTAACGGCAATTTTTTATTATGACCACAGTTTTTCAGAATATGCGATTTCGACTGCATTCCCGCAAACGACCATTCGTTCTGGATTCACACTGAGGTATAATTTTGGAAACTAAACCAACCTTAAATTTATTGAACTTATGAACATCCCAAAAAACCTCAAATACACAAAAAACCACGAATGGATCAAAGTCGATGGCGACATTGCAACCATTGGAATCACCGATTTTGCTCAAGGTGAACTCGGTGATATCGTTTATGTGGAAGTGGAAGCAATGGATGAAGAACTCGACCGCGAAGATGTCTTTGGAACCGTTGAAGCAGTGAAAACGGTTTCAGATTTATATATGCCACTTTCCGGTGAGGTTGTGGAATTCAATGAAGAGCTGGAAGATGAGCCTGAAAATGTAAACACTGATCCTTATGAAAAAGGCTGGATGGTAAAAATTAAATTAAGCAATAAATCTGAACTCGATGACCTCTTGGATAATGAAGGTTATAAGGACCATATTGACGCCTAAATTCATAGGAATTGTCGGTGTCTTTTATACCGTGGCCTTGATCACTGTTTGCTTTTTAAAATTTGAAAACCTTGAAAAGGTCAATTTTAGCTATGCTGACAAAGTTTTTCACGCGTTGACTTATTTTGTTTTGACACTCATTTGGTTCTTTCAATACTATACTTCAAAAAAAGTAAAGGATATAAACCTCAGTAAACTATTGTTGTTAATTACTGTTCTCTTAATATTTGGAATGGTTATTGAAATTTTGCAGTTAGTATTGACAGATTACCGTTCTTTCGACTGGATAGATTTTTTGGCAGATGCAGTTGGCATTTTTTCCGCAGCCATATTGCTTGTTTTAACAAAGACCCGCTTGAAGGAATTTAAAAGTCAAATTTTGAATACCAGATATCGATAAAATTTTTAAATTAGCGGAAAATTAGAATTCAAAAGTTATGCAAACTAAAAAGAACCCTAAAAAAGATACGCGCAGATGGGCGATGATTTTCTTTCAGATTGGGCTGATAATTGTTCTCTTTCTCTCATGGCAAGCGATTGAATATACGTCTGTTGAGAAAGAAGAAATAAACCAACAAACTGTTCAATTTGATCAATTGAACGATGAAGAGGTCCCGATAACCCAACCACCACCACCAAATCAACCGCCACCACCACCGCCACCACCACCAGCTCCCGAAAAAATCGAGGTTGTTGAAGACGAAGTGGAAGTCGAGGAGAAAGTAATCGAAACACCAGAAGTCATTGAAGAACCACAAGTGGTGGAAGTTTCTGAAGTTCAGGAGGCGCCTGCAGAAGCACCTATTGAGGATGTTCCATTTTCTGTAATACAGGATAAACCCATTTTTCCCGGTTGTGAAAAGTTTAAAACCAGTGAAAAGCGCGCTGATTGTATGAACGATAAAGTTCAAGAATTTATTTTACGCCGATTTGATACCAATCTCGCTTCTGAGCTCGGTTTGACGGGAACTAATCGAATCGATACACAATTCATTATTGATAAAAATGGAAACATTGTTGACATTAAAGTGCGCGCACCGCACCCTCGTTTGGAAGAAGAGGTGAAGCGCGTGATTGGAATGTTGCCAAAAATGAAACCTGGCCAGCAGCGTGGTAAACCTGTTGGTGTGAGATATGGAGTGCCAATTCGGTTCAACATCCGCGATTAAAATTTATCGCATTTAATTTGAAAGCCTTTCGATTAATTTCGAAAGGCTTTTTTTATTGCCCATAATTACCAACTCTTAAAATTCTTTTTCAGGTTTTAATTTGCCATAATTAAAAATTTGGGTGTCTATGTTGATGTAAGTGGGTGAATTTTTTCTTTAGATAAACATTTACGGTTTCTTCCCCAAAGCCCACTTTGGGGAAGGACTTTTGCTCCCTTTCCGCCGCGGCGGACTCAGGGTTGGGATGAGTGTCATCTTTAGCCAGCCTCAGCCGGAATACAAACCCATCGGCTTTAGCCGATGGTAGTTTAATTTTTCATAATCAAAAATCTGGGTGTTGTTGTTTTGAATGGATAAACTAATAAGTTGTTTACCGGAAATGGAACCTCGAGCGTACAGGGAATTCGGGAAGAGTTTTTTAGGTTTCGATTTTAGATCGTCTTGAGCCCTTCAGCTATGGCTCAGGATAAACTTTAGTCCAAAGGCATGACCAGACAATTATTCGACAGTTTTTTATTGCCCACTACATTCAAAACAGCCCTTCTTTCCTTAAGAAGAAAACATCCATCCCCAGCCCTTCCTTCAAATAAAGGGAGCTTAATTCCTTCATTTAATAGGGCTTAATATCTTATACCGAATGTCATTTATAATGTCGCATAAATGCTTTTTATTACTCGAGCCTAATTGTTTAAAATTATCTGTAGAATGCCGAGAGACCATAGAAGGGTTGAAAGCTAATAAACACATAGTATAGACGATTTAGCCTTAAAATCTAGCTCTGCATAATACCTTTGTAGAAGTTGTATTCGGGCATCATAAAAATCTAATGGTATTATATAATCCAAAAAAAACTATGGTATTTTAATACTTAAAGGTTTGTTGGCAGCATTCTTGTATTTTCATTTTTAGTTAACAAAAACTAAAAATTTTAATTATGAAAAAACGAGAAAAACCCGTCGTCAAGAGCAAAACCCTTTACTTTCAAATTGGATTGATCATCGCCATGATCTGTGCAATTCTTTTTATTGAAAAAACATCTGTAGAAACCCGTGCTGTAACGGATCCTTCCACCCTGGCTGCTGAAAATTTAAAAATGGAACCAGCCCCTGTTTTGCCAAAAACAAGAAAGGAACAGCCAGAAAAACGCAAGCAGAAAAAAGAGCCAAAGCAAAAACAAAAGAAAAGTCATCGGCCACCTGAGATAGTAGATCACGAACCTGCAATTGAACCGCCTATATTTTCGAAAGCAAAAAAAATTGATGGCGATAAAAATTCAGAACCAAATTTTGAACCCTTGAAAAAAGGATCAATTGCCAATGTCGATCCCCTCAGCCCAGGTGATGTGAGCCAGATGCCCATTTTTCCAGGCTGTGAAAACGCAGAAGGAAGGGAGGCCCGCGAAAAATGTTTACAAAAAAACATCGCCCGTTTAATCCAGCGGAAATTCAACCGGAACATCGCCGAAGAAAATGGAATTGAAGGAATCCAGAGTATTTATGTTTCCTTCGTGATCGATAAAGATGGAAAAGTAGGTGAGATTCAAACACGCTCAGCTGCAAAGGTTTTGGAAAAAGAAACTGCCCGCGTTATTGGACTAATTCCGCAAATGACGCCGGCACAGCAATACAGCAAAAATGTGCCGATCCGTTATGCTATGCCCATCAATTTTGAAATAAAATAACGTAAGTCAAGCTCATAAAACCCGACCACTGAAAAGATAAATTCTTTTACTCAAAAAAAGATATTTCTTAAGTATCTTTGCAAACTGAAAAAGAGGTCATTTGGACAAAGTTTTGACAAAACAGCCCAGCAGCACTATCCTGGCTAATTTGAAGGAAATCACTAAAATGCGGCTTTCGGTCAGCGTAGTGTTTTCTTCTGTAGCCGGTTATTTCCTTGGCGCCCAGGTTGTCGATTTTGTCATCGTACTTTTGCTTTCCATTGGTGGATATTTATTAGTGGGTGCTTCAAACAGCTTCAATCAGGTTTTGGAAATTAAGCGGGACAAATTGATGGACCGCACAAAAAACCGTCCACTTCCTTCAGGCCGGATGTCGGTTTCAAGTGCTTTATTCATTGGCTTTTCATTTGGTTTAGGTGGTTTAACTATCCTTTATTTCATCAATCCCATTACCGCTTTTTTTGGCCTGATTTCCATTCTGCTTTATGTACTGGTTTACACCCCTTTAAAAACAAAAACACCTTTATCGGTTTTTGTCGGCGCTTTTCCAGGTGCCATTCCTTTTATGATGGGCTGGATTGCTGCAACTAACGATTTCAGCATTGAACCAGGGACTTTGTTTATGATTCAATTTTTTTGGCAATTCCCTCATTTTTGGGCATTGGGCTGGTGGCTTTATGATGATTATAAAAAAGGCGGCTTTTTCATGTTGCCCACTGGGAAACGCGACCGCGGAACGGCCATCCAGATTATTCTCTACACAATATGGACGGTGGTGATTTCGATTGTTCCTGTTTTTGGGTTGACCGGACAGCTTACACTTAGTATCACCGCGGCTGTTTTAATTGGCCTTTTGGGGTTAGGAATGCTTTTTTATGCCGTCAAATTATACAGGGAACGTTCTGTTAAAGTAGCTAAACAATTGATGTTTGCGAGCGTTTCATATATCACTTTACTTCAAATAATTTACGTGTTTGATAAATATATTCGAATATGGATTTAACTCAAGGGACTGAAACCGAAAAACGTGCGCGTTCTAAAAAAATGATGTTATGGTTTGCCATCGTCAGTTTATCAATGATGTTTGCTGGATTGGCCAGTGCCTACATTGTTAGCCGCAGCCGCGAAGACTGGGTGAATGCCTTCGATTTGCCTCAGGCTTTTACTTATAGCACCATTCTTATTGTGGTGAGTAGTATCACCTATATTTTAGCCAAAAAATGTTTTAAAAAATTAGATCAATCAAAGGGAATGCTCTTCCTCTGGCTAACACTATTGCTGGGCAGTGCATTTGTTTACTTCCAATTCACGGGCTTTTCAAAGATTGTGAGCCAAGGCTTTTACTTTACCGGCGCTGAGAGTACACCAAATTCCTCCTTTATATATTTAATAGTGATGGCGCACCTAGCGCACCTTGCAGCTGGGTTGATATCTTTGTTGGTAGTAATTTATAATGCATCTAAACAACGTTATAAACCCGGTCAAATGCTTGGAATAGAATTAGGTGCGAATTTTTGGCATTTTCTTGACATTCTGTGGGTGCTGTTGTTTGTGTTCCTCACGGTCTATAAATAGTAAATTTGATTATTTTTGCGTAATCCTTAACGAAAACGAATTCTATGGAAGGGACAGCTCTACAAACTGGTACCGAAGGAAAAACCTGGGGCGGTGGCGAAAAATCGCCAATGAAAGCCAGCTATGGAAAATTGATGATGTGGTTTTTTCTTACCTCTGACGCCCTGACATTTTCGGGTTTTTTGGTAGCTTATGGTTTTTCACGGTTTAAATTTGCTGATGTTTGGCCAATTGCCGATAACGTCTTTAACGCTTTTCCTGGTTTGCACGGGGTCGATGCGCCGATGTATTATGTCGCATTGATGACCTTTATTTTGATTTTCTCTTCTGTAACGATGGTGCTCGCCGTTGACGCGGGGCACAGATTGGAAAAAGGGAAAGTCGCTACTTATATGTTACTGACAATTCTCGGTGGTGCTATTTTTCTGGGTTCCCAAGCTTGGGAATGGTCCCACTTTATAGAAGGAACTCACGGCGCGGTTGAAACCAGGGGCGGTCAAATTGTTCAATTTGTCAATGCTGATGGTGAACGTATGGCCCTGAGTGATTTTGTAGAAAGCGGCAGTAGTGAACGTGTGCAATATGAGCGCAACGACGCATTTTGGTTCAGCTCTGATTCTAAAGAAATACCGAAATATACAATTCAAGAAGTGAAAAACGGCTTTGAGGCAAATCCCGATCTGATGTTGCGTATGCCCAATAATGCGGCTGAAGGGGAGAAGGAGATTCTCTCGCGAAAAGCATCGATGGATTTTTTGATGAATAATGGTGAGCAAGTTGTCCAGGGGGCAAATCTCACGCACAATGAATATGGACCGCCTTTATTTGCAGATTTCTTTTTCTTTATCACCGGCTTTCACGGTTTCCACGTGTTTACAGGGGTTATGATCAATGTCATTATCTTCTTCAACGTTTTGATCGGGACTTATGAGAAACGTAAAAGTTATGAAATGGTGGAGAAAGTAGGACTTTATTGGCACTTTGTCGATTTGGTCTGGGTATTTGTATTTACATTCTTCTACTTGGTATAAATTTATATTTGACTAACAATGGCACAATCTAAAGCAGTTTCTAAAAAAGCAAATAAAACT
>Ga0307967_1000756_pt1 | contig 21584 bp, 12 predicted proteins | sample OrgLakmetagen648_FD_201828 | JGI IMG/M metagenome (GOLD analysis project Ga0307967, IMG submission 201828) | Saline water microbial communities from Organic Lake, Antarctica - #648 | ecosystem: Environmental > Aquatic > Non-marine Saline and Alkaline > Saline | place: Antarctica: Organic Lake... | reverse complement strand
TAAAATTTGAAGGCGTGGCATCTAAGGTCACCGTCGTCAAATCACAAACTTCAATTTCTTCACCCAGGTCTATCACCGGCGATTCATTGAATACAACAGAAATTGTATCCATCTCGATACAGCCTTGGGCTTCTGCCGTTACAATATAAGTCCCGTTTTCGCCCACCGTCAGTTCTGGATCGGTTTCGCCATCGATGGCACCGTCCTGATCTTCCCAAGTGAAATTCAGGTTTGAGGCATCTTCACCTGTTACCGTTGACGTTATTGTGTAAGATCCTTGATCGCAGAGTTCTTGATCGGGGCCAAGGTCAACCACATAATCTGCGGTTGTTACTTCAACTGTGAGTGTCGTGTCACAAAACTCCCCAGAAGCTTCGCCCTCTAAACTCAGAAGCTCACCGCCGACATTCAACTGATAAGAGCCCGTTTCCCCAACGCTCACAAAAGTGGTGTCAGCGCCTTCAATTTCATTTCCATCTTTAAACCATTGATAAACGATGGAGTCATAATCTGCTTCATTTAGAATATTTGATTCCAAAAGGACAGCATCTGTTTGACAAAGCGAAACTTGTTCGGGCAGTTCAACTTCCGGGGCATCACCGATAACAACATTGAAGACTTCAACATCGTTGCGCGTTGCATCTGGTGCAAAGGTTACTGAAGCATAGCTTCCAGATTCAGTAATGATTATTTCTTGCTGGTCTTCACCTGGGATTTCCGCTCCCAGGGTATCGTTTGCGCGGTCATATTCATACCACACAAAAGCAATTGCATCGTCATAAGGCGATGTCAAGGTGGTATCTTCAGAACAAGTGTAAATATCGGTTATATTGGTCAAAATATCGCAATTTGTGGTTCCGGCACCGTTAGCTTCAGTATTGGTTTGAACAATATTAATGTACCCAGGGTTTTGATCAAAGTTAGAAATAATGACAACATAAATTTCCCCACTTTCGGCGCTGTTTATCCCTAAAGTTTCAATGCTTGCCGGAGAATAATCGCATCCGTCATAAGGAACACTCCATTCTCCGGGAACGTGTGTTTCTTCGGTTAAATTCTCACAAACTTCTGAAATGCTTTCAAAAGGCCCCCATGTTGTAAAATCTACATCCAATGATTGCCCGATTGGTTCACCATCTCCGTTATAAGCCGTGTTTTGGATAATTTCAAAATCCAGATCACCAGGTTCTTCGACTTCTAAATAATACCAAGCGGGATTGGGCAATTCAACGGGCTGAATGCCTGGGGGGTTGTTTGTGCATTCATAATAAGGTCCTGTTTCGGCAAATTCCTGAGTGAGGTAATAATAACCACCTGCAAATAATATATTATTGACATTTGTTTCACTTGAAGCCGCACAGAAAGGCGCTAAATTCCCACAGTCTGAATTTTCAACATAATTTGGCGTCGTGACACAAATATTAAAATCATCTGTCGAGCCTGTCGGCGCAAAAGCCCTCACATAATAGGTGTCACCAACGGTGAGATCAGTAGCAGTTATATTTGGGCTTTCATCGACCACAAAACTAGTGGGGTCGGAAAATTCTAAATTGCAGTATAGTTCGGAAAGGCTTCCGCATTCCCCTTCATAGATAGCTGAATTAATACCGATAAAATCTTCAGTGGGGGTTTGATCGTCATTGGTCAGTGCAAGCATATGAGTCGTTGAGGTCGCAGTAAACTGAAACCACACATCTTGAATTTCACCCACATCCTCACAACTCAGGGGAACTGAATTAGAAGCTGTTGCGGCTTCCAAAGTCCCTGTTTGTGTTTCAGCGCAAAGTTGAGCGCTGTTCACGGGGATTTCAATAGCATCTGCACACGAATTATTTTCAGGCGGACAGGCATCTTGAGTGAGCACTGGACCCGTCAATACACAATTTCCATCTTGCTCATTTTCAACAGTTATTGTGACATCAGTATTGTTTGGATAAGGCCCGAATTGTATCGTTCCTGTGGCTGATGTTGTTTCAGAATTGCCTTGATCATCCTGAATGGAAAGGGAATTTGCACTTCCTAAATCGGTTATTTGCACATCAATCAAAAATTGATCGTTTCCGTCTTCGCAATCCCCAACTACAGTATAATTGGCCTCTGGATTTACACAGGTCGCACAGGACACTGTAAGATCAATTGGGGTATAAGGCCCACTGAATGGAGTATCAACACAACTATTAGTAAAATCACCCACTACCTGGACAGTTATGGCATCGCCCGTGGATTGAAATGTGAGTCCTGAAAGATCACCAGCATCCCCATAACCGTTGTAAAGTTCTGAACCATCAGTATCAAGGACAATAAATTCATCAAAATTATTTTCAACCTCACCTTCATTTACGGTCAAATTGAGATTTGTGCCATCATTTGAAGTATAGGTAATTTCGATGGTCTCATCATTAGCGTAACAAACATTGGAATTTACCGGACCTTCACTGCAATCAACAGTTAACGCAGAACAGTATTCTTCGGTGATTTCACCACTATTAATAGAGCAATTATCATCTTGATTATCATCCACTGTTATTAAAACCGGGGTTCCATTGGGATAAGGGCCAAATGTAAAAGTTCCTGCAGCAGAAACTGTCTGCACAGGATTCCCTTGATTATCGGTAATATCCACATCAGTTGCGCTCCCGAGATCAGAAAGGTCAACTTCCACTAAAAATTGAGGGCCATTATCACAATCAGGCACTGTGGTAAAGTCGGCTTGTGGATTTTCACAAGTTGCACAAGCAACGATTATATCGAGTGCTGTATAATCATCTTCGCCACAAGCATAAAAGCCGGCCTCATATTCAATACTTATTTGATCTCCCGTGGATTGAACAGAAACACCACTCAAATCACCATCATCACCCTGACCTTGATATAATACTGTCGTGCCATCTGAATCATAAACTATAAAATCACCGCCAAATGTATAAATAGTGCCTGAATTGACATTTAAGTTCAAAACTGAATTTTCATCGGAAGCGATATAGGTCACTTCAAGCAATTCATTCGAGTCATAGCAATAAACGCTATTTGTTGGGCCGGCATCACAATCGACTGCCACCTCCCCACAAAAGTTTTGTCCCAATGGATCACTGAATGTTGAACAATTGGAATCCTCCGCGTTTTCCACCGTAACCACAACGCCGGCCCCATTATCATAAGGCCCAATGGTTATCGTGCCGGTTTCGGAAACCGTTTCATTGGCAACCCCTTGATCATCTGTTATAACCACATCACCATCGCCACCTAAATCTGTAACATTCACATCGATTAAAAATTGCTGGCCATTGGCACAATCTGAAACCACTTCATAATTGACCTCAGGATTCACACAATCTGGAGTGGCAATTAATTTAAAGTTGTCAATAAAAAGTTCATGGGCAAAATCACCGGTATATCGAAAAGCTATATAAACATCATCACCGGCATAAGAAGACAAATCTTCATTAAATTCAGTCCATACATCTTCGGAATAGCCAAAATCTTCATTGAATTCCTGTAGTAATGTGAAATCATCGGGATTGGCTATTGGGTCGGCAGAAGCTGTCGAAATATAAACACCGCTAAAATCATAAGCGAATCCAGTGAAATTTTGACGGTAATAGAATTGCATAAACTCATTCGTACCGACGGTAACAGTTTGTTGATCAGTAATTAACCATGCTGTAGAAAGCCCAATCCCCGAAACATCTTCATGCCGAATGGAATTTTCACCTTCATAAACTTCGTTTTGAGTGATTACAAAACCGGGATCTTCATCACCGGTTTGCAATTGTGTCCAGCCATCGGGAATACCATTTTCAAAACCGGTGTTGATCTGGCTGTAACCGCATAAAGAAATTAACAAGAAGAAAGAGAGGAGTATATTTTTTTTCATGAATCCGACATTTAAAACTTTAAGTGATAAATGTAAGAAAAAAAACCTTAACTTTTATTAATAAAAATTAAGGTTTTATTAAGTATAGGAATAGAAGGTGACAACTAACACCGAATGTGACTTGTAATGTCGCATAAAATCTGCCTCGCCATAAGGCCTTTGCGCAAATTCCAGTCTGTAGTTTAATATAACGGTGTTTTAAGTATTCCCACAAGCAAGCTTTATGGAAATCTGAATGCCAGCGGAAAGGGATTTAAGTGAGGGATTAAAATAAACCACCATCGGTTAAGGCCCATTGGTCAATACACCGGCTGAAGATGAGATTCATCCCTGCCCCCAAGCAGGCTTGGGGGGCAAATAATCCTTTATTACAAACGTAATTCTAAACTAGTGTTATGTTAAGCCTATTTTAGCCACCCGAAATCTTGTTCTTTTTCGCCAGTTCTGCGTTAAAAAATGATTCCGTAGCTAAGGCTATGCAATAATTTCTTGCCTTGACCTGACGAAAAATAACGGCGGTTTAACTGCCACAATAAACCTAACATAACACTAGAGCCACGCAATTTCAAAGTTCAACTAGAATAACACCTTTTTGACTTTTCTATTTGCAAAAAAATTCCAGTAGCGAAGTGTTGACAGCTGGTTCTTTTTTTTTATAAAGTGGTTAACCATTGTGTTTGTCTGTACTAACTCGCCTTGAGTCGCAAAAACATCAGTTTTAATTTCCAAAAATTCATCACAATCCCGAGCTGTGATAAGAAATTTAGAGAATACACCCGCCGTCAGACGGGTTAAATCCCATAATTGTCCTCGACTTTAAACCGACCATTAAGAATTAAAACTTTCCTATTGCAAAATGAGCAGCGGAATCTGTAGAATCGACAGAATATTGAGGGTTATGAAAAAACATTAAACCGAAACCTTTTCTTCCTCTTCCTCGCTTTCAACTTCAGCGAGATAGCGTTCTGCATCGAGGGAAGCCATACAACCTGTTCCTGCAGCGGTCACCGCTTGACGATAAGTTTTATCCTGCACATCACCACTGGCAAATACGCCAGGTTTATTGGTTTTAGTAGATTTGGCATCAGTAAAAATATAGCCGGTTTCATCCATTTCAACCTGCCCTTCAAAAACATCGGTATTGGGTTTGTGACCGATGGCAATAAACAAGCCGGTAACCTCGATATTTTCCTTCTCGTCAGTTTTATTATTGAACATTCGAATGCCTTCCACCACTTGTTCACCGAGAACCTCATCGATTTCAGTATTGTAAAGCATGTCAATGTTTTTCGCTTTTTGCACACGTTTTTGCATGGCTTTGGAAGCCCGCATTTCATCACGTCGCACGAGCATGGTCACATTTGTACAGATGTTTGCGAGATAAGTCGCCTCTTCGGCAGCTGTATCCCCACCACCAACAATGGCCACATCTTGATTTTTATAAAAGAACCCATCGCAGACCGCACAGGCAGAAACCCCACCACCGCGCAGCCTTTGTTCACTGGGTAGTCCCAGGTATTTTGCCGTTGCGCCAGTGGAAATAATGACACTTTCGGCCTCGATCCATGTTTTGTTATCTACACAAACTTTATGAATCCCGCCGATTTCATCACTAAAATCAACTTCGGTAATCATGCCGATGCGCACATCAGTCCCAAAGCGTTCAGCTTGTTTCTGCAACTGCACCATCATTTCTGGACCGTCAATCCCATCGGGATACCCCGGAAAATTATCAACTTCAGTGGTGGTGGTCAATTGTCCACCAGGTTCCATTCCCGTGTACATTATTGGGTTCATATCGGCCCGGGCGGCATAAATCGCCGCAGTATAACCTGCAGGACCAGATCCAATGATTAAACATTTGATGCGTTCGGTTTTCTTATCAGACATATTTTTATTCTTTATTAAGCACAAAAATAAGAATAGCTATGCTTAGGTTCAAATTTTATCAACGAACTTTTTTACTTCAGTATAGTTTTTATCGATAAAACCTATATATGGTATCTAAGGTCAGCTTTAACTATTTAAAATAAGCCTTCCCTAGTAATCCATTATTCATTTTTAAAGGGAAGAAAAAATCCTAGGTTCCACAAAATATCTTCAAACACTACCAGCATCTTAAAATTTTCCATCAACTCGGATTACCAAATCAAGTAGAACACATGCCTTTTTCAAATATTTGGTGTGGTAAAACCGTCTCAAACAGGCTTGGCAATGTTTTAATTTTAGGCCTTGACTACGCAAAAAATAAATCAAATTTTATACGTTTAAAACTAAACGCTAATTGGTGCAAGTAAATTCAATTTTCAGCGTTGCTTTCTAAGATAATTTAATATTTTTGACTAAAATTCAATTCTAGGTTCATGGAAAAAGACGACATCCTCAAAGCAATCGATGAAAAATATGACCGCCTTGGCGAAAACGAAAAAATGTACCTCGAAGGTTTATTGTATTCCAAGCCCGTTAATTACTGGGATTACATCCAGGTGGATACCTTGCTTTCCCTGCAAAAACCCCGCACTGATTTCAAAGATGAAACCATTTTTATCGTTTACCATCAAATCACAGAACTGATCATGAAACTCATTATTCATGAACTCGAGCAACTCACCAGCAATACTGATCTATCTGAAGGGGATTTTATTGAAAAAGTAGAGCGTTTGCCCCGCTATACAGATATGCTCATCACCTCTTTTGACGTGATGGGCTCTGGAATGAGCTATGATGATTACAATCAATTCAGGATGAGCCTTGCCCCTGCCAGTGGTTTTCAAACTGCTCAGTTCCGTTTTTTGGAAATTTATTGCACCCCGCTCATCAACCTCATTAATGAAGACGGTCGCAAACGATTGCCCAAAAACCCAAGCATTGAAGATTATTTTGAGCAAGTTTATTGGAAGGACGCCGGGCACGACCGGAAAACAGGTGAAAAGAAGTTGATGCTGAAAATGTTTGAAGAAAAATATCTCGACGATTTTATCGCCTTGGCCAAGAAAATGCAGGGAAACACCCTTGCTGAAAAATTTAATGGATTCACAAATCCATCAAATGAGTTGACTGAAGCCATGCGGAAATTTGATTATGCTTATAATGTGGAATGGCCACTTGTGCACCTTGGTACCGCCGCCCGCTATCTCGATAAAAAAGGCGAAACCAAAGCGGCGACCGGAGGCTCGAAATGGAAAAAATACCTCAACCCAAAATTTCAGCAGCGTAAATTTTTTCCTACTCTATGGAATGAGGAAGAACTTAAAAAATGGGGACAGAAGAAAAGAAGTTGATTTGTTGATGTGCTGATTTGTTGATGTGGTGATGTGGTGATGTGCTAATGTGATGATTTCAACCTTGCATTAAATTGAAGATTTTCAAATGAATATAGTTGAAAAAATACTCCCAACTTCCGTTCGGTTTCAACACTTCGATGCAAAGTTTCGACACTTCGATTTCAGATTCGTTGATGATGTCTGATTTTAAGCCTGCATTTAATTGAGCATTTTGGCTATTTGGTCTTTCGAAAGGATGGTCAAAAATTAATGCTAAGTTACCTTTCAATTTCGACACTTCGACGAAAAACCTGCCTGCCGGCAGAGGCAGGCTCAGTGCAAAGCTTCGGTTTCTTTAGCGATGTGCTGATTTTAAGCCTGCATTCAATTGAGCATTTTGGCCCTTTGATGTTTCGAAAGGATGGTTAAAAATTAATCCTAAGTTACCTTTCAAATTCAAATTCAATTTCGGTTCAGCTTCAATTTCGATTTCGATTCCCTTTTTTGATGTGATACTTTTATAATTGATTTTGAGATTTAGAAATAATCAAATTTTATGTTTTATTAACAGCAATAAGGATTTCATTTTTTTAATTTTAAGCAAAAATACCGGCCATATGAAAATGAGAGACAATTTGAGGATAGAGTCCAAATCAGAATACGAAGAAATTTACCGCGAAAGCATCGACAACCCGGAAAAATTTTGGGGAAGCGTGGCGGAAAAATTTACCTGGCAAAAAAAATGGGATAACGTTTTAGATGCAGATTTTGAGAAGCCCGAGATAAGCTGGTTTTCTGGGGGTAAACTCAATATTACCGAAAATTGTCTCGATCGTCATTTAGAAAAGCGCGGCGATAAAGATGCGATTCTTTGGGAACCGAGCAATCCTCACGAGAAGCCCCGCAGTATTTCTTATAAAGATTTGCATACCCAAGTTTGCAATTTTAGTAACGTCCTAAAAAATAACGGTATTGAAAAAGGTGACCGCGTGTGTATTTATATGCCGATGGTCCCAGAACTGACCATAGCAATGTTGGCCTGCGCCCGAATTGGCGCTGTGCATTCTATCGTTTTTGCAGGATTTTCCAGCGATGCCGTTGCCTCCAGGATCAACGATTCAGAATGTAAATTGTTGATCACTGCCAATGATTACTACCGCGGATTGAAACAAGTGGAACTCAAAGCCATCTGCGATGAGGCACTCAAAAAAACCACGACCATTGAAAAAGTAATTGTTTACCGCCGAACCATCAACGCCACGCCAATGACGAAAAACCGTGATGTTTTCTGGTTTGATGAACTTCAAAAAGCAGGAAAAACATGCGATCCTGAACCCATGGACGCTGAAGACCCACTTTTTATACTTTACACATCGGGCTCAACGGGAAGCCCAAAAGGGATGGTGCATACCACCGCTGGATATATGATTGGCACGACTTATACTTTTCAAAATATTTTCCGTCCAGATGAGGACGATGTCTATTGGTGCACGGCTGATATCGGCTGGATTACCGGACATTCTTATATTGTTTACGGCCCGCTTTGCGCCGGTGCAACGACCGTAATGTTTGAAGGAACCCCCACTTATCCAGAAGCCGACCGCTTTTGGGATATTGTCGAGCAGTTTAAAGTTACTCAATTTTATACCGCACCCACCGCCATTCGCGCGCTCGCAAAACAACCTTTGGATTTGGTCCAGAAACATGATTTGAGTTCGCTGAAAATTCTCGGCTCTGTCGGTGAGCCCATTAATCAAGAAGCCTGGGACTGGTATAATGAAAATATAGGAAATAAAAATTGTCCGATTGCCGATACTTGGTGGCAAACGGAAACCGGAGCCATTATGATCTCGACAATTCCCGGTGTTACCGAATCAAAACCAACTTATGCCACTTTGCCACTTCCAGGAATTGAGCCGGCATTGATGGATAACAGTGGCAATGAAATTGAAAAAGGTGATGAAAAAACCCAAGGTAAATTGGTCATTAAAAAACCCTGGCCTGCTATTGCGCGGACAATCTGGAACAATCACGAGCGTTTTAAAGAGACTTATTTTTCAAAGTTTGAAGGCTATTATTTTTCTGGTGATGCAGCCGTTCGCGACAAGGAAGGCAATTATCGCATTACCGGTCGTGATGATGACGTCATTATTGTATCTGGGCACAACCTGGGAACCGCGCCCATCGAAAATGTAATTAACCACAATGCAAAAGTAGCAGAAAGTGCGATTGTGGATTTTCCGCATGATGTGAAAGGAAAAAGTCTTCACGCCTTTGTGATTTTACAAGAAGAAGATGATGAAGGCTCTGAGGATTTAAAAGATGAAATCAGAAAGGAAATCAGTGATTCCATGGGCGCTATTGCGAAACCCGAGCGCATTACTTTTGTTCCAGAACTCCCCAAAACGCGCAGCGGAAAAATTATGCGGCGCATTTTAAGGGAAATCGCAGCGGGAAAAACCGATGATCTCGGTGACACTTCAACTTTGCTGAATCCAGAAATTGTAGAACAAATTATTGAAAAAGTAAATTAATAATTTTTGCTTAACGCGTAAAAAAATCCGGTTGAGGTTCAACCGGATTTTTTTTGATTAGAACTGCGTTTTTCAACTTTGATCTTTTTTGCTTAACATTGTCTGTTTAAATAAAGTACAATTTATGCCCGATTCCTTTAAAAAACCCGAAGAGTCGCAAATCACAATTTCTGAACTGATGCGACCGTCAAATGCTAATTTTGACGGGAAAGTGCACGGCGGTTATGTGCTATCACTTCTGGATAACATTGCCTTTGCCTGTGCCTCAAAACACAGCAGGAACTATTGCGTGACAGCAAGCGTTGATACCGTCAACTTTTTAAAACCCATTGAAATTGGGGAGTTGCTCACGATGAAAGCCTGCGTCAATTATGTGGGCCGCAGCTCTATGGTTATCGGGATCCGGGTGGAAGCCGAAAACATCACATCAGGAAAGAAAAAACATTGCAATTCTTCTTATTTCACGATGGTGGCCAAAAATGACAAAGGTGAATCTGTGAAAGTCCCTGGCTTGATCCTTGAGAATGATCACGATATCCGGCGTTTTATAGAAACGATGAAGCGCCAAAGTATGAAGAAAAAACGCAATCAGGAATTTATTGAATATGATTTTTCATCTGAAGAATATTTGCACGAACTGAACGATCAGAACGTGAGAGTAGAACTCAATGGTTAAATTTTACGTAAATTAACGAGAAAAAAAATCTTATAATTTAAATTTCAAAAAATAAATTGCTATGAAATTCAATTACACCTTAATTTTTTTAAGCTTATTATTATTCACCAGTTGTGCCCCAAAAATCGTCGATACTTGGAATATCGATCGCTATGAAGTGATCAATGACAACAAAAACAGTATGGTGTCCCAAAACATCGGTACCATTACTTTTGAGAAAAATGGAAGCGGGTCAAAAAACATTAATTATGATGTGTTCCAAAATAATTTTGTGGACAAAGCCCCTTTCAATTGGGAACTGCAAGATGGATATATAAAAATAAAAAGTGGATCGGGAAAAGATTCCCAATTCAATAAAACCTGGATTATTGTCGAGGATAAATCCAAAAGCCAAATTTGGAAATCTACTGATGGTAAAAATTCAATTCAGATAATTGAGTTGAGTAAAAAGTAATGTTTAGTTTTCGATATAATAGCCTTTTAAAATCTTACTTGAGAAAAAACTTTTGTTGCTTTAAATAAAAAAAGGGTTTATGTTAAATACAGTGGGTAAAAAAAATTTGAAAATATGTTTTCCACTTAAATTATATAAAAATGCTGTGTAGAATTTATTTAACATAAGCAGATGCTTATAATTACAGTCTTTTCGCCATCCCAATTTCGAATACTCGAAATCGGAATGCCCCCCCCCCAAGCCTGCTTGGGGGGGGGGGGAAGGAACCGTAAATGTTTATCTAAAAAATATTTTACCCACTCAAAAAAATATAAACCCTGAAAAAAATTCATTTTGAAACAATAAATTTCCAGAAAATATTAAAATTTACCTAAAACAAAAAAATGCTGTTTTAGAACTATTGTTTTTTACTATTTTTGCGGCGCGATGAAAATACTATTGACTTTATTCTCTATTTATATCCTCGGGCTCAATTTTGTTCCCTGTTCAGATAGTGTGGTCAATGTTGATGAATCCCACGAAAAAGTTGTTGTAGCAATGGATCATTCTCAAGGTTCATCACATCAAAATCAAGCCGATCAATGCCCACCATTTTGTCAATGCCATTGCTGTCACGTGCACGTTACTGATTTTAACGCTGTTGGTTTTAAACCTATTACTTTCCCCATTTCCACGGAATTATTCAACCCTGTCGATTCTTTCGACGAAGAACACCCTTCTCCCCTGCTCGACCCGCCACGGGTATAGTTTGCTTTTTTTGGTAGATAAATCTGCTCATTTTTAAATTAAAATGAGGACTGGGTTTTTCGTATACCTATTCCCCCTTAACTTTTCTTTTTAAGTTTAAAACAAAGAAAGTCATATTCTTTCTTTAAGCAAACACATATATGATTAACAAAATCATTTCTTTTTCGATAAAGAATAAATTTATTATTGGTCTGATGACGGCAGCGATCATCGGGCTTGGAATTTACTCAATGGCCACCGTCAATCTCGGTTCAGTCCCTGATATTACAAACAATCAAGTGCAAGTGATGACAGTTGCACAAAACCTGTCCACTGAAGATATTGAACAATTTGTCACCTATCCAGTCGAGCGGGCGATGGGAAATTTGCCCGGGGTTAAGGAAATCCGTTCGGTTTCACGTTTCGGACTTTCAGTGGTAACCGTGGTTTTTGACGATGAAATGGGTATTTATTTACCTAGACAACTCATTCAAGAAAAACTGAGTGAGGTCAAGGAAAAAATCCCTGCAAATTTCGGTAAACCAAAAATGGGCCCAATTACAACCGGTCTGGGCGAAATTTATCAATACACGATTTCCCCAAAGGAAGGTTATGAAGATAAGTATTCGATCACTGACCTGCGGACATACCAAGACTGGATCATCAGCCGGCAAATGACCTTGGTCGATGGTGTGGTGGGCGTCAATGCTTTTGGCGGAAAAATAAAGCAATATGAAATCGCCATCAATCCAGGAAAGCTAAACTCGATGGACGTGAGCATCGACGAGGTTTTTAATGCGCTAAAAGCTAATAATGTCAACACCGGTGGCGCCTATATTGAACGAAACAATATGGCAAACTTCATCCGCGGGGAAGGCTTGGTGCGCTCGCTGGATGACATCCGGGAAATCCTGGTCAAGAATGAAAATGGACTTCCCATAACCATCGGCGATGTGGCCGAAAAAGTGCATTTTGGTAGTCAAGTACGTTATGGCGCTTTCACAATGAATGGTCGGGAGGCCGTGGGCGGAATGGTTTTAATGTTAAAAGGTTCCAACCCTAAAAAAGTGATCGAAAACGTTAAAACACGAATGGAACGCGTGCAAAAATCACTTCCCGAAGGGCTGGAAATCAAGCCTTTTTTGGACCGCAGTGAATTGATTGCACGCACCACCGATACCGTTTCAAAAAATTTAATGGAAGGCGCTTTGATCGTTATTTTTGCGTTGGTCCTGCTCTTGGGAAGTCTTCGTGGTGGTTTGATCACCGCTACCACAATTCCGCTTTCCTTGCTTTTTGCCTTTATTTTAATGAAGGAATTTGGCATTTGGGCAAATTTAATGAGCCTCGGTGCTATTGATTTTGGGATCATCATTGATGGTGCCGTCATTATTATTGAAGGAACGGTTTATGAAATTCAAAAACGCGTCCGTTCAAAAAAAGGAAAGCTGACCCAAAACACGATGGATAATTTAGCCCAGGACGCGAGCAGCACAATGATGAAATCTGCCTTTTTTGGCCAGATCATAATCCTGATCGTGTTCACGCCCATTCTATTTCTTACGGGTATTGAAGGAAAAATGTTTAAACCAATGGCCTTCACCTTTGGTTTTGCGATGATCGGTGCCATTTTACTTTGCTTGACCTATGTGCCAATGATGTCGGCGCTGGCGATGAAACCCATTCAGAATAAGTCAAATTGGTTTGGCAAATTTGAACGCTGGTTGGAAAAGATAAGCAATTCCATTATCGGTGGAATTCAACGCGCTTATTTGCCACTGCTCAAAGGGGCGCTCCGTTTAAAATGGCTGGTGCTAATCGTTTCCGCTGGTTTGCTCATCGTTGCCGGCTTTGTTTTTTCTGGAATGGGCGGGCAGTTTATTCCGCAGCTCGACGAAGGTGATATTGCGATGCAAGCCCTCGTCAGACCGGGTAGTAGTCTGGATGAATCCATTGAAACCTCAAAAAAGATTGAAAATATCCTGCTCGACAATTTCCCTGAAATAAAAACCGCCACCGCACGGATCGGGGTTGCCGATATCCCGACAGACCCAATGCCGATGGACATTGCCGATATGTATTTGATCTTAAATAAAGATAGAAGCGAGTGGAAATCTGCCGAAACAAAAGAAGGCTTGATTCAAAAAATTAAAGAAAAACTCAATGCCGAATTGACCGGCGTAAAACTCGTTTTCTCACAACCCGTTGAGCTGAGGTTCAATGAACTGCTGACCGGTGTTCGTGAAGATGTGGCCGTAAAATTGTATGGCGAAGACCTTAAAGTCCTTTCTGACAAGGCCCAGGAAATGGCAGAAATAATCAAGACCGTTCCCGGCGTTGGCGATGTGAGCGCCGAGCGGACTTCTGGTTTGCCACAGATGACAGTCAATTATAACCGACAGAAATTGGCGCAATATGGTCTTGACATTGAAAAGGTAAACCGCTATGTCAGTTCGGCCTTTGCCGGCGGAAAAGCCGGGGTTATTTTTGAAGGCGAAAAACGCTTTGATATGGTCATCCGTTTTGATGAAAAACACCGTCAAAATATTGATGACCTGCGATCGCTGTATATTGATCTGCCCGATGGCACACAAATCCCGATTAAAGAAATCGCTGATATCAGTTATCAACCCGGGCCGATGCAGATTTCCCGTGACGACACTTTTCGGCGAACTTATGTGGGCGTCAACACCCGTGGGCGTGATGTGGAATCTGTGGTTAAAGAAATTCAGCAGAAACTGGATGAAAACCTCGAGCTGCCACCTGGTTACAACATCACCTATGGCGGGGAATTTGAAAATTTGCAACGCGCAAAAAGCCGGCTGCAAATCGTGGTGCCCATCGCGCTGTTCTTGATTTTTGTGCTGCTTTATTTTGCCCTAAAATCTTTTAGCCAAAGCATTATGATTTATATGGCCATTCCGCTGGCGGCCATTGGCGGGATCTTGGCGCTTTGGTTGCGCGGAATGCCATTTAGTATTTCGGCGGGCGTTGGGTTTATCGTTCTTTTTGGCGTCGCGGTATTGAACGGTTTGGTATTGATCAACCGCTTTAATTCCCTGAAAGAAGAAGGCGTCACCTCAATTCGCGAACGCATTTTAACCGGCACCAAAGAACGCATCCGGCCAATTATGCTCACGGCAACCACTGATATTTTTGGATTTCTGCCGATGGCCTTTTCATCTTCCGCCGGTGCTGAAGTCCAGCGGCCACTGGCAACCGTTGTTATTGGAGGAATGTTGACGGCCACATTATTAACACTCATTGTTTTACCCATTCTTTACGCCTTTATAGAAAAGAGAAAGGAACAGAAAAAAACTTTAAAAATGAATACCTTAAAATCAAATCCCATTGTTTGGATCGGATTAATGCTTTTTCTGGGTTTTACGCAGCAAACCAAAGCGCAGGAAAGTCATTCATTGCACAACTTGAGCAATCAAGAACTGGAAGCCACGCCCATTTCATTGGAAAAGGCCAAACAAAAAGCCATTGCAAATTATCCAAAGATGAAGATGGCGCGCTTGCAAATCAAAAATCAGGAAAGCCTGAAAAAGACAGCTTGGGACCTGGGAAGCACCCGTGTTTTCACCGGTCAGGAAGAAGCGGGCAATGGCTCTGATGGTGTTTATACACAAATCGGGGTGCAACAACAGAATATTGATATTTTTGGGATTGGCCCTAAACGTAAATTGCAAAAGCAACGTGTGATTTTAGCGAGACAGGTCTTGAACCTTTCCGAAGCTGAGGTGCACCGCGAAGTGAGCCGCGCTTGGGCAGAAGTTTATTCGGCAGCAAAAATATATGCGGTTTATCAAAGTCTGGATTCTGTTTTCAAAGACATCAAGCGCGCCGCAGATGTGCGCTTGGAAACCGAAGCCGCTTCTAAACTCGAATATCTCGCAACGTCAAATCAAGCTAATCAGGTTTTGATTAAACGCCAACAGGCTTATCACGATTACCAAAGCGCGCTGCAAAAACTGAACCTCTGGTTTGCGAGTGATACCTTGTTTAAAACAAAAGAGATTGCCGTGGAAAGCCTCAACAAGCCCTTTGATTTTAGCCAAGACACTTTAAAAAAACATCCCCGCCTGCAAATGGCCGAACAAAAAATTCAGGTCGCCGGTGCCAATATCGATGAAAAACGATCCCGTTTTTTCCCTAAATTTCAAGGGCAATATGGAAAAGTGGAAATCGGTGGCCGGCAGGGATTTTACAGCTATCAAGTGGGACTTCAAATCCCCTTGTTTTTTGGCCCCGAACTCGGGCGTTTTCAATCTGCAAAAATTGAAAAACAAATTGCCGAGCAAGGCTTAAAACAAAATCAGCTGGAACTCAACAGCGCTTATCGGGTCACTCGCCAAGAATTTTTAAAATGGCGGGATTCCTGGCAATATTACCAGGAGAAAGCCTTGCCGTTGGCCAAAGAACAGCGACGTGGAAGTGTTCTGGCCTATGAAGAAGGCGGGTTGGATTACATTGGTTTTTTGCAGAACATCCGCGAAGCGATCAACATTGAAATCAGTTCTTGGAAAGCCCTTCGAAAGTATTTGGACAGCCGGTTCAGGTTAGCTTATTATTTGAAAAATTAAAACACATTACATTTAAATACAACACATTATGACTTATAAAAGCTTGAGTTTTATTTCAATTTTAGTTCTCGCCCTGGTTTTAAACAGCTGTGGAAATGATGCTGAGAAAGAAACCAAAGAAACGGAAAAAACCGCCGGCACTTCAGAAAAAACAGCTTCTGAAAAGAAAAACGGAAAAAAGGCGATGAAGGACGTTCACCTTTCACAGAAAAAATTTGATAATCTAAATATGCAGATCGATACAATTCCGCAAAAAACCTTTTCAGATGCAGTGACCGCCAATGGACACCTGGAAGTGCCGCCACAAAATGAAGCCACGGTCACTGCTGTGGTGGGCGCTAATATCACCTCTATCATAGTGATCGAAGGCGACAAAGTTGAGAAAGGCCAGGTTTTGGCTTATTTATCACACCCAAATTTAGCCGAACTACAAACGCGCTATATTCAAGCCTATCACCGATTTGAGTATTTGAAAAAAGAACTGAAACGCCAGAAAAAACTCTATGACGCGGAAGTGGGATCGGGTAGGAAATACCAACAAACGCAATCTGATTTCAATTCCAAAAAAGGTGAGATCAGCGGACTTGAATCGCAATTGCGGCAGTTGAACTTGGGCCTTTCCAGATTACAGAATGGAAAAATTTATGACCAAGTTCCCGTGGTCAGCCCGATTGCTGGTTATGTGGAAAAGGTGAAAGTGCAGATTGGGCAATATGCCGATCCCCAGAAAGATTTGGTCAAAATCGTGAATAACGACCACATTCACGCTGATGTCATGGTTTATGAAAAAGACGTCCACAAAGTCAAGAAAGGGCAGAAAATTAAATTTACAGTGGAATCTGCATCCAATGATACCTTAGAAGCTGAGATTTATTCCGTCGGGAAAAAATTTGAACAAAAGCCTAAAGCAGTCCATATTCACGCAGAAATAAAAAATAAAAAGGGATATATGATCCCGGGAATGTATATTAAAGCCAAAATTTCCACCACCCAAAAATTGCACAAAGCCGTTCCGGAATCGGCAATCGCAAATGAAGGGGCAAAGTCCTACATTTTTAAGGCGAAAAAAATTACTGAGAATAATAAGGAAAAATGGGAGTTTAAACCGATTGAAGTAAAAACGGGTCCCACGGAAAATGGGTTTACACAGATAGAGCTTTTAAAATCAATAAAAAAAGACACCAAATTTGCGATGAACAAAAGTTATTATTTGATTGCCGAAATGAAAAAAGCTGGAAACTCACATAGTCATTAGGTTTTTTGCTATAGTGTATTTTGTATGGAGTATAATGTATTTTGTATAGTGTATCCTTGTGAAATGTATCCTTAAATAATGTAAATCTGTTGCAGAAAAAAGGGTCCCTTATTGAGTTAAATTAAAAGGGTTTTATTGAAAATATTGAAGTAAAAAACGATGACATTCAGCACCGATTAAACTACCACCGAAATCAAATAACTTGTAATGGAAAACTGAGTTGGAAAATCCAATTGAAAGTAAGTTTTCATTACTCCACAAACTCACTACAATCACCGGAAGGTCGATAAGTGCCTGCGCCTTGATTGTAAACCAGCGAAGCACCGAGATGACCGCTGTAAAGCAATGCGCCAAGACCAGCAATTAATATCAGGATCAGAAGATATTTGACCAGTGATTTTGTGATAAAAAATTCAAAAATAATCAGGGCCGCCAGACCGCCAGAATAAGTATAGGCCGCAAAATAAGCCCAGTACATGTGATCCTTCAAAACTTGTGGATCGCAAATTTTCCGAACGGCCATATCATAAGCAAATTCCCCTGAATAAATAGAAATCCACGCGCCGATGACGCCAATAATCAGCATCACGACCGTGGATTTTTTAAAAAAAGATTGATTTGAAGTATTGGTTACCAACCACAATATGCAAAAAACTGTCGAAAGCAACAGTGTCACAATGGGCAAATGAACTGACAATGCGTGCCAGACTTCTTGCCGCCAAAGGGATGGAACCTCATTCATAATTGTCGTTTTTATCATTCATTTCTTTATCTTCCATATCGTCTTTCTTCATATCGTCCTTTTTCATATCATCTTTTTTCATGTCTTTTTCCATAAGCATGACAGACATAGGTACGTTTTTTTTACCTTTTTTCTCGACAGTGACCTTTACTTTCTGACCTTTTTCGACTTTGTCAAACATCACTTTTTTACCGTTCATCATCATTTCTGTTGAGTCGGTCATGTAAAGTTCGATGAGTTTGTCGTCATCAGTGCGGACATAAATTTCCTTTTCGTCAGCATTTACAGTTTCGGCAACACCAGTGTAAGTTCCAGAATCGACGACTGTTGTGTCTTTGTTTTGATCTCCGCAAGAGCTGAAAAACACGAGGCTTCCTAAAAGAAGCGATAGCATAAGCTTTTTCATAATACTTAGTTTTATTGTTTGGGGTAAAAATACGAATTTTCAACAAACAACGTTGGTCTATTTCAAATTTGTGATTGCAAATTTATAAATTTCAAATTTTGATGAAGCTCGCTTCGATTAGCCGATTTTGAGTTTACAGAAGTGTTCAGTGCTTCTATTTCAGCATCGGTTTCAATTTCAAATTTAAAGCGCATAACTCATCACAAAGATCAGCAAACAAAGCCAACCGATGAGCAGCAATAAACCGCCAAGGGGCGTGACAGGACCGAGGGCTTTGATTTTTTTACCGCGACTGCCCGACAAGCAGAGGCCATAAATGCTAAAGGAAAATAAAAGTGTTCCGGTTATAAAACTCAGGGAAATAATCCATTCCAAAGTGTTGAGCATCGGCAAGGTCAAACCAATAATCAGCAAGACAATGGCGTGGTACATCTGGTATTTCACCCCGGTTTCAAAACTGCTCATTTGTTCTTCGGTAAATTTTTTCTTTAAGGCGTGCGCGCCAAAAGCACCGAGAATAATAGCCAAGGCGCCGAAAATACAGGCGAAGATTAGGGTGAGTTGTTGTAACATTAATTATTTCAAATTTGATTTTAAATGTTCGGTTTCAACACTTCGACTGTGCTCAGTGTGACATATTTTTTTCAATTGTCTTCGGGTTCAACTTCGACACTTCGACTGGGCTCAGTGCAAAGCTTCAATTTCAATTTTAATTTCGAACAAAAACCAACCCCTTGGATTTCCTTAATCATCATCATAAGTCGTGGTTTCATTGCCAAAATAATCAGTTGTGGTTTTAGAAGTTCCTGTGGTGTTGCCGCGTTCATCGGTATAAGTCGTGTGATCGTCGCCAAAATAGTCTGTGGTTTTGGTGGAACTTCCCGTGTTTTGGCCGCGATCGTTGGTGTAAGTTGTTTGTTCGTCACCAAAATAATCGGTCGTTGTCGTTGCGCTGGCTTTTGTTTGACCATATTCATTGGAATAGGTTGTGTGCTGATCCCCAAAATAATCCGTCGTGGTTGTTGAAGTGCCTTTGGTTTGACCATACTCATCGGAATAAGTGGTTTGCTCATCCCCAAAATAATCGGTGGTTGTGGTGGACGTTCCCACCGTTTGCCCATACTCATTGGTGTAAGTCGTTTTTTCGTTGCCAAAATAATCTGTTGTGGTTGTCGAAGTTGTTTGCGAAAAATCGCTCATAGCGATCAACAGCGCGAGGATTGTGGTAAAGATAATTTTTTTCATAACGTGTGATTTTAGATTAATTGTTTACTTTTTAATAAATTATTGAAGTCCGGTAAAAGTTTGTCAACAACTGTACTCGCCGATTTATTAGCTGAAATCCAATTTAAAACCTTGCTTTATAAATTCCTAGGTTTAGTTTTAAAATAGTTTGATTTTCTTATTTAAAACATTGATATTCAGTTATTTATTTTTTCCTTAAGTCTTTTCTCTATTAGCGTAGCCGTCGTATGTCTTTAACCGAACATTACTGCTTATAAATTATCAAATTGCATTCCATTTTTTTGGGCCTTCCCAAATAAAACAGTATTCAAATCTTATTCATCCGCAATTTCCTCCATTTCTGCTTTGGTCAAAAACGCATTGCAAACTCTAATGTCTTTAAGTTGACTGTTTTCCAAAATGAACAACACGCCAAAGCTGCGGGAATAGACGATTTGGTTTTGCGGTTTTGGGGCTTTTGTGTGTTGAAATGTGGTTTTTTTATGGTTTGTTTTTTTTTAGGTGTGCAAGCGATTTGTCTGTGACCTATCATAACGATGTTTTTCTTTACGGCTTGGTACTGATCTGTTTACAGAGTATCCTTTTTATTTCTTGTCGTTGAATCTGCTTCAAAAAATATGTAAACTTTCGCGTTTATATGGAATAGTGTGGGTAATCGAATTTTAACTTCCCTGAAGTAAAATAGATCATATTGATAAAATTATCAATTTTATGAGAAAGTTTACGATTTATAGATAAGGAAACATTCAGTTTTTTAGCTGATACCTTACTGGTCTTGTTTTTTTTACCAATAATTTTTTATTTACTGCTTGTTTAAGCCACTTTTCCAGTTGAGTTGCACTTATATCAAAATATTCTTTAATTTGTTTTTTAGCTATAGTTTCATTATTAAATTGCTGTCTAAATTTATACATGAAAAAATCAAACAGAGAAGCGGTTTCCAGATTTACCTCTGCAGTTGGTTTTTGTGTAGCACCGTTTTCTTTTATGATAGGCTCGTTTACTTCGGAAGTCTTAACAGAGGCTGTTTGGTTATAAGACTTTGGGATTTCAGAAAATAAGTCATGTGATACCACTTTTTGCGTAGCCGGCGTATTTAATAAGTTTTTAATGATGCTATGCTCATTATTAGGTAACCATCTGGCTCCCATTTCTACAATTTTAGCGTTAGCGTTTTTTTCCTCATTGTTTTTAAAAACCCATAATGGCGCATATTTAGTTTTAATGTTTTCCTTTGCACCTTCCCAAGTCCCTCCTTTAGTGTTTGACGTAGCGATTATTGTAACACTTGACATCGCGTAAATTAACTTATTACGTGCCATAGCGTTACCTACATTAAAGCCAGCCTCAGGATTGTAAGGTGAGATGGCCAGTAGGTTTCCATTGACAATATATTTACGATATTGCTTCGCAGTGGATTTTTTAAGTAGGGAATCCGCAAAAATACCTATACAAATCCCGTTTGCTTCTAATGCTCCTTTCATTGCATATTCATCGACTCCTCTAGCCCCACCTGAGACAATACCATATTCCTGCTGTACCGTGTTTTTTCCCAGAGTAGCCGTTTTCTCCAGTAATTTATTACTTGCATTTCTGGCGCCTACAACCCCAATAAATGCTTTTTCGAACAAAGTTTTATTACCAAGGCCAAATAATATAGGAGGTGTTTTATCTTTCAGTTTCTGTTTTAAAATTTTAGGATATTCCTTGTCTCCCCGGTTTAGCACCCAGATTCCCGCATTTGCCCATCGCTCCAAGGCCAAGGCCAGGGCAGGTTTCCTTTCTAAGAGTGAATTTACACGTTGAGCGGTAATCTTTTT
>Ga0307967_1000754_pt1 | contig 21643 bp, 21 predicted proteins | sample OrgLakmetagen648_FD_201828 | JGI IMG/M metagenome (GOLD analysis project Ga0307967, IMG submission 201828) | Saline water microbial communities from Organic Lake, Antarctica - #648 | ecosystem: Environmental > Aquatic > Non-marine Saline and Alkaline > Saline | place: Antarctica: Organic Lake... | reverse complement strand
TAAAAATGCAGACTGAAAAGGTGGTTAAACCCTTAAAAAATCAAGTCATCATTTAACGCAAAGCGAAAAAATGCAAAGTGGTATTTTAAATTTTTCACATTAATCTAAAAGTTTAAGTTGCCGCACAATTTCTTGCAAGGATTGTTTTGCGTCCCCAAACAAAAGTTCACAATTTTCATTTTCAAAAAGTTCATTTTGAACGCCGGCATAACCCGTGCTCATACTCCGTTTCATGACCACGGTTTTTTGACTCAGGTGCGCTTTGACGATGGGCATCCCATAAATGGGACTTTCGGTATTGTTTTCAGCAGCAGGATTAACGACATCATTTGCCCCGATCACTAAAAGTAAATCGTATTCGTGCATGCTGGGGTTGACTTCATCCATTTCTTTTAAATAATCGTAGTCAATTTTAGCTTCCGCGAGCAGAACATTCATGTGGCCTGGCATTCTTCCGGCGACTGGGTGAATGATATAGTCAATGCTCTTGCCGCGTTTTTCTAAAATCTGTTGTAATTGAAAACACTCTTGCTGTGCCTGGGCCACGGCCATTCCATAACCGGGAACAACCCCGATTTTTTCGGCAAACGACAATTGGGTAAGGGTTTCCGAAATGCTGGTTTCCTGAATTTCTTGAGGAGTATCGCTCCCTGGCCCTCCGCCTTTGCTTAAATTTCCGGCAAAAACTTTCAACAAGGACCTGTTCATGGCCTTGCACATTAACAAGGTGAGCAAAATCCCGGCTGCCCCCACAAAAATACCACCGGCAATCATGGCTTTATTCCCTTGTAAAAAGCCGGCGAGGGCTGTCGCAATACCGGTAATGGAATTGAGCAGGGAAATGACCACAGGCATATCGGCGCCACCGATGGGAAGCACGAAAACAACCCCATAAATTAAACTGACGCCTATTAAAACATAAGTTAAAGTGGGAAAGGAGATGGGAAGAAAACCTGAGAAAAACAAAATGGGCAGTAAAACCATAGCCGCCAGAAACATCCTGGAAACCAAATTGACTGCAAGTGTGGTGTTGTCCTTCACTTTTCCAGCTAATTTGAGATAGGCTAAAATACTTCCGGTAAATGCAATTGCGCCGGTCACAACACCTAAAATGAGCAAGAGTTCATAAGTGGCCCCGCTGCTTTGTGACACACTTTCCTGGTCCCAGGCTTCAATGAAACCGAGCAACATGGCACAGCCACCGCCGGTAGCATTGAACAGAGAAACCAGTTGTGGCATGGCGGTCATTTCTACACTGGACGCCATGCGTTTTCCCACGATTATCCCTAAAATTATAGCAACACCAATAATGATGACGTTGGTCAAGGGAACGCTTCCTGAAAATCCTGCGGCAATGGTGCAGATAACAGCAACAAGCATCCCAACAGCGGCAACCATATTTCCCTTTTCAGCTTGTTTTGGGGTACTCATCAATTTCAATCCCAAGACAAAGGAAAGGACTGAAATAAGATATCCTAATTCTATAATTACGCTCATACTTTCTATTTTTTTGAATTAAACATTTTCAACATTCGATGGGTTACCATAAATCCGCCGGCGATATTAAGCGTTCCCAAGAAAACGGCAATGCCCCCCAGGACAAGGGAAACATAGTGATCTTCGGGAAGCCTGAGCATAATTGCAATGGCCCCGACAATGATGACGCCGCTAATAGCATTGGCACCAGACATCAAAGGGGTGTGTAAAATTGCCGGAACGTTTGAGATAACCTCTATTCCAATAAAAATACAGAGGATGATAATATATATAGCTTCAATATTTTGTTCTATAAATTCCATAATCAGGTTTTAAAAATTAAAAATCAAGGAGTTGTAACTTCACAGGTTTGCATCAATTCGTGTTCTGTGCCATTTTTCAATTTAAATTTTAAAAAATTAAAAAAGTTGGATGACAGTAAAGTTGAAGCAGCTTTTGGCATTTCTCTGGAGAGATAAGAATTTCCATATATGAACTTACCTTGATGATGAATGGTTTCTTCGTTTTTTGTCAACTTGCAATTTCCACCTTGTTCTGCCGCAAGATCAATAACTACTGAGCCCTGCTTTAAACAATCCAGGCCACTCTCATCGATGAGCACGGGCGCTGTTTTGCCTGGGATATTTGCGGTGCATATCACAATATCAGTCTTTTTCAGCTGGCTGTTGATAAGTTCTTTTTGCTGAGTTTCATAATCTTTTGATTGTTCCACGGCATAGCCTCCGGCATCTTCCGCTTCGGTATTGCCTTCGACTTCAATAAATTTAGCCCCGAGACTTCGGACTTCCTCGCCAGCAGCTTTGCGCACATCGAAAGTGTGAACGACAGCTCCGAGGCGCTTTGCTGTTGCAATGGCTTGCAGACCGGCCACACCTGCGCCCAAAACCAGCACTTGAACCGCTTTTAAAGTTCCGGCTGCTGTGCTGAGCATCGGGAAAACACTTTCATAAACTTCGGTGGATTTCAAAACAGCCTTATAGCCTGAAAGGGAATCCATAGACGAACGAACATCCATATTTTGAGCTAAAGTTGTGCGTGGCAAGCAGTCCAAACTGTAAACCTTTGCTTGGCTTTTTGTGAATTTTTCTATGCGTTTGGGAAAAAACTTGGGGTTATAAATGCCAATGAAATCAGTGTTTTTTGGAGGGCTTTCGTCAGGTTTTAGCACATCGTTGATTGAAACAATGCTGGTCGCGTTTTTGAGAATGTCTTTCCTGGACTTTATTTCAGCTCCTTCTTCAGAATAATCCCCATCTGAAATGCCGTAATCGGTAGCATAATTTTCCTCTATCCAAACAGGTGTTTCAAGTTGATGTACTAATTTTTTGACCTCAGGTGGCAATAGGGCCACCCGCTTTTCAAAGGAAGGTTCTTTCAATAGACCAATAGTTTGTTCCATATATTTTGACGTGTTGCTATATAAAGTTTTATTAACCCTTCTTATTGGTCAAGTCTTATACCATATAAAATCTTTTAGCATAAAATAATTTTAAAATACTGATATATAGGTTTATATAAAATTGTAAATCAAATATAAATGGGGAATATTTACCCACCTGGATAAATATTGTTCAATCATAAATCGAATTGAAAATTGGATGTTGATGTGTACTTTTTAGAATAAAAAACCTTTGATTATTTGTATCTACCAGTAGTCATCAAGTGTAAATTGTCATACTGAACCTGTTTCCGCATCTCATCGTGTTATTGAATATCAAAGTCTTACCGGGACGAAAATGAATCAATTTCAAAATAAAATAAGATTCTGATACTGAACAGTCATTCTGTTCCTCCTGTGCCTCAATTAATTAAAACCATTCATTTTTGAGAGTTGAGGTTTTGAAGTTACTGGGCGTATTTTATGCTATAAATGAATGTTAAACTAAGAAAATTGCTTACTAAAGCCCTTAAGTTTATGCCCGATGAAACAGTTTTTATTTATTCTCAGCTTTGCTTTTTTAGCGGTAAGCTGTAAGCAGGAAAAAGGGCAGGGGCAGAGTAGTTCTTTATCTGATAAAAGACAGGAAGTGGAAATCCCTTCTTATAACTTCAGTGAGCTGCAGCCTTTGTTAAATCAAAATGACGGTAAGGTTCACGTGATCAATTTTTGGGCGACCTGGTGCAAGCCTTGTGTAAAAGAATTGCCATACTTCAAAAGACTGATGAAAGAAACCGATGCAGAAATTTTGTTTGTCAGTTTGGATATGCCAAAAATGAAAGAAACACATTTAAAACCTTTTGTCAAAAAGCGAGAAATAATGTCAAATGTCGCCCTGCTGGACGATTCCCAAAGCAATATTTGGATTCCAAAGGTGAATAAAAAGTGGGACGGTGCGATTCCTGCGACTTTGATTTATAAAAATGACCAACGGGAATTCTTTGCCAGGCGGTTTGAGAGTTACAAAGATTTAGAAAATGAATTTAAAAAATTTGAATGATGAAAAATTTAAAAATACTCAGTCTCTTTGCTTTTGTAGTGGTCAGTTCGGCATTTGCATTCAATTCTTTGACCGGCAATAGTAAACCAAATGCCGATAGCATCAAAGGTTATAACATCGGCGATGCGGCTACAGACTTCAGTTTGAAAAGCACCCAGGGAAAAATGGTGTCGCTCAACGACTTTAAAAAAGCCAAAGGTTTTATCTTGATTTTTACGACAAATCACTGTCCTTATTCAAAGGCTTACCAAAAGCGCATCATCGCTTTGGATCAAAAATTTAAAACTAAAGGTTATCCCGTGATTGGTATAAACCCAAACGATTCAAAAGATTATCCGGAAGATAGTTTTGAAAATATGAAAATCAGGTCGCGGCAGGAAGGCTTTACCTTTCCTTATTTAATGGATAAAGCGCAAAAAATTTATCCGCAATATGGGGCGACAAAAACGCCGCATGTTTACATCCTTAAAAAAGAGAAAGGTCAAAATATTGTGAAGTATATCGGCGCTATTGATGACAATTATCAAAATGCCAAAGCAGTCGATAAAAAATTTGTTGAAAATGCCGTGGATGCCCTTTTAAAGGGAAAAGAAATCGCACTTAAAACCACCAAAGCCATTGGTTGCAGTATTAAATAATCTCTTTTTATTACCTTTGTAAAAAAATTAGAATGAAAGAACTCAGTCAAGAAGAATGGAAATCCGGGGTCGAAAGTGATTCTGGTTCACAGATTATAGATGTGCGGACACAGGAAGAAATTGATGAAGGTTTTATCCCAAATTCAATCCACGCCGACATTCAACAGCCCCAAAATTTTATGACAAAAATCGAAGAACTCGACAAATCCAATGACTATTACCTCTACTGCCGTTCTGGCGCGCGAAGCAGTCAGGCGGGGCAAATTATGAACCAATTGGGTTTTGAAAATACGTTTAACCTCAAAGGCGGATTCAAAAAATGGGACGGAAAAATAGAAACTTCTTAAAACTTCTCAGCTTAAGCATTTTTTTTATCGCTGTTTTAGCTGGTTGCGAATCGGTTGAAGACAATGGAAAAACCGTGCAAATGGTCAGCCCTGATGAAATGGAAACCCTGACACAGTTGGATGAAACCCAGCTTATTGATGTGCGTTCGCTAAAACAATATAAAGAGGGACATATCAAGGGTGCCCAAAATTTAATTTTAGGCAAGGATTTTAAACAACGGTTTGATGAGTTAGATAAAACCAAACCGGTCGCGGTCTATTGCAAAACAGGTGGACAAAGCAAAAAATGCGCTCAAATATTAAAAGATGCCGGTTTTAAAAAAGTTTTCGATTTGCGGGGCGGTCTCACGCAATGGATTTATGAAGGCAAGGAAACTGTAAACCAAACCACTATTGACTAAAGTTCCAATGCCACGCCCGCCGGACGGGCGGGTTTTTAAAACAAGAAATGAAAATTTCCTGTAAAAAAACAAGCTGTATATGGTATAGTGTAAACTGTATTTGAAGTCGGTTTGAAAAAAAATGACACTGTATAAAATTTTTAGCCCCGAGTACTCGGGGAAAGCGAGATGCACTAAAGTGCATACCCGCCTGCCATCTTTTTTCTTAAATTATCGACGGGCAAGCCTGCCTAATTGCCGCAAACAGGGTTTTAACTAATTTTGAGACCAGTGAATACTTTTAGAGGTGTTTAGACAATTACATACGATTATTCTTAAGACCATAATTGTCATTTCGAGTGCTCACCCTGAACGAGAGAGAAGGGCGTGCGTATCGAGAAATAACCTGAACCACCTTTTCTCGATATAACTTTTCGATCTACTCCCGTTCTTAGAAAAATTATCCGAAAAGATTTAAGGGTTCATTATAGGAATATGATTTCCAATTTTTTAGAAAAAAAATAGTTTACGTAATTCAACCATGACCTCTAAATACTTCAAGTCTTTTTAAGCTGTTTTTATAATTAAAGGATTACAGCTAAAATTTTGTATATTTACTTGTGTAAATTCAAAAAATTATGTCCAGTTCAGATTTAAGACGAAAACTTCACAGCTATATCGAGAGTGGTGATAAGCAATTGTTAAACACTTTGAACGAAACCGTTGAAACTTATATGCAACAAAAAGAATTAGATCAAATGATCGCCGAAGGTGAAGAAGATATCAAAGCCGGCCGTACTTATGGTCAAGATGAGGTTCAACAAATGATATTGAATTGGACGAAAGAGTAAAACCAATAAAATGGTCTAAGAGAGCGACCAAAGATTTAGAAAGACTTTCTAAATTTTACATTGAAATTTATGGAAATCAGAAGGCCGAAAAAATCCTTACGGAATTGAGACAAAGCACCGAAATAATTAATTGGAAAAATTTAGAAGCTACAGAAATTGGTCAAATAGATGAAGCTTTTGGATATTTAAAAGGAACTTACCGAAAACTCATAAAACAACATTGCAAAATTACATATCGCATAGGAAAGACAAAAATCTATATAGTCAGGATCTTTGACACTCGCGACGATCCGAGGAAAAATATTTGATATAATTGTGGAATTTTGTTTGATTATATACGGTATTTTGAGACTGAAACAGTATTAAAAAAATTGTCTTAAAACGATACCTTTAAGTTGTGTAAATTCAAAAAATTATGTCCAGGTCAGATTTAAGACGAAAACTTCACAGCTATATCGAGGGTGGTGATAAGCAATTGTTAAACACTTTGAACGAAACCGCCGAAACTTATATGCAACAAAAAGAATTAGATCAAATGATTGCCGAAGGTGAAGAAGATATCAAAGCAGGCAGGACTTATAATTTAGAAGAAGTCAAGAAAATGTTTGAAAATTGATCCAAAAAAGCGATCAATTAATCAAAACTTCCGCTGCAAAATAAACATTGCAGGTTTTTTGTGCAGGTCCAAAGTCTCTTTTTTCCAGTCCGCAACAGTTTTTGTCTGAATATATTCTGTGGGCAATGTCACTTCAACACCAATTGTGACTTGAGTGCTGGGGTGCAAGTGCTGCAAAATATCACGAAAAAGCTTCTCATTTCGATAAGGTGTTTCTATAAAAGCCTGTGCTTGCTGCTCATCGTTAGAGCGTTTTTCCAGATGTTTTAGTTTGAGCTTGCGTTCTTTTTTATCGATGGGCAAATAGCCGTTAAACGCAAAATTCTGTCCGTTCAATCCGCTGGCCATCATTGTGAGTAAAATGGAAGAAGGTCCCACCAAAGGGATCACCCTTATATTTTTTTCGTGCGCGATGGAAACAATATCGGCGCCGGGATCCGCGATTCCCGGGCATCCGGCCTCGCTCATCAAGCCCACGTCAAGCCCTTCTTGACAGGGTCTTAAAAATGAAGGCAGTTCAGCTTCGTCGGTAAATTTATTGAGGATATCAAACTTGAGGGAAGCTTGTGATTTTGAAGGCACCAATTTTTTGATAAACCGGCGTGCAGTCTTTTCATTTTCGGCGATGTAAAAATCAATTTCCTCTATTTTTTTGCGCACCGACAGCGGCAGGATTTCCAAAGGTGGTTGCTGGCCTAAACTGCTGGGGATTAAAAATAAACGACCGGGTTCAAAGTTTGTGTTTTCAGAAGTGGACATAAAGTCTTTGGTTAAATTCTAAATTTAAGATGCGTTGAAATGTTAGTTTTTTAAATTGAGTTTATAGCTCTATTGATACCGCCCGAAAATAGTAGAGGCTTCATTATAAGCCGACTCAAAACTCGTCATTTTTATACCTTGATCGGCTTTTTCTTTGTTGAAATATGAGAGCATTTTTTCGGTGGGCATATTTCCCGTGAGTTCGTTTTTTGCCATTGGGCAGCCGCCAAAACCTTGAATTGCCCCGTCAAAGCGTCTGCAACCGGCTTTATAAGCCGCATCAACTTTACCGAACCAAGCCTCTGGCGTGGTGTGCAAATGAGCGCCAAATTCAATTTTGGGATAGTTTGGGATTAAATTGGAAAACAAATAATCAATGGTTTCAGGTTCTGAAGTTCCCACCGTGTCTGAAAGCGACAGGATTTTCACGCCCAAGGCAGAGAGTTTTTCGGTCCATTCCCCCACAATATCGACATTCCAGGGATCACCATAAGGGTTTCCAAAACCCATTGAGAGATAGGCCACCACTTTTTTATTGTGCTTTTTGGCGATGTCTAAAATTTCTTTCAAAATATCCACCGACTGATCTATGGTTTTATGCGTGTTGCGCATCTGGAAATTTTCAGAAATAGAGAAGGGATAACCCAAGTAGTCAATTTCATCAAATTTCACGGCATCGGTTGCCCCACGGACATTGGCCACAATAGCTAGCAATTTACTGTCGGTTTTTGATAAATCCAATCCCTTGAGCACTTGCGCCGTGTCCTTCATTTGCGGGATTGCCTTTGGCGAAACGAAACTTCCAAAATCAATCGTTTCAAAACCACATTGCAATAGCGACTGCAAATAGCGTGTTTTATCTTCTGTGGGAATAAAATCGTGGATGCCCTGCATCGCGTCGCGTGGACATTCAATGAGTTTTACATTTTCCATATTTCCCAAAGGTAAATTTTTATGGGCATTCGTAAAATTATTTTTTAGGCATTTTACAAAAATCAATATTTACAAGATCAAAAAAAAGACCATTCAAGACACCTTTTTTTTAGCCCTTTTGAGAAAAGAATACCTACAAGGTTTAAAAAAAACCTTGCAGGATACGTTTTTTAAGCCTTTTGAGAATAAGAATACCTACAAGGTTAAAAAAAACCTTGCAGGATACGTTTTTTTAGACCTTTTGATAAAAAATAAAACTCATTTGAGCACTATAATTTCAATGTGGAAATTCAATATAATCTGGCGCGACTGATTTTTTTGCTTTCTTTTCTTTGACCTTTTCAGGGATGTCGTCAACAGTAATTTCTTTGTCCAAGATTTTCTGGATTAATTCATTAAACGTATCAAAATCAACAGAATAAGAAAGACCAACGCCTTGCGTATAGCCCAGGGTTTCACCGATATATTGAATGTTGCTCTCGCGGTTAAACAGGTTTGCACGCAGTGTCCCACTGTCGTTCAGTAATAAATTTATTTCCAGATTTCCCACGACGGTGGAACGCGTTCTCACGCCACCGACGGGAACCCCCACCTTTCCATTAATGATAATGCGTTTGCTGATTTGTGTGGAAAGGGTAACGCCAAAGCGGTCGGCGCGGTTTTGATTTGGCAACCTGCTGCCTTGGCTGTAATTCAGGCCTACTTTAAACTTACTGTTTTCATCGGCAAAAAGGTCGTCAAAAATCCCGGAAGCGCGTTCAAATAAATTTCCATAGATCGCACTTGTCCCACTGTTCCTTCCGCTCTGATTGAAAAAACTGCCCTGTGAAATCAAAGAGAGTGCTTGCAGTTCTGTGTTTTCATCGTCGTTGATGCGATAATCCAATTCAGATTTTACAACCGAACTCAAATTGGGATATTCAAGGTCAAAATCGAGCTTTGTGTTGGTGAGCTCGCCATTGATATCGATGAATACATTCACGGGAATGTTCCGGTTTATCGTGGGGTTTTCCAGTAAGATTGCCGGATTGGCTTCGGTCTGGTATTTCGCGCGTAAATCGAGGTTTGCCCTGGTCGGGCTTCCTTGCCAGTTGATGCTTCCGCCAGAAACCACTTCAAATTCCTTTTCGACCACACCATAATATTTAAAATCATAGACCCCTTCGGTCACCAGAAAATCCCCCCACATATTGAATTTTCCACCGGTGTTGATTTCCATCAAAAGTGTTCCGACGCCCTGGCCACGCAAACTGCTTCCACTTTCTTGATCGACCACGATTTCCACTTCTGCATCTGGGGTGACATCGAGCTCAAAGTTTAGTTCCAGTCCTTTAACTGGTTTGATATTGACTTTTTTTCCTTTTTTGAGGGCCTTTTTTTCTTCCGGACTGAAAAAATAAATAAAGGAGGTGTCGCCAATGAGTTCAGTATCGCTCAGCGGGATTTTGAAGACCGTTCCTTCCTGGGTTTTGGCATCGACGTCGATTATCAATTCTTTTGTGGGACCGTGAATGCGGCCACCGCCTTTAATGAAGCCCGTTCCATAATATAGCGATTCATCATTGCCGTCTGTATTGAGGACCAGCAAACGTTCTGGGGCATCGATATTGAGGTCAATTTGCCAATCTGTAAAATTTGTGTGACTGATCGAGCCATCCAATGTTCCATGTGTATAAAATTCAGTATCGCTCAAACCTACTTTATCAAACACAAATTCCTGCCCGCGCAAGCCCACCGACGAATTTTGGGCCAGCGCCAAATCCACATTTAGGTAAGGGATTTTCAGTCCGGCGTCATTTAAAGTGAGATCGCCTTTGATGTCAGGCTGGCTATAATTGCCAATAATATTTGCATTTCCACTCACCTTTCCCCGAAGATTGTTCAAAACCGGCATTCCAAATGGACTGAAGGCATCAATTTTAAAATCGTTTAAGGCGACCTTCAAATCTATAAATGGTTTTTCATCATCAATTTGCAATTTCCCGTTAGCGCTGAGGTATGTTTTGTTATCACCTGTTAGACCGGCTTTAATTGTATAATCGGTCAAGCTTTTATTTCCGCTTACGTTCAAATTAAATTTCCCATAATCAATTCCGTTTAAGGCCAAATCATTGATTGATAAATCTGACCGCGGATAGTTGAAACCATTTTCCTGTTTTAGGCGCAAGCTACCATCAATAATCCCAGCTAGGTTCAAACTATCGATACTCGGGGTTACTTTAGCCAAATCAACCTGATCAAAATCCAGCCTAAAATCTTTAGAAGTGGTATCCCGCATTTTTCCACTAAACCCGATGTGCTCATCATTGTGGCTCATCGTCAGGCTGTCAAAAGTGAAATTCCTGAGGCGGTTGTCAAAAACGGCTGTTTGGTTTTTAGAATTGTCCTTATTTAAAAACCACTTGCTGTCTTTAAAAGTCAGCGATGATTTTCTTACGCCCACAACTGAATTATTATTTGGGTCGATGGTGTGAAAAAAGCTCAAGTCAAAGTGGTCCTCTTTTTGGCTTCCGCCGTCGAACTCGGTCCTGATGAACAAGGTGTCGTTTGCCGTATTATTGATCATATTGAAATCTGTGGCCAGATAATAGCGCGTTTCAATGCTGTCAATGTTCAAGGTGGTGTTGTGAAGCGGATTTTCAGTATCGATTTCGAGATCGAGATCGGTGAGTTTGTTTTTATAAAATTTGAATTCGGGCGAGCGTAGGCTGAATTTCAATTTTGAATTTCTGGCCTGCACGCTGCCCTCGAGGTGCGTTCCCGGCGCGATGGAATAGTCCTGGAAAAAAGCGCTAATGATTTTATTGTAAATATCAAATTCAAAATCTACATATTGATAGGGCTCAACATCGATGGGACGGTAATTTGCATAGAGGCTTCCAAAGGCATTTTGGAACAAAGCGGGGATTTGGGTCAGGTTATAATCGCCAGTGATTTCACCCGATAAAATATCGTCAGAGCTCACTGTGATTTGGCGTTTACTGCCTTCGATCAGGGAATTGACAGTAAACTCTTCAAATTTGAAAGTGCTTTCCTGATTTCTGTAAACGGTATTTTTAAGTTTTATAGAACCTTCCATATCGTTCAAATTGGTTCCAGCGACATCCATTTCTACCGTTCCGGCAAAATCTGCGATGGTGTCGGTATCGACAAAATTGAGTTTATGCAGGTTACTGGAATCAACGGTGGCGCGAAAGTTATAGCGGTTGGCTTCTTCAGAAACATCGGCGAGGCCTTCAAATTTCATCTGAAGGTTGGGATCGTTCACGATCAAGCGTCCATTGAAAATCGGACTCTTTAAAACCCCGAGGATTTCGATATTTTTATAAGTATAGCCATTAAATTCCAGTTTGTCAATTGTGCCATCAAGTGAGGAATTGAGTTGATCTTGACTTAAGCCCGTGCCATCAAGATTGACCGTAAAACTGGCCGTTCCCAAGTTTGAATTGCCGAGAACTTCCCCAAGCTCAAAGTTATTGATTTTCAATTTTCCCTCATAAGACGCAAACCGGGGATCGTTCAAATCACTCAACTTTCCATTGATGCTGGCACTTCCCAAATCTGTCGAAACCACTGAATTTGTCTTGACCTGCCGGGCATCGGCACTCAAGGTCCCGTTTAAATTGACCTGTCCCAAATCGCGTAAATTTTCAGGAAGGCTCTTTCTCAAGGGTGGCAGGAAATTGATCAGGTCGTTATAATTGGTAGATAATTTATTAAAATCACCGCTCATTTTTACATTTTGACCTTTGTTTTTTACGGCGTTTTGAATGCGTAAACTACCGGCTATTTCTGTATTGTCCAGTCCGGTCAAGTTGAGATTTTCAAACCGGAAATCGTTTAAATTCCCTTCCATCAGGCCATCTAAAAACAAAACGCGGTCGCTGCCAAAACCAGAATAGAAATTTTGAAGGTCGTTTGTGGAGAGCATTGACAATTTAAAATCGGCCGTAATGTTTACCTTATCAACGAAATCCCCTAAATCGTCCATTGTATCATAAGCAAAAATAACGTCGCCCAGAATGTGGGATTGCGAGGTTTCAAATTTCAGATCGTCCAGCAGGATTTCTTCGGTATTCATCAAAAAATGTGTACTCACCGATTGGACAGAAAGGCCGCGGCGCATTTCAGTGCTCAGGTCTTCAAGCTCGGTTTCAACTTTCCCATTGCCGATATAGAGGTTTTTTGTGGTAACATCCAGATCTTTCAATTCTAAAACAATGGGCTGCTCAGCATTCTCGTTGATAATGCTGAAATAACTGTCTTTTAACAATATATCGTCAAACGTAATTTCAAAAGCTTTGGGTTCTTTTTTATCTTTGGGCTGAAATTTATTTGAGAAAATCGTTATGTTTCCTGTTTCTTCACCCTTATAGCGTTTGAGAAAAAAGTGGATTTCTTCAGCTTTCACATTACCAAAATCCAGGCTTTCGCCAGAAATCAAGTTTGAAATATTGGCAAAACCGGTCTCGATGTGTTTTGCGCTGATCAAAGTGTCGTTGTGGTGATCGCCGATATAAAGCTGGTTCAGCTCAATCTGCCCGTTGTATAAAAGCTGGATGGATTCCACCTGGATGTCAGTGCCATAATCTTCATTGATGCGCTCGGTCGCTTTATCGGCGACATAAGTCTGCACTGCCGGGATCGAAAAAACCAAGATCAGCAACAAAAAAAGCAACAGGATGCCCAGCAATATCTTCCCCGTTATTTTTAAAACCTTTTTTATGATAAATTCAATTATTTATAATTATTTGGGCGTGACCCCCCAAGTCAACTAATCTGTCATCCTGAATTCATTTCAGGATCCTATTATGCCATTTCCAGTGACATACCTTTAAATACTTGGGGGTCGGGCCTGCCTCTGCCGGCAGGCTTTCGGCAGTCGCTTTTTTTTGTTGAAAAAACAAAAAAAGAGCTTCAATCCCGAATCCTCGGGACCTCTATCCCTCACGCATCTTGACAAAAACCTTTACACCTGAAACCAAACAGGTTTTTACTCAAAAAATCACTGCTCTTTAAAATTTACCAAGGTGCATTTCTTCTTTGCGTAAAAAATGCTGCACCAGAAATTTTCAAATCCCTTAACTTTGCAACAGATTGAGCTTATGCAAAGTTAACGAGCTTTCAGGAACAAAACACAATTTCCATTCCCAAAATGACCGAAACAAAACATTATATCCTCGCCATTGAATCGTCCTGCGATGACACGGCCGCCGCGGTCCTAGAAAACGACGCTGTGCTTAGCACTATTGTGGCGACACAAAAAGTCCACAAAGAATATGGCGGCGTGGTGCCAGAACTGGCCTCGCGCGAACATCAAAAAAATATCCTGCCCGTTGTGCACCAAGCTTTGGAAAAAGCAGGGATTTCTAAAAACCAACTCTCGGCCATTGCTTTTACCCGCGGCCCGGGATTAATGGGATCACTGCTCGTGGGGACTTCCTTTGCAAAATCTTTGGCCTTGGGCCTGGATATTCCGTTGATTGAAGTCAACCACATGCAAGCACATATCCTGGCGCATTTTATCGACAATCCCGAAAAGCCCGCAAAACCAAAATTTCCATTTCTCGCCTTGACCATCAGCGGCGGGCACACTGAAATTGTGGAAGTGCGCGATCACTTTGAGATGCAAATCCTTGGTAAAACCCTGGACGACGCCATTGGCGAAGCTTTTGACAAATGCGGGAAAATGATGAAGCTGCCTTATCCCGCCGGCCCAGAAATTGACCGATTGGCCGAAAAAGGTGACCCAGAAAAATTTCAATTTACCATTCCAAAAGTAAAGGGATTGGATTTTAGTTTTAGCGGGCTAAAAACAGCCGTACTTTATTTTTTAGATAAAAAAACAGCCGAAAACCCCGATTTTATTGCTGAAAACATAGCTGATCTCTGTGCCAGCTTGCAGGCCACTATAGTTGAAATCTTAAGGCGAAAGCTCAAAAAAGCAATGGAAGAAACGGGTTTAAAACAAATTGCCGTTGGGGGAGGGGTTTCCGCAAATTCGGGCATTCGTAAAATGGTGCAGGAACTTGCGAAAGAAAAAAGTGGACAGGCCTTTATCCCAAAATTTGAATTCACCACAGATAATGCCGCGATGATCGGCATTGTGGGTTATTTAAAATTCAAAAAAAATCAATTCAGCGATGTGTCGATTACCGCCGATGCGCGCTATAAATTTTGAGTGTTTTTGAAACCTGCGTTGGAAAAAAAATGGGTAAGATAAAAATGAGTATCTTTAGTCTCACAGTTATTTTGATTTCAACACTCATATTAAAAGTATGGAAAAAGTTACCTTGGATTTAATTGAACACCGCAATGCCAAACAAATTAAAATTGGCTTTGAGTTTAACCGTACCTTAAAAGAACATCTAAAAAAACTTTCAGGGATCAAATGGAGTGCCACGCACCACTGTTTTTATATCCTGTTTTCCCAGAAAAATGCAAAGCGATTAGAAGATCATTTGACAAATAAAGGGTATCACGTGAATCGCAAAAAATTGAGTGCTGCCAAAGTTAAGCCTGTTCAAAACGCTGAAAAAAAGCTTGCTGAAAAACCTGAATTGACCAAAACGGAAAAAGGGCTTCTGTGGAAATATGTGAACTATTTGCGTGGCAAGCGTTTTAGCAAAAGCACGGTCAAAACCTATTATTCTTTCATCTTAAAATTTGTCAGGTTTTTGGATAAACCGGTGGCAGAACTGAAAAAACGCGATTTTGAAGGTTTTATCGAACAGGTTTTAGTGCCTCAAAATTATTCGGTAAGCTCACACCGGCAGTGCGTGAGCGCGTTTAAACATTTTGCGGTCCTTTTCAACCTCGATACTTCAATTGACTTTGAAAACTTGCGCCCGAAACGCGAAAAAAAATTACCGGTTGTGCTTTCCACTGAAGAGGTGATCGCTATTTTGCAAGCAACCCGAAATTTGAAACACCGTGCTGTCTTGAGCTTGATTTATTCGTCGGGTTTGCGAATCGGCGAGCTTTTGGCCCTGCAGTTAGAAGATATTGATGTGGAACGGCGACAGGTTTTTGTGCATCAGTCCAAAAACCGCAAGGACCGTTTAGTGATTTTAGCGGAAAGCATTTTACCACTTTTGCAAAATTATTTAGTGTCCTATAAACCAGAAAAATATGTTGTTGAGGGAAAACCGGGCAAAACGTACAGCGCGGAAAGTGTGCGTGCATTTTTAAAGCGGTCCTGCAAGCGCGCAAAAATCAAAAAACGTGTGACACCGCACACTTTGCGGCACAGTTTTGCGACGCATCTGCTGGAAGAGGGTGTGGACTTGCGCCATATCCAGGAACTCCTGGGCCACAGCCGTCCAGAAACGACGATGATTTACACCCACGTGCGGAAGAAAGATTTGCTGGCCATTAAAAGTCCGCTGGACCGGGCTTTGGGTGGTTTAAAGAAAACGCTTCCGGATAAACAGGATAAAAACCTTGGTTTATCCGGGGATATTTCCAATTAAACGCGTAGGTTTGTTGTGTTATAACCAGTTGGCATTAATTTTTCAAAATGAGATTAGGTAAAAACAAATATCCAAAATATTATATTTTATGAATCAAAAAGAGTTATCAAATTTAAGTTTTGAAGAACTTAAACAGAAAAAAACATCTATAAAAACTGTTACTTGGATGCTTACAATAGTTTTAATTGCATCTTTATGTTTCTTTATTTTTATTTCAATTAAAGAGGGGTTTACACCATTACTTGCTGTTCCTTTTGCTCTTTCTGCTATTCTACCAGTGAATTTTAAAAACATTAAAATACTTACAAAAGAAATAGAATCAAGAAAAAGTAAAATCTAATAAAATGAATTTATGAAAGTTAAAAGCGCTTTTCAAATAATCAGCTACATTCAATATCCTTTAATATTACTAGCTGTGTTTTTTGTAATAAAACCTTATATGAACGGAATAGAATTCCTGAAGCAAAATCCTAATTCATTCTTCTTGAATTACAATAATGCTTTAATATTTTTCGGTCTTGCATTTAGTTTTTCTACACTTCAAGACACTACAAAAACACAGAATAATTATTCTAAAAAAATATGGACCAATCCTAAAAAAGGCAAAAAAATGATTTTTTTAATTTCTCTCGTTACTTTTTCAACATTACTCTTAGGTATTTTTCTTTACTTCTTTAGTGAAAATGATAAACTAAAAGAATTATCATTTGGAGTTATCGTTTTAGGAATTGGACTTATAGGTTTTTTAAAAAGTGGTATTGAAGTATTTGAAAATCACAGAAGTGACAAAAAAACAAATGCCAACAACGTATAACGCAAATGGCGGGTTTCGTAAAAAAGAACTAAATTAGAATTTATAAAAAACAATATCGTTAAGCCGACAAATCCGCATCCATAAATCCCCGCCACTTGTCGTTATACGAGACCGTTGGCATTCATTGAAAAAAAAACATTACAAATGAAAAAAAACTTACCATTAATATTAATTATTGTAAGTATAATCTTGATAATCGTCAATTTTATTTTTACATCAGATGAAATGGATATAGGATTTTGGTTGCGGATTTTATCAAGCGGACTTTTGATATTAGCAATGTTTTTAACTATTCGTGAAAGGAAAAAACAGAACAAAAACAAAAATGAATAAATTGTTTTGGACCAGAATTAAAATAGAAATAACAAAATACACACGCAGGAAATGAAAAGCGCAACTTGGAATCAAACGTAAAGCGGGAAAATGAGACTTATTTTCAAATTCAAAATTTCGGTTGCAAACAGAGGTTAAAACAGGACGCGGACAAAATCGCGTAATTAATCAAATGATAATATGTGGTTTAATGACAAAATAAAACGCAAATAAGAAAAATTTGAATTAAAAAATATTGTGGAGAAAAACGAGTATTCGGTTACTGAAAAACATAATGAAAATCAAGCACACGTAAAACAACGAATGCCAACAGCGTATATAATGAATAGCGAGGTTTGGTAATAAACCGGAAAACTGGGTATATTTGGTTAATCGCCAAATCTTTTGATTTGGCGATTGGGAAAAAGAAGATAATCACAAAATACAAAAGATTTGGCTTGAGCTTAGCGGAAAGGTTCTTTCCTATTTGCTCGCTACTCATCATATACAATCTCGTTAGCACCAATTATAAAAACCCATAGAAAATAAGAAATATCATCAGATTTTATTTAACAAATAATGGATATTTCTCGAACGAAAATGATTTAATTGTATCACTAATCTTAACAGTAAATGAAACAACTTTATTTTCTTTTTCTTTTTTAAATTGTTTACACCATTCTTTCAGGGTTATATCTTCAACACTTTTTCCATAAAAAGATACAATTGTATCGCCGACCCGCAGACCTTGTTTTTGCGCAGGAGAGTCATCCCATATGGAAACAATTTGGACTGAATTTTCAATTTTAAAAGGAGCAAATCCGAAAGTGTTTATAGAATTGGAAAGAAGATTTTCTTTAAAAACAATTTTGTGGTTTTCCCAATCAAGTAAAACTTCCTCGGCTGGTTTCATAAATTTAGTACCGATAAGCGGAGAAGCAGGATAGGGTGCTATTAAGACTGGCTCGTCTTCAAGTACATAATTAGCAACAAATGTTCTATCACTTCGCATTTTTTCTATAAATAAAATACTATCCAAAAGGGCGGAATATTGCTTATCAATTTCGTGTTCTTTACCATATAATGTAGCGGTAGTTAATCCTTTGCCAGAAACAAGCGGCGTATTTTTATATTTATCACTTTTTAAAAACAAACTGTCGGGAATTTGAATTGAACTATTATATCCCGTGTCCCACATTGCCCAAAAATCCCATTGTGCCCATTTCAATTTTGTACGTGGGTTTCCGCTAAAATTTTCTTCAAAAGGAAAATTTATATAGGGGTCGGTAATTTGAAGATTTTCTACATTATCTGAAAAAGTAATAGTTTTATCAGGAAAGTTTATTTTCCAAGAACATTTGCGCATTAAATTAGCACCAATAATTCCATCTACTGATATACATCGTGTTTCAAAATTAGATAAATCTTGAACATTAACACCAACGTGCAAAAAATCAATATTGCCAATGGTTATTTCCGGAAGTATTGAAAAGTTAGCTTGATTCTTATTCCCTGAGGCGTCTGTAATTGTAAACTGTGTTTTATCTTCTTCAATTTCATTCAACACCCCCTGCAATTCTTTAGAGACCATTGTTACAGATCCCGTATCAAATAAAAAATCATAGACTTTTCCTTCAATAGTAACTGGAATTATCATCAATCCCATTTCGTCATTAAAAGATATGTTTTCGGTAAAATTGGAATTGCCCATTTTTACCGAAAACATATACTTGTCTCGGAACTTTTCTTGCTTTTGATTAGTACCACAAGAGATACAAATCAATAGAAGCAATAATAAACAAAGAGAATTTCTCATAAATTAACAACTAAGTTTTATTCCTACAGAACCTGAGAAACCATCACTTTCATTGTAACTTACTTCAGCTGTTCCTTCTACTTTAACAGGATTCATTCTTCTTTGAGCAGCAGCTTCAAGTTTAGGTTGCGCAAAACTCACATAATCCCGATTGATAACACCAGACGAAGTCTGCCAACCCATAATTAAATTAAGTTTTAGCGGGAAATCTTCAAACCTTTCTCTTTGCTCATTAGTCAATTTAAAATTTTCAAAAATCCAAGTTTTAAAATCTTTGGATATTTGAACTGCGATATCTTGAAGTTTTCTGTCTTCAAGTCGAAACAATTCGTCTTGTTTTTGTCGAACACCTTCCGATGTAAGTGGATACTCTGCCATAATTGAAATAATTTAAAATTAAACATCCTTCACAACAACTTTTGCTGTAAAGAAAAAACCGTTTTCATTTGGAAAATGAATTTAATATAATTCACGAAGAAAAACAAAGTATCTTGAGTTAATCTATTCTTAAATTTAAACAAATAGATATAAACTGGTGCTAAAACCAGTTGGGCGTCATTAAAAAAAAAGGTCTAAATCCGCGGGCATTTTTTCTGTAGCGTAAAAATCACTGCCGGTCAGCAAACTTACTTGACGAACTGAACAGCTGTCCTGCAAGGTCTGTTTCCGGCCCGAAAAATGACAGATTATCCGGAACCTATCCAAGAACGTCGCACAACAGCGCATATAAAAAATTGCTTGGCGGGTTTCTGGTTCGAAGTTTTTTTATATTTTTAAGGATAGTTTAAAACCAAAAAGTTTGCGCCTTTTTGCGCGCAACTTTTCATATACGCGAGACGTTGGCAATAATTATGAGAAAAATCTAGATGACACAAAATCCGAAAATATATAGGATAGATTTAGAACACCGACTTTTAAAGAAATCACCGACTTCTGAATTAGTCATCCAGAAAATATTAAATACTTCATTCTCAAAATTAGGTATCAAATCAACTTTTGATTTAAAAAATCTGAATACAATCGAAAAGGATAATTTGACCTACTACCTTTATTTATATAATTCAGATGAAATTGTATCAAATTGGAAAGAATTTCTTCCTAAAGACTTGTCAGGCGACGAAATTTTTAAGGAACAAAAACTATCTCTAATACTCTTTATAGAATCGGAATTTGACCTTTTTTGTGTTATTGGAGGAAATGCATACCAAATAATTTTACCTTTCATTGACCAATCTTTTGGTCTTAATATATACTCTAGAATAATCAAACCAAGAGAAGATGAAATCGCTTCAATAAAATCTAGAGGAATAACAGGCTCAAGAGCTGGTTTAAGTGAGCAATTCAGAGACAATTACAGAATAATTGATTACATCAAGTTTGGAAAAGTAACTCAAGAAATTCATTTAAAATTAAGCAAAGAGATTTCAGATTTGCATTTCAAGTTTCTAAAAAAGAAAACTACTGATAGAATACAGATTTATGTAAGTAAAGCATTTAAGGTCAAAAAAAATGTTGATTTTGAAAAATTACATTCCATTATAAAAGAGTTAGTCGTAATTTCAGAAATAGCACCAACTGATTATTTAGATTCATACAAAGAAATAACGGACAAAGCTTTTATTGACAATATCCTACACCAAAAACTTATAACTAAACTTTTTGACGACACTGAAAATCTGGGAAGACGTAAATCGAATGCACATAAAAGCTTCCAACACGATTTTTGCGACCCAAATAATATTGAAAAATTCTACGAAGCTGACGAATTTAGACTTAAAGAAAAAACTGATAAAGGTGGTTATGCTGTATTTAAGATAGTTTATGATAGAAGTGAAATCTATGATGCTGTTTTGTCGAGAGCGGTGGAATTATTTGGAGTAAATGACAGATTTAAATTTATGAATTTCGTTAGAAGTGCGAGAATAGCAAGCTATCAAGATGGAAAACTTTCAATTGGTTCCGGTTTTCTTTTCCATATCTCAACGGAATTTTCTGTTAATGGAACACCAACATTTTTAGTGGATACAAAGTGGTATCAATTACAAGATTCATTTGTCGAAGATTTAAAAACTAGTTCGGAACATATTCTTAAAACTTATAATGCAGAATCTAATATTTTACACGAGCCTTGGGACAAGAATTTAATAAGTCGAGAAAGCGAATATAATTTTCTATACAACTCAAAACCAAACTATATTGTAATAGATACAATTATAGCTGATGGTTTAGAATTATGCGATATTATGTATTACGACAATAAGGAATTGTATTTAATTCACGTAAAATATGGCTTTCAATCAAAAATTAGAGAATTGACAAATCAAATTACTATTTCTGCTCGTCGATTAAGAGAAACTTTAGGAACAAAGGATAAATTGATTTTAGAAAAGATTTACAAGCAACTTATTGAAAAAAAATATAATGTAGATAATTTATCTCTAGAAGAATTTAAGAATTTATTTAATAAAAGAATCTCTTATATTTTAGCATTCACATCTCATTTATCAAATGATTTAGTTGTTGCAGAGAATATCGATAAATTTAATTCAAACATCGCTAGATATTCATTAATTCAATGTTCTGGAGAAATGAGAGCATATTATTATGATTTACAAAATTATCAAATTCCGAGAAAATAACTATTGCCAACAAAGAACTGAGTTAAAAACCAAACTAAATTCCAATTAAATTTAGACATAGGTAATGTGGCATTGTTGAAATGGAATAAATCTTCCTTCGTCGATTTATTTCCAGTTCAACAAGCTATGAC
>Ga0307967_1000753_pt1 | contig 21649 bp, 20 predicted proteins | sample OrgLakmetagen648_FD_201828 | JGI IMG/M metagenome (GOLD analysis project Ga0307967, IMG submission 201828) | Saline water microbial communities from Organic Lake, Antarctica - #648 | ecosystem: Environmental > Aquatic > Non-marine Saline and Alkaline > Saline | place: Antarctica: Organic Lake... | reverse complement strand
TTTGCCGGGTGGATGGATGGCATCATCAGCTTCCTTCCGAAGGTTATCACAGGGCTCTTAATCATCCTCGGCGGTTACTTACTTAGCAGTATCGCGCGTTCTGCGATCTTATCTGCGGGCGGCAACGAGAACATTAGCCAGACTCCCTCGCTCGCCCGACTCACTCAAGTCATTATCTTCTTCTGCGCAATCGTGATCGGAGTCGAGCAAATCGGGCTGCAAATGCACTTTTTGACGACTGCCTTGATTGTCATCATCGGCATCCTTCTGGCGGGAGCTTGCCTAGCCTTCGGATTAGGCGCCAAGACCATGATTGCCAATACAATTGGAGCCCAATACATGCGCAAACACTGCCAAGTCGGTGAGTTTATCCAGATTAATGGCTACCAAGGAGAGATTCTCGAAGTCAGGCAAACCTTCATCATCCTGGAAACAGCCGAGGGCCGTGCCATCATTCCTGCAAAACTATTCCACGAGCAGGTCAGCCTGCTTTCCTCCCTGGAAAGTAAAGCTTCCGTTTCTCCCGAAAAGAAAGCGGGGGAGGCATGAGCGAACCCAAAATATCCTTGGCGCTAGCCTTCATTCAATCAGACCCCGACAGCGTTGCCAAGATACTGGAGCAGCATGATTCCAAGGATGTCGCCAAATTTCTGGCAGGCATACCCCACCCTCACGCCTCGCCTGTTTTGCAGTCCATGCTCCCACAGCAATCCGCGCACCTGTGCAAACTGCTGAATGCTGAAAAAGTTGCGGGCATGCTCATGCATTTGCCTTCGAGTCGAATCGTAGCGATCCTGCGCCACGTCAATAAGTCGCGACGCACGGCCATCATCGCAGAGCTACCGACAAAAGTTGAAATCAGTTGCGCGCTCTTGCTGAATTATTCGACTGAGATGGTCGGTGCATGGATGACGCCGCATATTTTGACAGTCCCCTACGAAAGCACGGCCTCAGAAGCAATTGCTTATACGAAAACGGGCAACGCCCACGCTTATACTGACTACGTTTTTGCAGTCGAGCGCAATGGCCAGCTCAAGGGCCGTATACCCCTGACTAATCTGTTGGCCGCGGGTTCGAATACCTACGTTAGTGCGCTAACTGAAGAATGCCGATTCACGATTACAGCGCGGAGCCTCATCTATTCGTTCAGTAAAAGTGCTGAGTGGGACAATGAAGACGCGATACCGGTTTTAAATAAAAACGCCCAACTCGTGGGTATCCTTCGCCATATCGACCTGAGGAAGTATTTGGACAAGCCATTCATTCAAAGCAATATTATGAGCCCTGAAGATGCGCCCCTGACCGGATTGATACAAATCTACGGCCATTGCCTCAAGGCACTAATGCGTTCGATGAAAGACTGCATCGAAACTGACATTCGCTCTTAGCTCACTTCGCACGATGCCGGAAACAAGCAACTTAGCAAACACACCCGTGGATAGCCTGAACAAGGCCTTTCTACTCAACTATTCGATGGAGGCGGCGAAGCAACTCGCCACTATGCCCCCCGAGGAAGCGACGCAGATCCTCGTGGATCAACCGCCACATGTGCTCGCCACTGTCTTTGAGAAAATGAGCCCCGGCGTTGCGGATGCCCTGCTCCCCAAGCTTCCTGATGCTCAAGTTATTGATCTTCTCACCGCGATGGACTCCGCTATTTCGACACTGTTACTCAGTCGTCTCGAAGAAGAAGAGCGCACGCATTATTTATCGCTCCTCAATAAATCCATCTCAAAAGAACTCAAAGAACTACTTGAGTATCCCAACGATTCCGCGGGACGTTTAATGCAAACAAAACTGATTGCATTTAACCGGAATATCACCGTCGACGAGGCGATCGCTCAAATAAAAATCCAAAAAGTCACCGCACTGCACCAGCTCTATTTAATCGGAAATGATATGCGCCTCTGCGGTCAAGTGGACATCCAACGCTTGGCACTCGCCGATGGTGCTCAAAAACTTTCCGCTTTATCCACTCCAATTAAAGCGATGGTGCAAGCACTTGATCCGAAAGATGATGCCATCGACAAACTGAAGAAATTCCAGATGGATGCCCTCCCAGTGGTGGATATCGAGCAGCGTTTAGTCGGCACGATTCAGGGACAGGGGCTCATCGACGCCTTGCGGGAAGACCTCGTGACCAACATGCAAACGATGGTCGGTGTGAGTAAGGAAGAGCGCGCACTTTCAAGTAGTTGGTTTGCGGTGAAAAAACGACTACCTTGGTTGCAAGTAAATTTACTGACCGCTTTCCTCGCTGCAGCTGTGGTTGGTGCCTTTGAGAGCACCATCGCTAAATACACCGCGTTGGCGATTCTGTTGCCCATTGCCGCCGGCCAATCCGGCAATACCGGCGCCCAGGCTCTGGCTGTGACCATGCGTGGCTTAACATTGCGCGAGGTTACAGTAAAACACTGGTTGCGTATCACACTCAAAGAACTTGGCGCCGGTTTGATTAATGGCTTTGCCACCGCGATCACCTGCGGACTCGGGGTCTATGTCTGGAGTAAAAGCGTAGGCCTGGCCCTTATTATCGCACTGGCTATGATCTCATCGATGGCCATAGCCGCAGTGGCTGGCGCACTCGTCCCACTCGGGCTGAAACGCATCGGGCAAGATCCCGCGCTTTCCTCTTCTATCATCCTAACCACGATCACAGATATCGCAGGCTTCATGTCCTTCCTGGGCATTGCCACTCTGCTATCCGGAATGCTGGAAGGCAGTTAAGCGCCGGTTGGAAAACGGACGCTTCGATCTTCAGCCGATTCGTGATGTCTTGAGCGCCCGCCGTCGAGGCGAAAAAGCCAAAAGTTGATACGAAACGGGCTCAGCCTGGGCGACCCCGGCTCCGAAAGTAGAGGTCTTTGCTAGGCCACCTTCGCTTCCTTTTTCCTAGACAGCCGACATCGTTCATCTGCTATATTTAACTCACTCGATACGGCATGAAAACCCGTTATATTATTAAACGTTTGACCCTATCGTCCACACAATTATCTACAATCTAGGAACACACAACATGACCAAAATATGAGCGAAAAAACGAACACTAAAGAACTATCGAATCAAAAATTGGACAATACCCATGGAACTGACGGCCTTGCCAGTAATCTACATGAGAAATCACTTGATGATGACCTCTGCAAAGAGTCAGTGTATCGCGATTGGGCGGATAACTACGACGACGATGTTGATTCTATTGGCTACCGTGCGCCAGAGGAGGTTGCAAAAATTGTTCAGCAAAAAATACCCGATGCCAGGTTAATACTCGATGCGGGTTGTGGTTCTGGTTTGGTCGGAGAACATATCTGTAATATTTACGATGACGTTTCTTTTTTCATGGACGGTTGCGATATCTCAGAAGATTTGATGGATATTGCCCGTGATAAAAAACGCGGCTACCGGGAACTGAAGAAAGTTGATTTAAAGGCAACAATACCCTATGAAACCGATACTTATGATGCCTTAGTGTGCTGTGGTGTGTTTTTGCAAGGACACTGCGGCATTGAGTGCTTGGATGAGATGCTTCGCGTTGTGCACCCCAAGGGCAGTGTCGTCTTTACCGTGCGATCCTCTTTTTATGAAGATGCAGGCAATGGCTGGAAAACTAAGCTCAAAGAGATTGAGCAAGACGGCCATAAGGTTGATGACTCTGAAATCCAATACCTTGAGGGCGTTACCGCCAAGCTGGTTACGATTCAAATCGCTGAGTAAGTGAGGGCAATTGTCCTGAAACGCCGCGCATCGCTTATCTATAAGGGGGATTATTTTAGCAATTGACGCATTACCGCCATTCACCTTGTGCCCGTTCGACACTTCGCCGCTACGATAACCAGTCGCCTTTTCTGCCGCTTAGGTCAGAGCCATACAGACTCGCCCCAAGCTTCGCAGTTAATTGCAATCAAGTGCAGCCAACTTTAGATAGTCGGGACGTTTGGTAAGGTTTTCAGGTCGGTAGTCGTCCAGAATGAGATTTTCGTGAATCAGGAACACTCCTGGCATTTGCAAAGCGTCACCAACCACTTTGCCCATAGTCCTTCGCAGTGGAACTTCCGAGCGAACCACTGATTTGAGCATAGAGATGAGATTTTCCGGTGCGAGCATGCGGCTCATCGTCGAACGCTCTAGTCCGAAAGCCTCATAGAGGCGACGCTCGGGATCGCTGAAGCGCGGCAAATCAGTAAGATTGAATACTTCCAAAAGATTGCTAGCTTCACTCTCACTACCCATATGGACAAGAGCGATTCGAACGCCATTTGCTTCAATCTCAGATCGGAGACGCCTTAACTCGCTAAGCGACTCCCTGCAATAGACACAGCCAAGATGCCGAAGGAAGACGACTAAAGTGGGTGCGTCTTTTGAGAGGGACTCCAAGGTCGAGCCTTCACGGGAGACAACTTCCTTTAACGTGTGCGTAAAAGTGGGTTCAGGTTTTTTAGTATTTAATGATACCATGCTAAAGTAACGTGACGCCTGTAAATTACTTACTTGGTAAATTCAGAGCCAGACAAAGGGTACCCAAAAAGGGGATTTAGCGGAATGGCGCTGGCTCAGCATATCGTCTCCAGTCGTGTGAGCCTGCAAAAGCAAATTCCCACCCATGGCATGATCAGTTCAGGGAAGTCGTCTTCGCTTTCTGACTCGCCTCAAACACGCTGAGCACCAGATCTTTTTTAGCCCAATTCGCCATAAGTTCAGCGACTCGCTCTCTTTCTTTTCGAACAACAATCGCTTCATCGATCAGGTCCTTTTTGACCAAGGCTCGTTCCAACTCTCCCGTATCATTAAAATGTTGGCGGTAATTCGAAAGCAAGCGTTCCCGGGCAGCTGATTTCAATTCCATTACATCCTGAGCGAAGTCTTTTCGCACGATTGCTAAATGCTTCAGCTCAGTGCCGCGATTCAAGAGCGCTCCTGTCTCTTCCAGGCTTTTCATCTCTGCTTGAACTGCCAACACTCCGTCAAGACTCCCCTGGCTCTGATAATGAAATTTCCAGATACTCAACTCCTGCATGTATTCTTTATATATTTTCTGCTCCCCCCAAGCCACCATCTCCCAGTGAACCGCAAGTGATTGGTTGAACTGAGCTTTAAGGGCCTCAACCGCTTGGTTTGAAAGATTTTCATCGTCCCGGACAGCGCCTTGGTTCTCGCCCACCGGGACAGCAGCTTCCGAGTCCACCGGTCGAAGAAACACATCATCCGTTGATTCAGCATTCTTGGCTTCTTGCTCACGATAGGATGCGAAATACTTCATTGTCATAGAATCCACCTGTTTCCTGGACAGCTTTCTTATCAATTTTTTGACGCGTATCCGTTCCTCTCTGACATCGGAGGCCTTATCTATGAAACCAATTCGCACAAGCTCCTCTTCTCTTTCCAACAATGCATCGCCGTAAAGATTGTAACAATTTAGCACTCCAACGATTTCCTCGGATTCAATCTTCTTTATTTCTTTGGCGTAAATCTCTTGAAAATGCGCAAGTTGTTTAATTGATGAAAAATCGGTCGGAATGCCACCCGAGTTCTCAAGACGGCTGATTTCATCCTGAACCTCCAGAACGCCGTCGAGACTGCCCTGATTTAGAAATTCGATCCTTAAAGAAGCCAGCCTCTCTGAATACAGCTTCCCGGTTGTCGCTACCTTTTGATCCGAGGCAATTTTACTGGAATTCTCATCAATTGCCTGATCAAGCTCCGATTTGAGCGCATCAAACGGCGTTTCTCCACGCAGCGTTACGCAGCCTAAAACTGCGACAACGAAAACAAGCTGGCCCAGCCTTAAGTGTTTATTTTGAATACGACCCGTTAACATAGCAGCAGTGTTTCTGTATTAGATCACAGTTTGAATCCAGATAGAAATAAAAACCGAAAGCCGAATACCCTAGCGAAGGAGAGGCAAGTGGCGCAAAAACGCAAACTCCTACCGGTGGGCACCCAGCATACGGGGGTGCAATTTTATCTATGGGGTAGCGCGAGTGCGTCCCCGCCCTTCGGCTCTGCTCAGGGCCTTGAGCTTGCCGAAACGGCACCGCACGAGACTGGCGAGGCGTTTCAAACGTTCGTGCGGCGTGAGAACACGCCTGCGCTACCATCATAAAAAGACCTCACACCGAACTTTTAATTACACCCAGCATACGGGTATCTCGTGATCGTGGCTTGCCAGCTACTGAAATCAAAGGTAGCGTAATTAAATGTCGTCTAATTATAAGGATTATTACTCAATATTAGGCGTCGATAAAAAAGCCCCATCGAACGAGATAAAGAAAGGGTTTCGCAAAATCGCCCGAAAGTTCCACCCGGACGTGGCCGGAAGTTTTAACCAGGCAGCCTCGGATGCTAAATTCAAGGAAGCCAACGAAGCCTACGAGGTTTTGAGCGATCCGGATAAACGTAAACGCTACGATGAGTTAGGCGCAAATTGGCAACAGGCCGGGCCCTCAACCTCGCAAGCGCGTGGCTCACCGGGGCCGGGACATGCATCCGGTGTAGAGTTCAACTATAGCGGCACAGGATTCAGTGACTTTTTTGAACAGTATTTTGCTCGGGGCGAGCCGTCGGGCTTCAAAGAGGCAGCGGGCGGTCCCCGTGGATTTTCGATGCGTGGGAAGGATGTGGAAGCGGAGCTATCCGTGAGCTTCGAGGAAGTGCTCAACGGTTCCGACCGGACGGTTTCTTTGCGAAAAGCGGAGCCGCGCACAGGCGAGGCCACTCTTCATAAGTATCAGGTAAAAATCCCAAAAGGCATTCGCGAGGGGCAACGGATTCGACTCACTGGACAAGGTGAGTCAGGTTCGGGGAGTGGCGTTTCCGGCGATCTGTTTTTAAGGGTTCGTTACGCAGGCCATCCCTTTCTGCGAAACAATAAGGAGCTACTTTATTATGATTTGGAAATTACACCGTGGGAGGCGGTGCTGGGTGCTTCAATTATGATTCGCAGTCTGGACGGTTCGGTGCGGGTGAAGGTGCCGCCCGGTAGCCAGAATCAACAACAACTTAAATTGCAAGGACTCGGCCTGCCTCGATCCACAGGTGGGCGGGGAGATTTATACGTAAAGCTTTCGATCGAGGTCCCGAAGACGGTCGACGATACCGAGCGAAGCGCGTGGGAAGCCATTTCGAAATCAAGCCACTTTAACCCGAGGGATTGCTAAATCATGAACTATGAAATCACACTTCGAAATAAGACCATCATTCGATCGGGCGAGCTCTATGATCATGAAGCCGTGGCTGAACTCGCTGGTGTCAGCGTGCATAGACTTTTGCACTACTGGAGGTATGACATTATTCAGCCGGTCATGAATACGGGGCGCTACGGTATATTCTTTGATGATGAAGCAATCTACACGCTCCGCAAGGCAGAGTGCCTCCGGAGGGAATTGGGCCTGAACTATTCCGGCATCCAAACGGTTCTTCTTTTGAGGGACCGTATCGCAGAACTCGATGCAGAGGTTCGTTTCTTGAGAAAGTAGCGGATTAGTTGATAACTTGTAACGACTGGGGCCCCGAAGCAGCTCACCGGTTATCTGTTTTCAGTCTTCGGCCCTCGTGAAAGACACCTCAGCCGTAGCGGTGTGCTTCAGCCACCGCATCGCTCACAAGATCAGGCAAGCGTCGGGGTGGTGGCTTATGCACACCACTACGATAAGTGCTCTTAACTAAGTGCCATTCGCATTAGGTCACTCACTGAAAAGGGCGAAGAGCTTATCACGAAGGTGTCAGACTACATACTGAAGCTGACCATTGATTTCTCACAAGAATTCACGAAGAACCAAAAATCTGAAGTTACGACCGCAACCCTACTTCTGCCCGCTTGCTTGACCGGAAAGCCTAGCACTTAAAGATAGTGCCCACGCAGGTCACGCAGGCCGCCACAACGAAAGAGCCTTGGGCGACTCAAATTTCGTCGTCTTCGGGGACGGCATACTGTTTTTTTAGTTGGTGGAGCCTTTTTCTCAGGCGCTCGACGGCCCCGCCATTCTCAGGATTATTGTAAATGTTGGTTAGTTCCCTAGGGTCATGTTTGAGGTCGTATAATTCGAACTGCTCGCCATCCGGAACGTCGGGCCCGTAAAACCTAATCAGCTTCCAGCGACCGTCGAATACGCCTTCATGCCTTCGCACGCTATGGGTACCCGGATACTGGTAGTAGTGATAATAGAGGGCATCGCGCCAGTCAGCCGGCCTCTCTCCTCGCAACAGCGGCACTATGCTAACCCCCTGCATGTCTGCCGGTGCTTCGACCCCTGCCAGATCGAGAAAGGTCTCCGCAAAGTCAATGTTCTGCACGAGATCCCGGTTGACTGCTCCCGGCTCAATCGTCCCCGGCCAACGCGCCAGCAGGGGCGCGCGAAAGGACTCCTGATACATGAAGCGCTTATCAAACCAACCGTGCTCGCCGAGGTAGAAGCCCTGATCGGAAGAATACATGACAATCGTATGCTCATCCAGTCCGTTTGCTTTCAGATAATCCAAGATTGCGCCGACACTTTCATCAATGCTCATAGCGGTGCGCAGATAATCCTTCACGTAGCGCTGGTAGCGCCATTCGACCCATTCCGGGCTGCCTTCCTCGTAATTGGTATCGAAAAAGGCCTGATTGCGCGGGTCGTAGGCGGCATCCCAGATTCCGCGCTGGGTCGCATTCATGCGAAAATAGGCACCTCGTTCGCCTCCGGGATACTTTTTGTTTTGGTATTTGGCAAAACCGGCGGCTTTGTCGGCCTCGGTGCGGACTTTTAAATCCGAGTCCCAGCGCATGGTGTCTTTGATCGACATGTCCGATCCGGCGGCTGCGACGCCGCGCCCCGCGTAGTCGTCAAAAAGGGTCTCCGGGACCGGTAGCTCGACATCATCCAGCAGACCCACGTGGCGTGGAGCCGGCATCCACGTGCGGTGAGTGCCCTTGTGGTGCACCATGAGAAGGAACGGCTTTTCCGAATCCCGCTTTTGGTCCATCCAGTCAATGGCTTTCCCAGTGATGATATCCGTGACGTAACCTTGGTAAAACTCGCGGCCTGCCGAACTCCTGAACTCCGGCTGATAGTATGAGCCCTGCCCCGGCAAAACTTCCCAGTGATCAAAGCCCTGCATCGGACCACTCAAATGGATTTTCCCGATCATCGCCGTCTGATAACCGCTCTTTTGCAGTAGCTTCTGGAACTGCATCTGGCTGTGGTCGAAGGCGTTGATATTATCTATTTTACCGTGAATATGGCTGTGCTTTCCGGTCAAAAGCGTCGCCCGCGCCGGTGCACAGATGGAATTGCCCACATAACAGTGATCAAAGCGCATTCCCTCAGCAGATAAGCGGTCAATGTTGGGTGTGGGGTCGAGTGCCGCCAGCGGGCCCCCATACGCGCCGATAGCTTGGTTGGTGTGGTCGTCTGAAAAAATCCAGACGATATTAGGGCGCTTTTCGGCGAATGCCGTCAAGGCAAGGGTCAGCGCTAGAAGCGACAGGATGTTGGCTTTCATAAACAGGTGGTCAATTTTTGTACGGTGTTGAGGATGTATTATAGTCGCCTGATGTTGATGTAAAACCACAACCCTCGGTTCTTTTCGAAATCAAAAAAGCATATATTGATCACTCGGTTACCCACCATGGGACAAGTTAAGGCTAAATTCTACAGAAACCTACGCGTGCCACAAATGGCCCTTTCTTGCAACCAAGTATCAGATTCCCGGCCTAGAAGTTTAAATGGCCATGGCGTTCAGGCACCGCAGCAGCATAATAATGAAAAACCTCAGTGCATTTCTCACACTGACTTTATTTCTCAGCTTTTAGCCCACCGCCGCCCTGGCCATAGTAAGGATATTGGTCGAACCCGGTAAAATCGGGGTCGGTGGCCCGGGGGTCATTCAGCTGGGTGAGGCGCACCTGCAAAAGCCGCTGCATCTGAGTCAGCACGTCTTGGTATTCGGAATGCCCGGCCAGGTTGTGAATCTGGCCGGGGTCTTTGCTCAGGTCATAGAGTTCGTCGGCCGGGCGTTGCGCGAAGCATAGGTCGAAGGCGCGCCGGTGGGCCTCGTCTTTAAAGCGGTTTTCAAAGATATAATCCTTGCTCGGACCGGCGTCGCAATCGGCATACCACTGGCCGGGCACGTTGGTCTGTTCGGTGTCGCCGGTGCCGGCGGGCCAAAGCTCCGGTTGGTAGTTGCGGATGTAGAGAAAGTCCTTTGTTCGCACGGCCCGTGAGGGGTAGCCGCCCATATTTGGCGACTCTTGGGCTGGCACGTGGCGCTCACGGCCAAAGACGATGTCCGGTCGACCATCGGGGTCGAGGCGTCCGGATTTTTTGGCGCGTAGCAGTGGCGCGAAGCTCCGGCCGCTCATGTCGATGGGGACCGGTGCGCCCGTCAGCTCCAGCAGCGTGGGGGCGATATCGACGAATGAGATGAAATCCTTAATTTCGCGTCCGGGCTGGATGCTTTGGCCCCAGCGCACAGCAAAGGGCTCGCGCACCCCGGCGTCATAGAGGTTACCCTTGGCGCGGGGGAAGGGCATGCCGTTGTCGCCGGTCATGATGACGATGGTATTTTCCAGAAGGCCCTGCTTTTCCAACTCGGCCAGGGCCGAGCCGACCAGCCGGTCCCAGCGCTGCACTTCAAAGTAGTAGTCCGCTACGTCACGCCGCACCACATCAGCATCCGGAAAGTGCGGGTAGAGGTGCACCTTGTCCGGATCGATGCCGTTCTTGATCCCGATATCCCGCTGATAGCCCCGGTGCGGATCGCCGGTCGCGAGCCAGAAAAAGAAGGGTTCTTCCTTGGCGTCCGTTTCGTCGAGGAACTGCTCGAGGGTTTTATAGGCAGTGGTTGCCGGATGATCGCCGTGGTGTTCCACCCATGAATCGATCTTGCCGGGCCCCCAGGTCTTGGCGTGGTTGCGGCCGGTCACATAGCCGGAGTCACGCAGGAGATGGACGAAGCTTTCGTGCTCGACCGGGAGGGTGCTCCACAGGTTGGCCCCGGGCCCGAGTTCCCAGTGGTATTTGCCGGTGATCAGCGAGTTGCGGCTCGGGGTGCAGGACGGGCTGCTCACATAGGCGTGGTGAAAAAGTGCGCCCTCTCTGGCAATGCGGTCGAAGTTCGGCGTCTTTATTTCCGCGTCGCCATAAGCGCCTGCATGCGGCCAGCCCCAGTCGTCGGCCATGCAGAAGAGGATGTTGGGCCGATCGCCGGCGAAGCAGGCGGAACAGATGAGAGCAAACAGCGGGAGGGAAAGTAATTTCATGGTTGTGAGAGTATTCGTCATTCTCTTGGAAAAGTCAGTTCCATAAAGTCAGCTAATGGTTTAACCTGATAATTGCAGCGGTTTTTGTCGGAGAGGCGTTTATTTTTATTCTTTGAAATGTCGTGAACGAATTCCAATTTTTTAAAGAGGTATAAGTAATTATAACGGCAACATCTAGCTTCTGACGGCTGTTCACTGACTACTGAATCCAGAATCATGCACTTCCTCGCCCCGCTTGGCTGGGCCGATCGTTCCGCCTTCCCTTCAAAACTCTCGCGCTTAGCGTTCTTGTGAACTACATTTTGAGGATGAACGAAGACGAATCACATTTGAACAGCTTGGCCATCGCACACTATGCGGTTGGTGGCTTCATGGTGCTCTTCGCCTGCTTGCCGCTGATTCATATGTTTATCGGACTTGCGGTGATTTTTGGCGGCGAGGGTATGGTGGATGATCAGGGACAGCCGGCCCCGGAGTGGTTCGGCTGGTTATTCTTTTCAATCGGACTGGCTGGCTTTCTCATTGGGCAGGCGATTTCGATTTGTGTGATCGTTTCCGGTCGCTTTCTTAGGCGGCGTAAGAACTACTGGTTCTCATTCGTGCTGGCCTGCATCGCCTGCGCCTTTATGCCCTTTGGGACAGTGTTGGGGATCTTCACTATTATCGTCCTCTCGCGTGAGTCAGTGAAGGAAATCTACGGGTTGCGGTTACGTACCGTCAAGTGACTCCGTAATCGACGAGGACTGGCTGAATTATTTAGAAGAGGTATTATCTTTCATTAGCTCCCGAGCCCCAGCTCATTCGCTCTTCTCGCCGGCATGTTCGGCCTGACTTGGGTCATGTTCTGCCGTCGTAGTCTAATACCAGCGTCCGACTTTTCCTGGTAATACTAGGTAGGGAGGTGTTGCACTCGTAGCGTGCTCGCTTGCGAGCGCCGTTGCGGTTTTGGATTGTTTGGTAGCTTCGAACTTGCCGGGGGCGTCCGCAAGCGGACACGCCACAGAGTCATTGGCTATGAGATCAACCATATTACCAGAAAAAGTCACCCATTGGTATAATGCCGTTTCGCACAAGGTCTGAACCTTAGGAGAAGAAAGAGTATCGTCTTGTAGCGAACCGACGAGAGTCGGGTCGAAGTAGGTCAGAAATAGAAATATCGACGGTGCTCTCGCACCATCGCTACATTGCTTAAAAAAGCTCACTTCTTTCGTGAAATTTTCCTTAAGTCATGCACATTCACTTCAATCACGTGTCTCCGTATTCATCCTCAATTCACCGCTTTTAATCCAGTATCTATAATGAAACGACATACCACCTGCCTTCTTGCCTTAGGCCTTCTGGCTGCTCCGATGTTAGCCGAGGAGCGTGCGCCCAACATCGTGGTCGTCATGGCGGACGATCTGGGCATGCGCGATATGCAGCTCTACGACGGTTGGGTGGAGCTGCCGCGTATTGAGACCATGGCTGAGCAAGGCATGACCTTCACCGATTTTCACACCAACTCATCAGTCTGCAGCCCGACGCGGGCCGCCTTCCTCACGGGCCGCTATCAGCAGCGAGTGGGGATCGTCGATGTCGTGGTGGGTGCGAGGGAGCCTGATTCGGGCTTGCCTGCACATCTCCCCACCCTGGCCAAGACTTTCCGCAAGAACGGCTACGCGACCGGCCTGTTCGGCAAGTGGCACGTGGGCTTTCAGGATGAATACAACCCGGTGCACCACGGATTCGACGAGTTTATCGGCCTGCTCAACGGCGCGGGCGACTTCCACGTGGAGAAAGATTGGCGCAACGGGCTGGAGCCATTCACCATGCGGGGCTACGCCACCGACGTCATTACCGATCACAGCGTTGATTTTATCGAGCGCCACAAGGACGAACCATTCTTTCTCTATGTGTCCCACCAGACCCCTCATAACCCCTACCAGACCCGTGCCGACACCCCGGCGAGCCGCGAGAAGGGCTGGCGCCAGAATCGGGTGAGCGAGGAAAACCGCCCCCGCTATATCGAGATGCTGAAAGATCTGGACGACAGCGTGGGGCAGATTCTCGACCAACTGGACGCGTCAGGAGTCGCGGATCGGACGCTGGTCTTTTTCTGGTCGGACAACGGCGACGTGGGGATGAGCCCGGTCGAGCGGAAGTTGCGCGGCACGAAATTCGGTCATTATGAAGGCGGCCACCGCGTGCCGGCCGTGGCCTGGTGGCCGGGCAAGATTCCGGCTGGCCAACAGTCAGATGCCTTCCTGCTAGGCTTTGACCTCTACCCCACTTTCACTGAGCTTGCAGGGATATCTGCGGACAATCCCCAGCAGCTCGACGGCCGGAGCTTCGCCGACCACCTGCTGAAAAAGGCACCCGTTCCCGAGCGCGATATCTTTTTCGGCTACGAGCCCAAGCTCGGCACAGCCATGCGTCGTGGCCCGTGGAAACTGATTCTGAAAGACGGGAAGGTGCAGCTTTACAATCTGGATAAGGATTTGAAAGAAACGACGAACGTGGCTGAAAAGTATCCGGAAGTAGTCGAGCCCATGCGTGCGGCGATCGAGCATTTCAAGGCGACGGTCACTCCAGGGTCCTGATCTCTCTCCAACTCCCCTCCTCAAACGAGGAGGGGACCGAAGTTATCGCCGTACAGGCGATCGCTTCAGGGGTGGTCCCGGTGGTGCCTCCCGCGCAGGTAGGCCTTATCCCACCGCGCGTAGAGAACCACCTCTGCTCGAACGCCTCCACGGCGTTCAAGCTGTCTCCTCCTTGCTTAAGGAGGAGAGCTTTGGGTGGCTGCTTGAAAACTCCCCTCCTCAAACGAGGAGGGGACCGAAGTCATCGCCGTGCAGGTGATGGCTTCAGGGGTGGTCCCGACCTAACCGTAAATAATCATCAATGAGTCCTCATTCTTCATCGTAGCGAATTTTTCCAAATGTGTTGAACTCGCACAAGGGGCCGACCAAGCTCACTCACCATGAAACATTACAATATTATTCCCTTCGCACTTGTTACTCTTCTTACCTTGTCCGCTTGCACCACTCCGAACGAACCGATGCAAAACGCGCAGGCTCAAGCGTGGGTGCCGCTCTATGACGGCGAGACTCTTGATGGCTGGATCCAGAAGAACGGCGACGCGACCTACCGGGTCGAAGATGGGATGATCATCGGCAAGACCGCTAAAGATAGCCCCAATTCATTTCTTTGCACGAAGAAGGCCTATGGGGACTTCGAGCTCGAATTTGAGGTCAAGTTTGTTCAGGGACGCTTCAATTCCGGCGTGCAGATTCGTTCAAAGACCGCGAAACCTAGGGGGGACGCGGAATTCGGCCGGGTCAACGGGCCTCAGGTCGAGATCGAACCGACCTGGAAAGTGGGTGCCGAATCCGGCTATATTTATGGGGAGGCCCTCGATACAGGCTGGCTCACACCCAAAGCGGATCTCGTTCCGCACAAGCTCTTTAAAAATGAGGAGTGGAACCACTTCCGCGTCGTTGCTAAAGGTCCCGGAATTGAGACTTGGGTCAACGGCCAGAAGGTCAGTGATCTCGTCAACAAAGACCTTTACGAGTCGCACGCCAAAGGCTTCATCGGACTGCAAGTCCACAGCGTGGGCGACAAGGGGCCCTTCCAGGTGGCTTGGCGGAATCTGAAGATCAAGGAACTGCTCTAATACCGTCGCCGCGAAGCCACGCGTGAGCCATCGGGTCAAACGTGAAAGTTAAACATTACCCGACTCCCTTTATTCCACCGTCACACTTTTTGCCAGGTTGCGCGGCTGGTCGATGGCGCAGCCCCGGATGCGGGCGACATGGTAAGCGAAGAGTTGCAGTGCGACGGCGGCGGGGACAACGGCGGCATATTGTGGGCAAGCGGGAATCTCGATAACATGGTCGCAAATCCTGCGGGCTTCTTCATCCCCCTCGGTGATCACACCCAAGACAGGTGCGCTGCGCGCCTTGCACTCGGCGACATTGCTGAGGGACTTGTCCTGTCCCGGTCCTTTATTGAGCAGTGCGATGACCGGCATCTTCTCTTCTAACAACGCGATCGGGCCGTGCTTGAGCTCGGCAGCGTGGTAGCCCTCGGCATGGATGTAGGATATCTCCTTCAACTTGAGCGCACCCTCAAGTGCGACGGGAAACATGTAGCCACGGCCGATGTAAAAGCAGTTATCGTATTCTGCGTAATGCTTCGCGACCTCAGCAATCTGGTCGTGGGTGTCGAGGACGGCTTGCACCAGATCGGGCAGCCGCTCGATTTCATTGGCGATCTGGATGCCTGCCTCCCGTGACAGGCGGTTGGCGCGCGCCAGCTTGAGAGCAATCATCAGCAGCACGGAGACTTGGCTGGTGAATGCCTTGGTGGATGCCACACTGATCTCCGGGCCAGCGTGCAGGTAGATGCCGCGTCCGGTTTCGCGCGCAATGGTGGAGCCGACGACATTGACCAGCGCGGCGACCAGTGAGCCCTTCTCCACGGCCTCCCTCACAGCTGCGAGCGTGTCGGCTGTTTCCCCTGACTGGGAAATTGCCAGCACCATATCACGGCTGCCGACGATTGGGTTCCGGTAGCGGAATTCCGCCGCCTGTTCAACTTCGGCAGGGATTCCCGCAAAGTCCTCGACGGCATATTCACCGATGAGGCCCGCGTTCATGGATGTGCCGCAGCCGACGATGAGCAGCCGCTGGATATCGACGAGCTCGCGTGGTGTTAGATCGAGGCCGGAGAGGATAGCCGTGCCGCGATTCAAGTCGATGCGACCGCGGATTGTATTGCGGATTGCCTCCGGTTGCTCAAAGACCTCCTTGAGCATGTAGTGCTCATAGCCGCCTTTCTCGGCGGCGTCGGGCGACCAGTTAATTTCCGATGGCACGCGGGTGACGGCACCCGCGTCGAGGCTCTGGATGTCTACCTCGCTCCCCTCGATGCGTGCGATGTCTCCATCGTCGAGGTAAATGGCCTGGCGTGTGTGAGTGATGATAGCTGCGGCATCCGACGCGACAATTGTTTCGTCTTCCCCCAGACCGATAACGATTGGGGAGCCGCTGCGGGCGACGACCAATACGCCCGGCTCGTCCCTGCACATGCAGGTGATGCCGTAGGTACCCTGGACCTCCTTCAAGGATTTCTTGACCGCTTCCAACAAACTTCCGTCATAATGGGATTCCACAAGATGCGCGAGCACTTCGGAGTCGGTCTCGGATTTAAACACATGACCGTCAGCTTTAAAGCGGTCGCGCAAGGCGTTGTGGTTTTCAATGATGCCGTTGTGCACAAGCACAACGCGGCCCTCGTTGCCTTCATGTGGGTGCGCGTTGAGCGTCGTGGGTGGACCGTGCGTGGCCCAGCGTGTGTGGGCGATGCCGCAGTGAGCGGCCGAGAGGGCTTCTTTCTCTTCCTCGACCATGTCGGCCAGACCGGCAACCTTGCCGCTCTTTTTCCTAATAAAAATATCGCCTGGAACTGGGAGCGCAATACCAGCGGAGTCGTAGCCGCGGTATTCGAGTTTTTTGAGTCCGCTGATGAGCACCGGCATCGCCGGGCGTTTTCCTGTATATCCTACAATGCCGCACATGGGTTGGTTAATTGGTTAGAGGTTTTGGTAGCAAATGGTTTCTTCGGGAGGCTTGGTCATGACCAGGCCAATTATGTTAATTGATGAGATCGCGTTCCACGGTTCCGTTGGGTCGTGTGCTTGTATTCGGTCCGAGTTTGCGACCGGGGTAGATAGCGGTGTGGATGCCGGTGTGGGTGCCGTCGCCGATGACAGTTCCGAATTTCCGCCTTCCGGTATCGACGAGATTATCCCCGACAAGGCTACGGTGGTTCAAGCCGTCGTGGCGAAGGTTGGAGGTGATGGTGCCCGCGCCAAAGTTGACCTTATTGCCGATGACGGAGTCACCGACATAGGAGAGGTGGCCGACCGATGAGCCATGACCGATGATCGAGTTTTTGACTTCGACGGCTTGGCCGATGTGGCAACCGTCGCCGATGGTAGTGGATCCGCGCAGGTAACAGTTCGGCCCGATCTTGCAGTTTTTCCCGATGACAACGTTGCCCTCAATGACAACACCTGGAAGAATTTTTGAACCCTCACCGACATGCACGATACCATCGATGTGGGCGGCTGGGCTAACATCACCCTGGTAGTCCGGCTCGGTCAAAGAAGCGACAATAGCCTCATTAATCTGAATAAATTCCCACGCATAGCGGATGAGGAATGAATCGTCGGACGCTTCAATTTCCTGCTCGCACTGCACCGGGTCGTCGCAGCCGACCCAGGCGAGTGCATGACCATTGCCCGAATTGAGCGCTGCGGAGCCAGTTGACGTGCCAAGTTTCTGCCAGTCCTCGCGGGTGACCCATGCGTTTTCCAACTGGTAGGCATTTCCCACACCTTCAGCATAGTCGTTTTGAAAATCCAGCAGCGTCCGTCCGGCAATGAGTTGGCTGCCGACGGGGGCGTCCTGCAACAGTGGCCATAAAGCGGCTTCGCGGGGTGGTTGAATTGTCAGGGGCATTGGATAGCGGATAATGAATAGCTTAAGCGAAGATAGGTCCCCGCGACTTCAGGTTCCGATCGTGGATCGTATCGCTGCGGCGATGGCATCCGCTTGAGTCTGGGCGAGTTCGGCATTCGAGCACTCGGTGAGCACGCGGATCTTTTTCTCTGTGCCAGAATAGCGCACCAGCACGCGGCCGTCGTCCCCAAAGGCAGTCTCGGCAGACTGAATCGCACCATGAACTTCAGGGATGGTTTCGATCGGTGGTTTTTCTGTAACGTCGAGTCCCAACAAAACCTGGGGATAAATATCCATGCAGTCCGCGAGCTTCGACAGGGTGACTTGTTTTTCGCGCATCATCGCTAACAGCATGAGCGCACTCATAATACCATCACCTGTCGTTGCATAGTCCGAGTAGATGATGTGTCCGGAATTCTCGCCACCAAGGTTGAAACCGTCCTTCCTCATGCGCTCGAGCACGAGTCGATCCCCCACTCCGGTGATTTCCAGGCTGATACCCTCAGCCGAAAGCGCATCGCGAAGACCGAGGTTGCTCATGACAGTCGCCACAAGCGTCTTGCCATTAAGTTTGCCCTGTTCGTTAAGAGCCTTGGCGCAGAGGCAAAGCACACGGTCGCCATGAACGACCTCGCCATTCTCATCACAGAATATGACGCGGTCGGCATCGCCATCGAGGCATATACCCACGTCGGCGCCTACTTCCCTAACCTTGGCGGCAGCGTTTTCCGGATGTAGCGCACCGCAGCCTTCGTTGATGTTAAGTCCGTTCGGGTCGTTGGAAAGCTTAATGACCTCAGCACCTAACTCCTCAAAAATCAAGGGCCCGACGTGGTAGCCAGCGCCATTGGCGCAATCGATAACCACCTTCAAGCCGTTCAGTGATCCGGAACCGACGGCACTCTTGGTGAATTCAATGTAACGCCCCATGGCATCGTCGATACGAATTGCTTTGCCGAGGTCGGATCCCGGGTGAGGTAAATCATCGGCAAGGATTAATTTTTCAATCTCAAGTTCCAGATCATCGCAGAGCTTGAATCCATCGGGGCCGAAAATCTTGATGCCATTGTCCTGGTAGGGATTATGTGATGCGGTCAGCATGATTCCGGCATCGCAATTCATCGATCTCGTGAGATGCGCGACCGCTGGGGTCGGGGCGGGGCCGGTGAGAAGCACGCGTGAGCCTTCGGAGACGAGCCCACTGGTGATCGCAGTCTCCAGCATGTAGCCCGAGAGGCGGGTGTCCTTGCCAATGACGACCTTGTGTCTACGATGTCCGCTGGCTTGCAGGACACGGGCCACAGCCCTGCCGATGCGCAGGGCGACTTCCGGCGTGATGGGGTATTCGTTGGCAACGCCGCGGATGCCGTCCGTTCCAAATAATTGGTGGCTCATGAGATTCGAAACTGGGGTTAAGGAGATTGTTTAGTACAAAGCATTAACAACAAATTAACAAAGTGTCATGATGTCTAGCTATTATGTGGCAAAGTGTGGAAAGAAGGTGTCGGACACAGTATATAAAATCCGGACGCTCAAAGCTAGAGAGCTGTTTTGTGCCCGCGCTTCATGATCACAGATTGTGATCTTGAAAGTTAAACCGCATCGATCTGCTTCTTTTTAGACATCCGGGCCTCCCTCCAAATCCAGTTCCTGCTGTCCCTTCGCCTTTGGCTTTTCCGGCAGGTTTTCCACCCGCAGCAGGTGGTTTTAATTCTTCTGACTAGCCTGACCACAAAAGTAATGAAATGACCCGTTTTGACCTACGAGCAGCGTCTCATTTCCTCGGTGTCGGGGGATTCTCCAGCAGATTCTGGATCGAATAGTAGGCCGGTTTGGCCTTACCATTCACATCAAATAAAGTGCCTTCCTTATCTCTGTTCTTGGTCCAGGCAAGTCCGTCCGTGATATTCCAGACATTCCAGGTGACTTCTCCGTTGTCACGGTGCTCAAGCAACGCTTTGACGATAGCGGCAAATGTTTTGGCCTGGGCCTCATAATCCTTGTTGCTTCCTTTCAGCCAGGAGTTCATTTCAGTCACGTGAAAAGAGAGCTTATTGCTGTGCGCCCAGTCGATTAACTCGTAAAGGCGCTCCATGTTTCCCTCTTCATTTTCAAAGCCGGTATCGACGTGCGCCTGCCAACCAATCCCGTCGACCCGCATGCCCTGCTCACGCAGGTAGGGAACCAGGGCCTTAACCTTCTCCCACATGGCCTCTTCCATGCCCCCGTGCTGGTTAATTATCAACTTGGTGTTCGGTGCGTGCTCAGTTGCTATCGCAAAGGCCATCTTGATGTATAGTGGCGGCTTCAACGGATGTTCCTCGTCAAAGCCTATTTTGGGCCATGGATTCTCCCATTGGTCAACGCCCTCTTTCGGGCCAAACCACTTACCGTTTCGCGTCACCGTTTCGTTCACGACATCCATCCACTTGACATGCGCATACTTATCGTAGCGCTTGCACTGCTCGGTCATGTATTCGATGAGATTCTGCTTTAGTTCCTCCGCCGTGCGTCGGTCGTCCTTGGCCCATTGTGAGCATTGCGGACTGATCGGACCATGCAATCGTATGACCTGATTCTGCTCGGCGCAGTGTTTGACCCAGGCGTCGCCGCGTTCCCAATTCCATTTGCCCGGCGCGGGATGCGCAGTGCTCTGCTTAAAATCATTTTCAGGTGTAACGTAATTGAACTCCCGATCGATGATCACTCCTGAGCCCCGAGCCCGCTTTGCCCACCCGGTGGTTCCTCCGATGAAGAAATTCCCATCGGGAAATTTCTCAACCACGATGGCGCGCAGGCGGCGACCCTCAGGCATCGGCCCATCCGCAGATTCGGCGACCTGCGAGACTAGAGCCAGTAGAAATAGAACTTGGATTGCTTTCAAAGCATTTCTCATCTTTAGCAGGGGTCACCTCGTAAAAATTAAAATTATCCGATTCATGTGCTTCAGCGAGAGAAATCTACGTTTTGGCTACGAAGCGTAGCGGAGATGGCGAAGCAAATGACCCCTTCGCGATGGCGCGATAACGACGTTACTCACTGCGACTGATTCACCCTGTTTTTTCGTGAATGTCGCCTTCGACATACTGGTGGATCAAACCTGAAATCAATGCTTGGTAAGGAATGCCCTTCTGCAGTGCTTTTCTCTGTATGCCGCTCAAGTCATGGCTGCTCAGTCGGATGTTGATCCGCTTGTCTTTCTTAAACGTATTTTCAGCTGCCTTAGAGAGCTGGGACAGAAGCTCCTTTGAAGGTTTCTGTGGATTCATTTCCCCACTTTCGTAGGCTTCTAAAAGTTCTTTTTCTTCTGGGTCTAGTTTCATTCTATTCGTTCTCCTTCTTAAATGTTTTGCTTGCTTTCCTGCTTGGAAATGCGGTCTTCAAAAAGATGTTTTCATCGTCCTGCACAAATGGAACCAGATAAATAGTGTCGCCGATGGGTATGAAAAATATCTGCTGATTTGGATAATTCTCCTTATTGTTGTGGCTTTCGATTTCCCATAGTCTGCCTTCTCCTAGCAAAAAGGCGATTTCCTCAAACGAGATGCCTCTTTCTTTTTTTAGTTTTTCATTCTTATCCGGGTTCCAGTCAAATTTCACAGACCTGAAACGCATGCCTTATCGGCATCCTGTCAATTCTTTTGAGGAACGATGCAAGGCTAGGCACCCAGCGTGAGCAGGATGCCCCCTGCCGAAAATCCACGGCATAAAGAAAGCGGTGAACCATCCGCAAACGCTCAGGAGGATCACCGGAAATGCTTAAATTCTATGTTTAGCACCTATTCTGCCTGCTCGACCACAAAGGTAATGGAATGGTTGTTTTCAGCATCGTGAATCTTGGCGGTCGAGCGGAGCCCTGAAAGGGTAAAGCTCGGCTCGACCGCCAAGTTCACGGTGCGGCTTTTCGGAG
>Ga0307967_1000745_pt1 | contig 21753 bp, 23 predicted proteins | sample OrgLakmetagen648_FD_201828 | JGI IMG/M metagenome (GOLD analysis project Ga0307967, IMG submission 201828) | Saline water microbial communities from Organic Lake, Antarctica - #648 | ecosystem: Environmental > Aquatic > Non-marine Saline and Alkaline > Saline | place: Antarctica: Organic Lake... | reverse complement strand
ATGGGGTCTGTTTGCTGAATGAAACTGGCTTTTGGAAAACGTTTTTCTAATTCTGAAAAAGCAATTTGTTTGTCATCCGAAAAGCCCATATAACAAATACCTTTGTGGGTAGAAGCGATTAAAATCCTACCGAATAAACTTTCTGAAAAGCTATATTTTATACTAAGGTTTCCTCCTTTGTTTTTGTATTCTCCGGGGGTCATTCCCTCGATTTTTACGAACAAATCGTGTAACCTACCGGTACCCGAAAGTCCGGTTTGGTATGCGGTGTCGAATAATGTGGATTCTGAATTGTTCAGAATTTGTTTTGCGTGTTGGACGCTTATATATTGTAAGAATTTTTTAGGACTAACGCCTGCCCAATCTGTAAAAAGCCGTTGGAAGTGAAAAGGGTTTAAATGAACTTTTTCCGCAATTTCTTCAAGAGTCGGTTGCTCCGTGAAGTTTTGTTGTATGTATTCAATAGCTTCTGCTATTCGACTATAATTAATGTATTCTTGCTCGTTCATCAAATTCAATATTTATAACAGCAAAAATAGAATTTATTACCCTCCTTTAAAACCCGAAACTTGCTGAATGCAGGAATGGTTTTATCCATTCATTAATATTTATCTTTCTCAGTAATAGGATGATAAATCCCAACGCGATGCAGCGTATTGATGTCTGTATGATGTATTTCTTTTCCATCCAAAGCAGCGAGTTTTTGTTTCATTCCTCCCGAAAGTTTTTCCGCACGACGGTTTTTGAAAGGCTCAATTTGGAAGTAAATATCTTCGATCAAATTGTAGTTTTATTCAATAGTTGTCCCGAAAATAGTAGCAAAAAAAGATAGGTTTTCTTCTACCGTTAGATCGTGGTAGAGCGAAAAACGACCTGGCAAGCTTGGCTGTAATATAGTTTATTTGAACACGATTAATCTCGTTAGATTGTTCAATTAATGTTTTTTGTTCTTCTACTAACAAATTCTGCTCAAACATCAATTCTTTTAAACCATTTACGGTAACGTAATTGACAACACCAAACGACAAATCCGCTCATGGTGATACCATCGGAATTTCTTCCTGATCATCTTCTTTTACAAATCCTCTGCTCATAATCTATTTTACTTTAATGACAACTTTTCCTTTGGTTCGTCCTTTATCAACATAAAGTACAGCATTTATAGCTTCTTTTAAAGGAAATACTTTGTCAATATTTGTTTTAACTTTTCCTGTTTCTACAAGATTAGTGACTTCATTTAATTGTTTTGGGTTTGCTCTCATCAAAAGAAGACTGTAATAGGCAGATTTAAGCTTTATCTGCTTTGTTATCTTACTTCTTTTCTCTTCTAGCTTGCTTTTTTCAGATGCGGTGAGACCCATTCGTTCTGCCGTTTCTTCATCTGCTGGACCAACTAGTGTGATTACTTTTCCACCATTTTTTATCATTTTAAAAGCATCTTCGGTATAGTCTTCTCCAAGTGTATCTAAAACCATATCCACGTCTTTTACAATGGTTTTATAGTCTTCTGTTTTATAATCGATAACACGATCGGCTCCAAGTGCTTTTACCCATTCTACATTATCTGTGCCTGTGGTTGTATAGACATAAGCGCCTTTTGCTTTTGCCAATTGGATTGCCAAAGACCCAACACCTCCAGAACCTGCGTGAATAAGGATTTTGTCGCCAGATTGTAGTTTTCCCTGTTTTAAAGCTTGTGCAGCTGTGAGACTAACTAAAGGTAAACTTGCGGCCTCCTCAAATGTTGTGTTTTTTGGCTTTAAGCTTAAAATGTTTTGTTTAGCTGAAACAAATTCGGCAAATGAACCTTGCTTATCGACATAGGCATATACTTCGTCTCCGATATTGAAATCTGTAACATGTTCTCCTTTTTCAATAATTTTGCCACTTACGTCATAACCCATTGTTGCCGGTAAGGTATATTTATCTTGTGTTTTTAATTTACCATTTACAACTTTAATGTCTAGCGGGTTTACGCTTGCTGCAAAGACTTCAATTAACACTTCATCTTTGTCAATTGTAGGTTTTTCAATTTCAGATAATTTGATGCTTTCTAAAATTTCTTCGTAAGCTATATGTTGTATTGCTTTCATAATCTTTGATTTTTAGTACATTGCTATTTGAGGAAATCAAAAAAAAAGAGGATAATTAATAATAATTATCCTCTTAAGAATTAATTAAAATCCTTTTAGATTACCGATGCTCCAGCTTCTGCAACAGTGTGATCATTTTCAACAGAACTTCCACTTACTCCAATAGCTCCAATAATTTCGCCTTGTTTATTTTTAATTGGAATTCCACCAGGAAATGTAATTAATCCGTTGTTAGAATGTTCGATATTAAATAAAGAACCTCCAGGTTGGGACAATTCACCGATACTTCCTGAATTCATATCAAAGTAGCGTGCTGTTTCAGCTTTTTTGATAGCGATGTCTGCCGAACCTAACCAAGCGCCATCCATACGCCCGAATGCAACTAAATTTGCTCCGGAATCTACTACTGCAATATTCATTTTGGCATCTATTTCGATAGCTTTCTCTTTGGCTACTGCGATTGCTTTTTCTGCTTGTGCTAATGTAATGTTCATAATTTTATGTTTTAATAGTGTTATTATAATTGTGAAAATATACTACGAAGGTAAACTTATCGTGTTACTAAAATAGTTCAACAACTTATGATAAAAGGTCATATCATTAGACAATCATACCATGTGGGTCAATAACAAACTTTTTAGCGACTCCAGTGTCAAATTCTTCATACCCCCTAGGTGCATCTTGCAGGCTTATTACTTCCGCATTTACGGCTTTGGCGATTTCTACTTTATCGTGTAATATGGCATTCATTAATTGTCTGTGATATTTCATTACGGGGGTTTGCCCTGTATGGAAGGAATGGGATTTGGCCCATCCCATTCCAAAACGAATTTTCAGACTTCCTTGTTTTGCGTCCTCTTCTTTGGCTCCTGGGTCTTCTGTGACATACAAACCGGGAATTCCGATAGATCCACCAGCTTTAGTAATCGCCATAGCTTGGTTTAATACAATGGCAGGCATTTCTTTCCCTGCGGTGGCGCCGTGTCCATTAGCTTCGAAACCTACACAGTCAACGAAGCAATCGACTTCGGGGATACCGACAATCATAGCGATTTGTTCTTCTACAGGAATCCCGTTGGTTAAATCAATGGTTTCACAACCAAAACTTCTGGCATGGGCAAGACGTTCTTTATTCATATCGCCTACGATCACCACGGCTGCACCTAATAATTGGCAGCTTGAAGCACAAGCGAGACCTACTGGTCCTGCACCTGCAATATACACGACTGAACCAGCAGTTACACCTGCCATAACCGCTCCATGAAACCCTGTCGGAAAAATATCAGTAAGCATGGTCAGATCCAATATCTTTTCCATGGCTTGATCCTTATCGGGAAATTTTAGTAAGTTAAAATCAGCATAAGGTACCATTACGTATTCGGCCTGGCCTCCAATCCAGCCACCCATATCGACATATCCATAAGCGCCTCCTGGGCGATCTCCGTTTACATTTAAACAGATATTCGTTAGACCGTTTTTACAATTTCTACAACGACCACAGGCAACATTAAAGGGAACGGAAACCAAGTCTCCTTTTTTGATAAATTCAACGTCCCGTCCACATTCTATGACTTCTCCAGTGATTTCATGTCCAAGTACTAACCCCTTTTCGGCGGTGGTTCTTCCCCTTACCATGTGTTGATCTGAACCACAAATATTACTGGCCACTATTTTTAAGATAACACCGTGTTCACATTTTCGATCTCCCAAAGCCAGTTTGGGATAGTCTATTTCCGTTAATTCTACTTCTCCTGTTCCTTTATAGGAAATTCCATGATTTTTGCACATAATGTTTTGATTTTATTGAGATTAATAAATATTTTCAACTGAATTGAGTTTTCAATTTAAGTTATTTTTTTGGTTAACACTTATGAAAAAAGGCCAATAATTTGTGAAAAAAGGTCAAGCAACCAATGTTTGGGGGAGCTTTAAGAGTGGAGTTAACCTTATTTGACTGACAATTAATAAAATACGGAAAATAAAAGCTATAATCAAGCCTCTTTTGGGCTAAAACCAAATTTATTTTTAAAGGCAGTACTAAAATTTGAAAGGTTGTTATACCCAAAATCTAAATAAATGTCTGACGGTTTTAAATCTCCTTGTTCCAAAATTTCTTTCGATTTTTGAAGCCGTTTATCCTGCAGCCATTTTCCGGGAGACACTTTATATTCCTTAAGGAAATGTCGTTTAAAGGTTGATAGGCTCATATGGCATAAGAATGCAATTTCCTCGAGCTTTAAGTTTGAATGTATTTGACTTTCAACAATCTTTTTAAATGGTGACTTTTCCTTAACTATTAACGAATGTAAATAGATTTCAAACTTTTTTCCATATTTCTGTAGAAGATAAAGCATCAATTCTTCAAATTTTACAGCAAGTAAATTCTCCATAAAAACTGTTGGTGCCTCACTAATTGTGGATAAAGAATTTAAATATGAAATGATATATGCGTCATTTCTGATGATGAAATAAGGTGATCCATCTTTTACAACGTCTTGATTTTCAGAATGTTTATCTAAAAACTTCTTGAGCTTTTTATCTGAAAAAAAGAAGAGTTTACAATAATAAATTGCTTCTGTATCCAACAACTCTGTCAAAAGCCAATTTCCTTTTTTAAGCAGTAAAGATTGATCCTTATTTACTGCAACTGATGTCCCTGCAAAGTGTACTTGTTTTTTTCCAACCTGTAAAAAGCTAAACATATTCATACCTAAATGAACCTTGCTTTTAACAACATCATTGGTCATTTTAAAATCATATACGAACAAATCAGGATTACTTTTTTTGTCGTTGATGTAGAGTTCTGGAATGTTTTCTATTGGCATCTGGGATTTTTTTCAGCTTACAGGTAGCTAGTGTCATGTTAAGCCTATTTTAGCCACCCGAAATTTTGTTCTTTTTCGCCAGTTCTGCGTTAAAAAATGATTCCGTAGCTAAGGCTATGCAATAATTTCTTGCCTTGACCTGACGAAAAATAACGGCAGTTTAACCGCCACAACAGACCTAACATAACACTAGTAATAACATCATAAATATACCCAAATAAGCTATGAAAAATTAGCAACCCTGCCTAATTCATTTTTTAGGATATTTTCAGGATAGACAGCAATGAATCTGAGAATGATTAGTTGCGTGTATCAGGGAGTAAATTAAAATATTGAATTGAAGCCTTTGACTGTAATTGTCAAATAATGGTCAGTTTTCAATTTTGTCTATGTCCTCGGAATAGACTTCGGTATATTGAAGCATTCCAGATTATCATTTTTTTAGGAAATAAGATCTTGTTACAAAGCCCTATCTTTGCGTCTGAACCGATCTGTTTCAGGATAATCGCCACTATTAGAAACATATATTGTCTTGTTGGTTTTATTCACCACTGTTATTATTTTATGACAGTTTGCAGTATTTTTAACACAACAAGAACTTAATAAAATAATTGCGCTTAGAAAAAGAATGCTTTTTTTCATAATTTTTATTTGTTTATATAATGATTTGCGATGCCTGAAATTAAAAAGCCCGTTGGTAATAATGCAAAATCATACCATTTAAGGTGGGGAAGGTTATTGGACAAGGCCATTTGATTGGCTATATCATTAAAGGATTTCGACCAATCATACCCGACTATTGTATTTCTTGGATTCCATCCATTATAATTTTCCACGTGTTTGTTAAAATAAGTAAAGGCTCTGGAATTGGCATCCTGCTCGGCAAAATGCAACGGATGTTCTCCTTTACCCAATGTATCTAATAAACTTGGAATAGCAAATTTTGACAAATAGAAAATCCCGGTAGCTTGGCTTTGCAAATAATGCCCGTACTCGTGTTGAAACAAAGGTTCATCAGCCGTTCGTTATACTAAAACCTTCAATTTATTACAGACTATTCCCCATCATAGGTTATTGTCCAGTTGAGACTATCTAAATCTTTAAGTGTTAAATCATACCTTTTTAAAACGAGTTCATTTTCTTTGATATAATTATAGCCTTTTGTTTCTAAGGTGGGCCCATCAAAAATATACACCATCATAGTGTCCGATTCAATCAAACTTGAATATATAGCTTCATAACAATCCCCGAAAGACGGAAGCGCAGTTTCAGATTTATTATGGCCTTGACTTGACTCGTGTGCCAAAACTTTGGAATAGCCAGAATTTAATGGATTTTGACTGTTTTTATAAGCATCTGTATTGGGATATCGATAATTACCTTTAACGTATATCGCCTTATCAGTATTATTCACCACTGTTATTATTTTATGACAGTTTTCAGTATTTTTAACACAACAAGAGGTTACTAGAATGACTATGTTCAGTAAAAGAATGTTTTTTTTCATAATTTTTATTTACTGGTCTCAAAATTGAGCAATTTAGTGATTCTGGTCTTAGCGTCCAAAAATCTTATACAGCATCAATTTTTTTCAAACTGACTTTAAATACAGTTTACACTATACAATATACAGCCTGTTTTTATTAAGAAATTTAATTTCTTGTTTGGCAATTTAATCCAAAATGGTTTAGTACACATTGCGTTTGTCGTAGAACCTGAGAAAAAGCCCTGAAAATTTCGAATTACTTTCCAAAATAATCGTAAATTTTCGACAACGAAAAAAAGCGATTTTATGAGCAAAGGAAAAGTAATAAAAGGAAAGGCAAAACCGCGTGGGAAGTACCCGCATGTTAAGCGCGTGGGTGATTTTATTTATGTTTCTGGCACCAGCTCCAGAAAATCGGACAATTCTTTTGAAGGGGTAGAAGTCGATGAAATGGGAACCACGACTTTAGATATCAGAAAACAAACCGCCGCAGTCCTTGAAAATATCGACTCCATTCTCAAGGAAGAAGGCGCATCGCTGAAGGATGTTGTGGATGTGACTTCCTTTTTGGTTAATATGAATGATTTTAAGGGCTACAACGAAACTTACGCTAAATTTTTTGAACCTGAAACCGGACCGACGCGCACAACTGTCGCCGTGCATCAATTGCCACATCCGCATTTGCTGGTTGAACTGAAAGTCATTGCTTATAAAAAACAACAGTATGCAACACATTGAGAATTTTATTGACGGCAGCTTCGCAGCGGCAAAACAAGGGAATACACTTGATAATGTTCAGCCTGCAACGGGAGAAATCTATTCAAAAATTCCAGATAGCGATGCTGAAGATGTTCACCTTGCCGTGGAAAAAGCCAAAGCGGCTTTTCCGGAATGGAGCCAAACCACTTTGGAAGAACGCAGTACTATTTTACTGGAAATTGCTGAGGGAATAAAAGATGAAATGGATAATTTGGCGAAAGCCGAATCCATCGATAATGGAAAGCCCTTGAAGCTCGCAGAAAAAATAGACATTCCCAGGGCGGTCAGCAATTTTGAATTTTACGCCAAAGCCATTACCCAATTTTCTTCTGAAAGTCATGAAAGCGTGGGCAAGCAAAGTTTAAACTTTACTTTGCGTCATCCTTTGGGCGTTGTGGGCTGCATCTCACCCTGGAATTTACCACTTTATCTGTTTACCTGGAAAATTGCACCAGCTCTGGCCGCGGGAAATTGCGTGGTAGCTAAACCCAGTGAAGTTACACCGATGACAGCATTTTTGCTTTCTAAAATCGTGAGCAAAACCCGCTTGCCAAAAGGCGTCTTAAACCTCGTTCACGGCACTGGCCCAAAAACCGGGCAAGCTATTGTTGAACATCGCGATGTCAAAGCCATTTCTTTTACCGGCGGGACAAAAACCGGCGCGCAAATTGCAAAAACCGCTGCGCCGAAATTCAAAAAACTCTCCCTTGAGCTCGGCGGAAAAAACCCAAATCTGATCTTTGCTGATTGTGATTATGATAAAATGCTCAGCACCACAGTGAAATCTTCTTTTGCCAATCAAGGTCAAATTTGTCTCTGCGGTTCGCGGATTTTTGTGGAAGAAAGAATTTATGATCAGTTTAAAACAGATTTTCTCGAAAAAATAAAAAAATTAAAAGTCGGCGATCCCGATGATCCTAAAAGCAGTTTGGGTGCGGTGGTTTCAGAAGATCACATGCAAAAAATCCTCAAACATATCGAAGACGCGCCAAAACAAGGCGGAAAAATTTTATCTGGTGGAAACCGCGTTTTTCCAGAAGGGCTCGAAGAAGGATTTTATATTGAACCCACGGTTATTGAGGTGGAAACCAATCAATGTGCGATCAATCAAGAAGAAGTTTTTGGCCCGGTTGTCACCTTGATGCCGTTTAAAAATGACGATGAAGCTTTAAAAATGGCCAACGAATCGCCTTATGGTCTTTCCGCAACTGTGTGGACGCAGGATATCAACCGCTGTATGAGAATGGGACACGAGCTGGAAAGCGGAATTATCTGGATCAACACTTGGCTCAACCGCGATTTGCGCACGCCTTTTGGGGGTATGAAGAATAGCGGCGTGGGTAGGGAAGGCGGAATGGAAGCTTTGCGTTTTTTCACCGAACCTAAAAATGTGTGTATTGAGTGGAAGTGATTTTTGTAATAGTGGAGTTCAATGAAATCAGTTGTTTTTGATAATGGCTTTACATGTTTTAAAAATTACTTTTGAATGTGTCAATTTATTAAAGCAAAGTTTTAAATAAAACAGTGTTCTTGAGGAGCAGACGTCACAGGTTTACCTTTAGGCGGTGCAAGTAGACCTGTGAGGTCTAAAATTTCAAAGGTTTTTCTACACTAATACTACTACTGAAAGAATTCTTTGTGGTCTGATATAAAACTAACTTTAGTTAATCAAAATAACAGTGATAAATATGACACCGGTTTTTTGAACGCGGGTAAAGTTTAACTATATTTACCTTCGTTGGTTCGACGCTAGATTGGGAACTTCAAAAACAGGTGACAATTATTTAAGGCAATTAGAGCGCGCTGGGTTTTTAAAATCTGAAAAAGTGGGTAAAGAGGAGCTATATCTCAATCATCGATTAACAGGTGTTTTTGACAAAAACTAAGATTACAGAAATTTCAAGCGGTCGCATTTTTCCCTTTTTGTGACAAAACAATTCTCATCGTAAACCCGAAAATTAACCCGGCAATTGTCCATATTAGTAAACCAAAAGTGATGCTGGACAGTGTTATTTCTGTTCCTGTCAATAACGGAAATCCTATAGACATTAATAGAAACATCATTCCACCAAATTTCAAACCTATTTTCAACCACGTTTTTTTAATTGAGGTTTGTTGTTTGACTTTTAAATCCAAATTTTCAAAACGTTGAGGTTGCTTTTCGAGCCAATTTCGCTTTAAACTTTCTTTAAACCAACCCCAAATTGGATAGGTCAGTGTTAAAATTAAAATGCTGAAAATATTTTTCAAACAAGGAATAATTCCCCCACAATCTGGGCAGTACAGTCCAAAATAATTTTTAAAAGCCGTTCCATTCTGCTTGGACCATGTTTTTGAATTGTGCAATTTTTCACAATGCGGACAAGGAACAAAACCTCTTTCCGTTCGGGGTTTATCGGAAAGTTTGTCTTCCAAGGAAACTTTTGGAATACGCTGACCTGAAATGAGTTCATTGATGGCAACACCAGGATTGATTTGCCAATGCAGCATCATCCAGTTTTTCCAAGTATAAACCTTATACTTTTTTTGGTTAAATTGCTTTAAATAGCTTTCACTTGTTTTCATAACCGATTTGTTTCACTTAGTAAAACTACGATTATTTCTGGTTATCAACAAATTCTTTAAAATCAGAAAACTTTTCTTCATCCATCACTTTTTCCATTTTCACCTGGCCGCCTTTTTTCTTGTTTTTGCTGCTCCATTCGTGGAAAATATTCAGTGGGATAACAGAAACTTTTACACCTTCCAAAGCTTTACCTCTTGCGACGGCATAGTTTTTATTGGCTTCCTTTAAAAATTCATCCATATCTTTGGCGAGTTGTTCTTCATCAACTGATTTCTCATCATTCAAGCCTAAAAACCAGTGGTGGTGAAAGTCTCCATCTATTTTTTCCGCAGCCACAGTGAATTCAGGGAATTTTAAATCGTGTTTTTCTTCCAGTTTTTGAATGGCATCGTTCATTTTATTGACTGAAAGCTGCGATCCCACAACATTCAAGAAAAATTTGGTCCGTCCCGTGATCCTGATTTCGGCCCGATCCACATCGGTAAATTTTATAGTGTCACCGATCAAGTAGCGCCAAGCACCTGAAACACTGCTCAACAGTAAAATATAATCTTTTTCGGGTTCGACTTCTGCAAGGTTTTTTACCGGCGCATCCTGGCTCAAAGAACCGTCAGAATTTATATAGTCTGGCTTAAAGGGGACAAATTCAAAATAAATCCCATTGTCGGTCAGCAGACGCATCGAAGAAGTTTCCGGCCGTTGCTGACAAGCGATGAAACCTTCTGAAGCGAGATAAGTATCGATGACTTGCACCTTTTTTCCCATCAGGGCGTGAAAGCTTTTTTGGTATGGTTCAAAAGCTACGCCACCTGAAGTGAAGGCCTTCAAATTAGGCCAAATATCGTGAATGTTATCGGCGTTGTGATAGTCGATTACCTTTTTCAGCATCAGTTCCATCCAGGACGGGATTCCGCTCAAGGCACCGATATCCCAATTTTTTGCATTTTCTGCGATGTGCTGCACGCGCTCATCCCAATCTTCGATTTTAGCAATTTCTTCACCGGGCTTGTAATAGCCACGGAACCAAAACGGAATATTACCGGCGCTGATTCCACTGATCTCGCCCTCATAATGACCGTCTTTCTCGATTAAGTTTGTGGAGCTGCCCAACATCATGATTTCTTTTTCAAAAAAGTCTTCGGGCATTTTAAAATGCTTCATGGCAGTCACCTGTGCAATTCCGCCCCGTCGCACAGACTCCAGCATATCATCGGTTAGCGGGATTTTCTTGCTGGTTTTTCCAGTGGTTCCAGAACTGATAGCGTAATATTCCGGTTTTCCTGGCCAGCTGATATCGCCCAATCCTTTGTGCAATTGGCACCACCATTTTTCCTGCATTTGTTTATAGTCAAAATAAGGGACCCTATCTTGAAAAGCCTTTTCAAAATCTGGGCTGTCAAGGATTTCTGCAAATCCATAATATTTTCCAAAGGCCGTGTCTTTAGCTTTTTCTAGAAGGTCTTTCAGCACTTTCTGTTGACTTTCCAAAGGGTTTTTATCCAAAACAAAATTTTCGGAAATATCAATTGCATTTTTTATAAGGGAACCGATAAACGCCATAAGGTCAAGTTTTTTATTTTAACAAATATAGCTTCAAGACTAGCTCTTTTAAGTAATCAATTCGCTAATTATTTGTTAAGTGATTAACGTTTTAAATGAACGGTATAGTAAACTTATCCCAGTGACCAGCTGAATCAACTTTACTTTACTCTTTCCTCTTTCCTCTTTCCTCGAAGCTTCCCGTCCAGTTCAGTGAGGGGGGGTCGGGGTACAATCACCTTTAAAGCTGCTGTCAACCTGAGTTTAGTTTAAGGGTTTAATTTTATAAGGCTATAGGTTAATCTAGCCTTGTTTTCAAGTCCTCCCCCGTCAGGGGGATGATTTAGGTGGGGGATGAAGATTGAAAAAAATCATCCTATCCCTGCCTGCCGGCAGGCAGGCCCAGCCCCCGCCTGCCATCCTATTTTAAAAAAAATGACGGCGAGCAGGCTTTCCCCCTAAGCAAGCCTGAGGGGGAAATTAATCTTTCATTACCAACGCAGTTCTAAACTATCGCCTTTTCTAAGTTAAAAGAGTTCGCTTCTTGGAGAGACAAGTTTGATAAAAATCACTATTTTCCATTACCTTTGCCGCAAAGCAGGTCGGTCCATCGCCCCCCCCCCCAAGTCTACTTGGTGGGGGTGGGAGGAAAGTCCGGACACCACAGGACAGCATAGCGGCTAACAGCCGTCGTCCCAACCTCTTGAGGTCGGGGGCAGGACCAGTGCAACAGAAAGAATGTATGGGTAATGCCATAGTGCAATCAGGTAAACTCTATGCGGTGCAATGCCACGTAAACCGGTTTTTAAGGGTTGTCCGCCCGATGCCGGAGGGTAGGCAGCTAAAGGCGTTTGGCAACAATTGCCGCAGATAAATGATGGACGGTTTTCCATTTTTTGGAATTCAACAGGATCCGGCTTATAGGCCTGCTTTTTTTATCTCAAACTTTGAGTTGAACTGTTGAAAACCTGTATCTTTGCCGAAAATTATCAAAAATAAATTCAGATGATTTATCCCATTGTGGCTTATGGCGACCCGGTTTTAAAAAAAGAGGCCGAAGAAGTTCCCGAAGGTTATTCCGATTTAAAAAAACTTGTTGACGATATGTTTGAAACGATGCACAACGCTTCAGGAGTAGGGCTTGCAGCACCTCAAATTGGAAAATCCTTGCGTTTATTTGTGATAGATCTGTCGCCTTTTGCCGAAGATCCCGAGCTTGAAAAAGAAGAACGCGAGCAGCTGGAAGGTTTGCAAAAAGCTTTCATCAATCCAGAAATGGTTGAAGAAACGGGCAAGAAATGGGCCTTCTCTGAAGGTTGTTTGAGCATTCCCAATATCAATGAAGATATTTTCCGCGAGCCCGAAATTGTGATCAATTACTTGGACACTGATTTTAATGAACACGAAGAACGCTTTACCAGTCTTGCGGCAAGGGTGATCCAGCACGAGTTTGATCACATTGAAGGGGTGTTGTTTACTGACAAAATTTCTTCCTTCAAAAAACGCTTGATCAATAACAAATTGAAGCATATTTCACAGGGAAAAGTGAAAGTGGATTATAGAATGCGCTTTCCAAAAATTAAAAAAGGACGTTGAATCCCTTGCATAGAAAATCAAAGATTCGATATTTGCGCTTTTAAAAATTGTAAAGATGAGTTTAGAAAAAATTTTAGCTATTTCCGGAAAGCCCGGTCTTTATAAAATAAAGACCCAAACCCGCGGCGGTTTTATTGCAGAATCATTGCTTAACAATAAAAAAATGCCGGTAAACCTGCAACACAACGTGAGTATGTTGAGCGAAATCGCCATTTATACTTATGAAAGTGAAGTGTCATTGGAAAAGGTGTTTGCAAAAATCAAAGAAAAGGAAAACGGCAATAAAACGATCAATCACAAAGAATCCAAAGCGAAATTGGAAGAATGTTTTCGGGAAGTCCTTCCTGAATTTGATGAAGACCGTGTTTATACCAGCGACCTTAAGAAAGTCTTTCAATGGTATAACCTCTTGCACGACGCTGATATGACAGACTTTAAAATTGAGGATGAAAAAGGGGATGAAGAAACCGAAAATGAAGATTCAAAATCAAATGATGATGGCGAAAGTGATTCTGAAGGTGCCAAAAATGGCTCTTGAACCCGATCCGTCAGCTTTTTTATAGTTTACCGACTAACCTTTCAGAAACTTTCTGGAAGGTTTTTTGTTTCTAAGATAAGTGTTGAAAACAATGTTACAGGAATATTGGAAAATTTTTATCGATTCGTTCACGGGATACTTTAATTATATCGTGACGGAAATCACTGATCCTTCGTGGACAAATTATTTTTATTGGCTCATTGGGCTGTCCCTGTTGGTCTGGATTTTGGAAATTGTAATTCCCTGGAGAAAAAACCAATCCATTTTCCGACGTGGTTTTTGGCTGGATAGTTTTTACATCTTGTTCAACTTTTTTCTGTTTTCACTTATCGGTTATAATGCCATTTCAAATATTGGCGTGAAACTGTTTGACGATTTCATTGGCCTTTTTGGAATTGAAAACCTCGTGGCTGTTCAGGTTCAAGATTTAGAGGTCTGGATGCAATTGCTCATTATGTTTGTGATTGCTGATTTTATTCAATGGAATATCCACATTCAACTTCACCGCCGGCCCTGGTTGTGGCAGTTTCATAAAGTGCACCACAGCGTCAAAGAAATGGGGTTTGCTGCGCAGTTCCGGTTTCATTTTATGGAAACCATTTTTTATAAAAGTGTGCAATATATCCCACTGGCGATGATTGGTTTTGGGATAAAGGAATTTTTTATTATTAATATGTTTGCAGTATTTATCGGCCACTTGAACCACGCTAACCTGAACTGGGATTATGGGCCTTTAAAATATATCCTTAACAATCCACGAATGCACATTTGGCACCATTCCAAAAAATTGCCCAAAAGCCATCCTTATGGAATGAACTTCGGTTTGAGCTTGAGCATTTGGGATTATTTGTTTGGTACTCAGTATATTCCAAAAGGTGGCAGGGATATTGAACTGGGTTTCAAGGATGATGAAAAGTTTCCCCGTGAATTCTCTAAGCAAATGGTTTTTCCGTTTAAAAAAGAAAACAGGGAGAGCTAAATTTTAAGTAATTGGTTTTCAAGTGTGTAAGCTCAATTGATAAAAACTTAATTTGCTTCAATGAAATTTTTCCACTATCTTTTCACCTAAATCTAACTATTATGAAACGATTATTTACTTCAATATTTGCCCTTTTGATTGGTTTTGCTGCTTTTTCGCAGGCCGAAATTAAATTTGAAACAAATACCTTGGATTATGGAACTATTGAAAAAGGGAGTGATGGTGTGCGTTCCCTGAGTTTTAAAAATGTAGGCGATGAAGCGCTAGAAATTGAAAAAGTAAATTCGAGCTGTGGATGCACTATACCAAAGAAACCCAAAGGAAAAATAGCGCCCGGGGCTTCCAATGAAATCCAGGTTAAATATGACACAAACAGAGTGGGCCCGATCCGTAAAACAATTACTGTTTATACCAATGGCGAACCCGCGATAGTGCCCATCAAAATCAAAGGCCGTGTGACAGATAAAAAAAATCAATCTTGATCGCCATCAGGTTCTAATTTGAAATTCAAGCAGATCCCAGAAAAGCTGCCTTTACTAAAATAAACCAAAGTTCATGGCGTTTTCAACTCAGCTAAAGGCTTACTTTTGCATTTATGGGTAAAGGCTTATTTTTTTTTATTTTTCTGCTGTTGGCAGAACCTGTTTTTTGTCAAATTGGCGGAAAATCAACTTACCAGTTTTTAAATTTAGTGTCTTCGCCCCGACAGGCAGCTTTGGGCGGAAAGAACATTACTATTCGCGATTATGATCCCACTGCTGCTATTTTCAATCCATCGGTGATCAACCGCAAAATGGACAATCAGCTTTCGGTCAACTATACCAGCTATCTCGCTGATGTCAATTATGGAACCGCCTCTTATGCTTATTTGCTCGACAGGCGCACCGGTGTCCTTCATACCGGTATTACTTATATAAATTATGGGACTTTTGACGGCTACAACCGCCTTGGTGATCCCACTGGCGATTTCAGCGGTGGAGAAGTGGCGTGGTCTTTTGGATATGCTTATAATATTCCTTTTTCAGATTTTTATATCGGCGCTAATGCGAAAGTGATTTCGTCTAAATTAGCTGATTATACTTCCTGGGGTTTGGCTGCCGATCTTGGCATCAGCTATGTTTATGACAAATGGGATTTAATAGTTGCCGGTGTGGTGAGAAACGCTGGAAGCCAGTTAACGCCTTATGATGCTCAATATGAGACCTTGCCATTAGAAGTCGATTTGGGAATTTCTCAAATCATAAAAGATCTGCCCATCCGTTGGCATTTCACTTTAGAAAATTTACAGGAATGGAATATCGCTTTTAGAAACACGGCTCGTGATGAAACCGATTTGCAGGGAAACGTAATCGCCAATGATCCCGGATTTATCAATAATGCCTTGCGCCACGTTATTTTAGGATTGGAGTTTTTTCCAGAAAGCGGGTTTAATGTTCGGTTGGGCTATAATTTCAGGCGATCAGAGGAATTGCGCATACAGGATCAGCGTTCTTTTGCAGGTTTGAGTGGTGGCCTTTCCATTAAATTCAATAAAATCAGGTTGAGTTATACTTATGCGCGCTACAACAGCGCTGCCAGTTCCAGCTTCTTTGGGTTGAATATTGATTTGCAATAGGTGACTTTTAGAGATAGAGGTTTTTAAACCGCTGATATTTAGTATTTTAACGTTTATTGTTGCATTATTTAATATTGCTCTTCCACGCCGGTCGAGAAAGATTTTATTTAAATCACACCGGCCTTCACGGTTGATTGCGGTAATATTCAGAAATAACATTCTCAACCGGCTTGTGTTGAGGTGAATAACCGCTATTCTTTTTGCTTTTCATCTGGCCGTGTTTTGGAAACCATTTCCATAAAAAGCCGCCAGCGACCCATTTTTTAGTCCAGAAAGTTTCATAAAAAGCACGATAGGCATTCGATTGAACGTCATTATTGAGCTCTCCGCGATAATGTCTTGATGATGGCAGTTCCCATTGATTGCCGGCAGCTTTATCAATATTGCGGTAGCCATATTCTGTAAATAAAATTGGTTTTTCTTTCTGCTGCGAAATTTTTTTTAAAACTGTAGCCGTTTTTTCCCATGCTAATTTTAGCTCTTCGACAGAGGGTTTTTTACTTTGGGATAATGGGAAATAAGCATCAATCCCAATATAATCCAAGGATTTCCAGAAATTGATATTTTGATAGTTATCCCAGTTGGCCGCATAAGTCAATTTGCCGTGATAAACTTTTTCGACATCTTTTATGAGTCCTTGCCAAAAAACAGGGCGTTCAGTTGCGATAATTTTAAGCTCTGTGCCGATGCAGAATAACTCTATTTCTTCAGCTTCGGCCAGTTTGGCCAATTGTAAAATATAGTTGTGGTATCCGTTCTGCCAGGTTTGCCAATCAGCTTTAGATTTTAGAGTGAAATCGCCGGTCCAGCCTTCACCACCCACCCAGATTTGTGGTTTTAACATTAACTTAAAGCCTTGCTTTTTTGCTAATTTAGCGGCGTGTTTAATACCTTCAGGTCTTTCGCCCCTCCATTGTTTTTTTGAATCGTAATATACCTCAGGCTCACCCGCTCGGCAAAAGGCATAAGGAATTAGTGCTATCCAGTTTGGATTGATTTTTTTTAAGCTCGAAAGGTTTTCAGAGGTAACTTTTTCTGACGTAGAGACTAGAGAAACCCCGTTTATTTTCGACGGTGTTGAGGTTTTTTGACTGCAATTCAGATTGAAAAGACAAAGGCATAACACGCAAATGTAAAAAATTATATGCTTTGACATAAGTGAATTGCCCCTATTAAACTGCGATGAATTAATACATTTGGAAAAACAATGAGGTTTAAAGGCCCTCACTCTGGAATGTGTTGATTGACAAGGTCAATATATTTTTGTTTGGCATCGTCTTGAGAAAGGCTTTTTATTTGAAACAGGGCGTTCATTTTAAAGGCACCGATCAATTTTGAGCGATCAGAATCTTCAAGGCCGTGGCCAACATTATCCCCCATTGCCCGCTTGTAATAAGCATAGAAATGTAATTTTAAATCGGGTGGAAATTGAAGATGGGTATTGCTGGCGCGTTCTAGGGCTTCTTTAAATGCTTTATCTAATAATAAATCCTTCATAAGCCCTTTCATAACTTAGCAATAACAGATAAACCGCCTTTTACTTTTTCCTTGAGTTTGACGTTAACCTCAGCATTCTTGGGAAGTAATATATCCACCCGGGAGCCAAATTTAATAAATCCGCTGTCACTTCCTTGAATAACTTCTGTACCCTCTTCTGCATAATTGACGATGCGTTTTGCCATCGCACCGGCAATTTGACGGTATAGCACTTTGCCGGCTGTATCATTTTCCACCACCACAGTTGTCCGTTCGTTGAGTTCACTGGATTTAGGGTGCCATGCCACGAGATATTTTCCTGGGTGATATTTACTGTAAACCACTTTGCCGCTAATGGGATGACGGGTAATATGAACATTTATGGGCGACATAAAAATGGACATTTGCTTGCGGTGTTCTTTTAAATATTCACCTTCATAAACATCTTCAATAACCACGACTTTACCATCAACAGGGGCGACAATCGTGTCGTCACTAACTGCTGTAGTGCGTTTTGGGTTTCTGAAAAATTGCAGGATCAATAAAAATAAAATTATGGAAAGCACCCAAATGATTTGAACAATCCAAAGCTGTGGAATCAAGAAATACACGAGCACGTCAACACCGATGCAAAAAATTGCGGTGATCAAAAGTGATTTATATCCTTCTTTGTGAAACATATCAGTATAGTATCAATAAAAATGCATAAATAAAAGTCGCTGCAAAAAGTACGCTATCCAGTCTGTCGAAAAGGCCACCATGACCTGGCATTAACTTTCCGCTATCCTTGACCCCGGCCTGACGTTTTAATTTAGATTGAATCAGGTCGCCAAGGGTGCCAAAAACACTTGCTAATATACCAATTATTATCCAAGTAAGCGCATCAAAAATCCCACTGATTTCAAAAGCCAGAAAGCCCCCGATCATAGTGAAAACAAGGCCACCAATAAAACCTTCAACTGTTTTATTTGGTGAAATGCGTTCAAATAATTTTTTACGCCCAAAATTTTTACCCACTAAATAAGCAAAGGAATCATTGACCCATACCAAACTGAAAATGGCAATGAGCAATTCTGGGCAATATTCTGAATTAGTGTAAGGCAAAAGAGTTAAAAATGTGACCGAAGCGATGAGATAACCGACGGTCACAAGGTATTTTTTCACCTCGGAAAGTGGGATTTTGTCAAAAGTCATCAAGTCCTTAATCAAATATAATTTGACGCCAATGCTCAAGGCCAAAAGGGTGTATAGAAAATAACCGTCAATTTTTAAAAAGCTGAAGAGCACTAAAAACAATATCAAGACTAGATAAGAGACATAACTTTCAAGTTTCAGCAGGTTCTGAAGTTCATAGAGAAGGATAGCGCCAAAGACAAAGAAAAGAATGAAAAAAACCGTTTCATCGAGCAAAAGTGAAGCTATTAAAATAAAAGCATAAACTGCTCCAGACAATGTGCGCGTAATCATTTCCCTCATATCACAAATCTTCAAGAAGCAGTAAATATAGGTTTTTGGAAGTACTTCCATAATTTAGAAAGTTGCCTTCTTCTTGCCCGCTGCCTTCAAAAGTTTTTAAGGTAGTGATATTTGTGGGGATTTGATTGTTTTTTTTGGATTTAATTCCGTGAAGTCCTTCCCCAATTGTATCTACTAACTGACTGGTTTTCGCGATGATGATAAAATTTTGCGGCAGTTCGAAAAGTTTTTTTTCTTTAATCTGGTCTGAAGTGACGAGAACGGCGCCGGTGTTGGCCACTAAATATTCACAGTTGCCAATAAAAAATTCGGCACTTGAATGTTGACAAATTTCAATATTGAATGTTTCAAAGCGTTTTTTCAACCCCGGGTCAAAACAAAAGGCTTTACTTCCAAACCAATTGTTTTCATCAAGTATAAATTTGAAGTTTTCTTTGAGCTCTTCTTCAGAATCACAGTATAAAAACTTGCCCCCATTTTCTTTAAAGTTCATCATGAACTTTTCATCAGTGGGGACATCTGGCGCCGGCATATATTTTCCGCGCTCGTCCTCATTTTTGTCAACTTGCTTTTGACCGTGAAAAAGTTTTTTTATGAACTGGCGCATAGAATATTCTGATGATCAGGAATTAAATATTAGCTTAATCAAATCTAACAAAATTGATTTCCACATCAAAACGATTAACTAAATATTCATTTTCAAAGGCTTGACTTTAAGTGTCCGGTGAAGATTTTTCTTCCTCGCGTTTTGGGTGCTTGTTTTCAAGGTCTTCTTTTTTATGATAAGGCTGTTCCCCAAAGATCCGGTGAAGGTCATCTTTAAAAATGACTTCTTTATCCAGAAGTTCTTCGGCTAGTTCAGTCAAATTCTCTTTGTGTTTACTCAACAATTCAACAGCACGTTTAAACTGTGTTTCAATAATCATTGAAATCTGCTCATCAATTTTTTCTGAGGTCTTCTCACTATAGGGTTTTGTGAAATCATAATTGCCCTGACCTTGAGAATCATAATAAGTCAAGTTACCGATTTTATCATTCAAGCCATAAATAGTGACCATGGCTTTCGCCTGTTTCGTGACTTTTTCAAGATCACTGAGTGCGCCGGTTGAAATTTGATCAAAAATGACCTTTTCGGCAGCGCGCCCACCAAGGGCAGCACACATTTCATCGAGCATCTGTTCTGTGCGCACGATCATCCTTTCTTCAGGAAGATACCACGCAGCGCCCAGTGATTGACCACGCGGAACGATGGTTACTTTAACAAGGGGTGAGGCATGCTCAAGCATCCAGCTTGCCGTTGCGTGCCCTGCTTCGTGAAAAGCGATGGTTTTCTTTTCTTCTGGTGTAATAATTTTATTTTTCTTTTCCAACCCACCAACAATTCGGTCAACGGCATCGAGGAAGTCTTGTTTAGCGACGGCTTTGTTACCTTTTCGCGCTGCAATCAAGGCGGCTTCATTACAAACGTTTGCAATATCGGCACCAGAAAAACCTGGGGTCTGTTTAGCTAAAAACTTAGTATCGAGCTCGTCTGATATTTTCTTTAAAGGCTGCATGTGCACTTCGAAAATTTCTTGACGTTCCCGCACGTCGGGAAGATCAACATAAATTTGCCGGTCAAAACGTCCTGCACGCGTCAAAGCTTTGTCGAGAACATCAGCACGGTTTGTTGCGCCAACGACAATGACATTTGTATTGGTGCCAAAACCGTCCATTTCTGAGAGCAATTGGTTCAGCGTGTTTTCGCGTTCATCATTTGAGCCACCAAAATTACTTTTTCCACGTGAACGACCGATAGCGTCAATTTCATCGATAAAGATAATTGAAGGCGATTTTTCTTTCGCTTGTTTAAAGAGGTCGCGAACACGTGAAGCGCCCACACCAACAAACATTTCAACAAAATCTGAACCGGATAGCGAGAAAAAAGGCACCTGTGCTTCACCTGCAACAGCTTTAGCCAGTAAGGTTTTTCCGGTTCCTGGTGGACCAATCAATAATGCACCTTTAGGGATTTTACCACCCAGCGAGGTATATTTATCAGGTTTTTTCAAGAAGTCCACAATTTCCTGAACCTCTTCTTTTGCGCCTTCGAGACCGGCCACATCTTTAAAAGAGGTCTTGACATCGCTGTTTTGATCAAAAAGCTTCGCCTTTGATTTACCGATATTGAAGAGTTGACCACCTGGGCCGCCACCGCCGCCACTGCTCATTCGGCGCATTATAAAAATCCATATACCGATCAAGACAATGAATGGCAGGACAGAAATCAAGATATCGCCCCACATATTTGAATCGGTATCGTAAGTAATGATGGTGGTTAATCCATTTTCTTTTTTAGTCTCTTTGAAATTATTCTCAAAATTCTGGAGGTCACCAAATTGAAAGCGGTAATCTGGCGCATCCCCTGAGGCCAAGAATTGATCTTCATCTGCTTTTTTGTGAATTTCCTTGTTTTTGGCATCTTTGGTAAGATAGACCCTTGCCTGTTTAGTGTTAGTGACCACAACCACTTTTTCAATATCCCCACTTTTCAAGTAGGTCCCAAACTCAGCTGGATTTATCTTTTCCGGTTCACTAAAACCACTCCCGCCAAAAAATTGGATCCCCAAGAAAATTAAAACGATACCAATATAAATCCAGTAGGAACTGAATTTTGATTTCTTCTTGGGATCTTTTTCTTGATTAGGCTTTTTCTTTTGCTGTTTTGCCATCTATATAAATTTCAAATTTTTTTATTCACTTTCGATTAAAGTTGTCTTTGCGTCACCCCACATTCCTTCTATGTCATAGAATTCACGGGATTGC
>Ga0307967_1000738_pt1 | contig 21881 bp, 21 predicted proteins | sample OrgLakmetagen648_FD_201828 | JGI IMG/M metagenome (GOLD analysis project Ga0307967, IMG submission 201828) | Saline water microbial communities from Organic Lake, Antarctica - #648 | ecosystem: Environmental > Aquatic > Non-marine Saline and Alkaline > Saline | place: Antarctica: Organic Lake... | reverse complement strand
CGGTGATCGCGTAAAAACGTCTGGAGCACACTCATCGGTAGCGGCGTAATCACCTCGCGGCGCGGCAGCGCACGCATCTCGGGTGACATTTTCACCACGTTCTGGCCCCGCTCCAAGCCGATGCATGGGCTGCCATCACAGTCGCGCAGGGTGAGGACATCACCGGGATAAATCAGGTGAGGATTGTCGATCTGCGGATTTTCCCGCCACACGCTAGGCCACAGCCAGGGCGAGTGTAAAAAATGGCCTGAAATATCCCACAGAGTATCGCCCGATTTGACCGTATAGCGCACAGGCGCGTCGTCTCGCACGCGCACGTCCGCTGCCGCTAACGTCTGGCTGAAAACCGAGCTGAAAAAAAACGCGGCGGTCACCCCTGCTGCCATCAGCCCGACACCCAGTCTGCTACGCCGCCTTGCATGTACTGCCATGCACTTGTTCTCCCTGTGATTAATCGTGCGCGTTAGCTGAGCCGTTGAAACGGCTGATGACACCTGAAGTCGCCGCTAAAACGTCCGCTGTCGGCATGCCCAAGCGAGCATGATATAGTGAACGGTAACAAAGCGCACAAGCCGCTTTTCGTTTTTGACAGGGCTTGGGTGTCTCACGGAATCAGCATTACGGTACACATAACGCTATGGCCAAACTACCTATATTAACATTTCCTGATGATCGGTTGCGGATAAAAGCCGCCCCGGTTGAAACGGTTGACGAGGACACGCGCACGCTGGTCGATAACATGCTTGAAACCATGTACGACGCCCGCGGGATAGGCCTTGCGGCAACACAGGTGGATGTCCACCGCCGCGTGGTCGTCATGGACGTCAGCGAATCCGGCAACGAGCCGCTGGTGCTCATCAACCCGAGCTACATAGCACTTGGCGATGAAAAAGAGCCGCTGTCAGAAGGCTGCCTTTCCATTCCCGAATACTACGCCGAGGTGCCGCGCTATCTGCGCATCAAGCTCAGTGCGCTTGACCGCGCAGGCGATCCCTACGAGCTTGAGGCCGATGATCTCCTCGCCCACTGTATTCAGCACGAGCTTGACCACCTGGAAGGCGTACTTTTCGTTGACTACCTCTCGCCGCTCAAACGCGACCGCGTACGCAAGAAAATGCAGAAACACTACAAGCCGCTGCAGGACGCCTAGCGCGCCGCACACCGTCATCAAGGCCGGATCACCCCGCCGCCGCGCTCGGGTTTTCCGGCCTTTCGCCGTTGGGCCGTCTCAAAGGGCTATCCTAACGGCCAGCGTTTGCCATTACTTTCTCGCTTCAAGGGCTTTTTCATGTCACCACTGCGCGTTGTTTTCGCCGGTACACCGGATTTTGCGGCGCAGAGCCTCCAGGCGCTGCTGCAAAGCCGCCACGAGGTTGTCGCGGTTTATACCCAGCCCGATCGCCCCGCCGGCCGCGGCCGCAAGCTTACGCCAGGCCCGGTCAAAACGCTGGCGCTTGAGCACTCGCTTGACGTCTATCAGCCGGCAACGCTGAAAGACGCCGATGCCCAGGCGGCGCTGGCCGCATTGGACGCCGACGTCATGGTTGTGGTGGCCTACGGCCTGCTGCTGCCCCAGGCGGTGCTGGAACTTCCGCGGCTTGGGTGCGTCAACGTGCACGCCTCTTTGCTGCCGCGCTGGCGCGGTGCCGCACCGATTCAGCGCGCCATTGAAGCCCAGGATACCGAGTCGGGTGTGGCCATCATGCAGATGGATGCGGGGCTTGATACCGGCGGCGTGCTCCATGAGGCGCGCGCGCCGATTACGCCCACCACCACCGGCGGCGAGCTGCACGATACGCTGGCAGTGCTTGGCGCTGATACGCTCACCGAGACGCTTGACGCCATGGCCGACGGCCGCACCCATGCCACCGCGCAGCCCAAACACGGCGCGACGTACGCCGCCAAGCTCACCAAGGCACAAGCCGAGTTGGACTTTACCCAGCCTGCCGTCACGCTTGCCGCCACCGTGCGCGCCTTCAACCCTTGGCCGGTGGCCTGGTGTATCCTTGGCGAAGAGCGCCTGCGGCTGTTCATGGCAAGCGTTGAGCCGGGCCCCCACGAAGCACGCCCGCACGGCACCCTGCTGGCGCCGGATAGCGACGGGTTACGCATCGCCTGCGGCGAACACGGTGACGAAGTTCTGCACGTGACCCGCGCTCAGCTGCCCGGCGGTAAAGCCTTGCCCGTGCGCGAACTGTTAAATGCCCGCCCGCCACTACTGGCCGCGGGCAACCGTCTGGGCCGCTCAAACGAAGGAGCCTCACAATGACCCCGCCACGCGATACACAGTCCGGCTCGACCGGCGTTGAAGTCCGCGCCGCGGCCGCCCGCGGATTGACGCCGGTACTCAAGGACCAGGGCTCGCTTGCCGGCCTCAACGAGCACAGCGTCATCCCCCGCGATCGCGCCCTGCTCAAGGAGCTGTGTTTTGGCACTTGCCGTCACCTGCCGCGCCTTGAGGCACTGGCCGGCGTGCTGCTGCGACAGCCGTTCAAAAAGCGCGACCAGGACGTACAGGCGCTGTTGCTGCTGGGGATTTATCAGCTGCTATATATGCGCATTCCTGCCCATGCGGCGGTGGGTGAAACTGCCGGTGCCGCGCGGCTTTTGGACAAGGCCTGGGCCACGCGGGTGCTTAATGGCTGCCTACGCCGTCTGCAGCGCGAGTCTGCCGCTCTTCAGGCGCAGGTTGACCGCGACCCAGGCGTCGCGCTTGCCCACCCGGCCTGGCTGTTAGACACGCTGAAAAAGGCTTGGCCCGACCAGTGGCGTACGCTAGCTGAGGCCAATAACCAGCCCGGGCCGATGACGCTGCGCGTTAACGCCCGTCGCGGCCACCGTGAAGCCTATCTTGGCGCCCTGACCGAGCACGGCATGGAAGGTCGGCCATGCCCCCACGCCCCGGATGCCATCACGCTGGCAACACCTTGCGATGTCACCGCCCTGCCCGGTTTCAAGGAAGGTCGTGTCAGCGTGCAGGACGAATCAGCCCAGCTGAGTGCAGCCTTGCTCGGCCCGGCACTGGCGCCACGCCCCGGTGCCCGCGTGTTGGATGCCTGCAGCGCCCCCGGCGGCAAGACCGCGCACCTGCTGGAGCAGTTCGACATCGCGCTGACCGCGCTGGACAGCGACAGCGAACGGCTGGGCCGGGTCGAAGGCACTCTTGAGCGGCTCGGGCTTCACGCCGAGTTGCATCACGCCGACGCCAGCCAGCGCGGCGACTGGAGCCGTGCGGAGTTTGACGCCATCTTGCTGGACGCGCCCTGTTCGGGCAGCGGCGTCATCCGCCGCCACCCGGATATCAAACGCCTACGCCGCCCGTCAGATATCACCAAACTGGCCGCGCTGCAGGCGCGTCTGCTCGACAATCTCTGGCCGCTTTTGGTAGAAGGCGGCACCCTGCTGTACGCCACCTGCTCGGTGCTGCCGGCAGAAAACGCCGACCAGGTCAGCGCCTTTTTAGCGCGCACCCCGAACGCCCGCGCCACCACGCCTGAAGACGTCGCCTGGGGGCAAGCTAGCGGTGCCGGCCGGCAGCTTTTTCCGCAATTTGAAAGCCATGACGGTTTTTTCTATGCGCGGTTAGAGAAGCGCTCGACGACGGACACCCACTAACGCGATGAAAATCATCATTCTCGGCGCCGGCCAAGTCGGCGGCACGCTGGCGGAACATCTGGCGCGCGAAGAAAACGACATCACCGTGGTGGATACCGACGGCGACCGCCTGCGCGAGCTGCATACCAAGCTGGATATCCGCACCATCACCGGCCCCGGCTCGTACCCGATCACGCTGCGCGAAGCCGGCTGCGAAGACGCCGACATGCTGATTGCGGTGACCAACACCGACGAAATCAACATGATTGCCTGTCAGGTGGCGCACACGCTGTTCCGCACGCCCACCAAAATTGCCCGGGTACGCACCACCGCCTACCTGACGCGCAAGGGGCTTTTCGCTCACGAGGCGATTCCCATCGACGTGCTGATCAGCCCCGAGCAGGTGGTTACTGATCACGTGCGCCGCCTGATTGAACATCCCGGCGCGCTGCAGGTGTTGGAGTTTGCCGGTGGGCTGGTACAGCTGGTGGCGGTCAAGGCGTTTTACGGCGGCCCATTGGTGGGCCAGGATCTAGCCTTTCTGCGCCGCCACATGCCCAACGTGGACACCCGCGTGGCGGCGATTTACCGCCGCAACCGGCCAATCATCCCGCGCGGCGACACCGTGATCGAAGCCGACGACGAAGTGTTCTTCCTCGCCGCCCGGCGCGATATCCGCGCGGTAATGAGTGAGCTGAGGCGCATCGAGCGCACTTTTCGCCGCATCGTCATTGCCGGCGGCGGCAACATCGGCGAGCGTCTGGCCGAGCAGCTGGAACACAACCACCAGGTCAAGATTATCGAGCACAGCCTGAAACGCTGCACCCAGCTTTCTGAACGTCTAGACCGCACCGTGGTGCTTCACGGCAGCGCCACCAGCAAGCGCCTGCTGGAAGAAGAAAACATCGAGGACTGCGATATTTTCTGCGCGCTGACCAACGACGACGAGGTCAACATCATGTCGTCACTGCTCGCCAAGCGCCTGGGGGCGAAGAAGGTACTCACCCTGATCAACAATGCCGCCTACGTCGATCTGGTGCAGGGCGGCGAAATCGATATTGCCATCTCCCCTCAGCAGGCGACCATCGGCAGTCTGCTCACCCACGTGCGTCGCGGCGATATCGTCAACGTGCACTCGCTGCGCCGCGGCGCTGCCGAGGCCATCGAAGCCATCGCCCACGGCGATAAACAGTCTTCCCGGGTCGTGGGGCGCAGCATTAGCGAAATCGATCTGCCCCAAGGCACCACTATTGGCGCCATCGTGCGCGGCAAGAAAGTGCTGATCGCGCGGCGTGACGTAGTGGTAGAGTCGGGCGATCACGTGATTCTATTCGTCATCGACAAGCGGCGTATCCGCGATGTCGAGCGCCTGTTCCAGGTCGGGCTAAGCTTTTTCTGATATGCCGCACATCCTGCGCCCACCCTGCGTGACAAACCATAAGGAGCCACGCTGACCATGAGCCTGCGGGTGATTCTGCGTATTCTGGGGCTGTTGCTGATGCTCTTCAGCCTCACCATGCTGCCACCAATGCTGGTGTCACTGTGGTTTCGCGACGGCGTATGGGATGCGTTTCTCATTGGTATCGCCATTACGGCGATCACCGGCCTGACGCTTTACCTGCCCAACCGCCGCGAGCGCAAAGAGCTGCGCATCCGCGACGGCTTTTTGATCGCAGTGATGTTCTGGACGGTGCTGGCGCTGTTTGGTGCGCTGCCGCTGATGCTCTTCGGCGAGGCGTCGCTGTCTCTTACCGACGCGGTGTTTGAATCGTTCTCGGGGCTCACCACCACCGGCGCGACGGTGATGACCGGGATCGATTTTCTACCCGAGTCCATCCGCTACTATCGCCAGCAGCTGCAGTGGCTTGGCGGCATGGGGATCGTGGTGCTGGCCGTGGCGATTCTGCCGACGCTGGGTGTGGGCGGCATGGCGCTTTATCGCACCGAGATTCCCGGCCCGCTCAAGGATTCCAAGCTTACCCCGCGCATCACCGAAACCGCCAAGGCGCTCTGGTACATTTACGTCACACTGACCATCGCCTGCATGCTCGCCTATGCGGCCGCGGGCATGGACTGGTTTGATGCCATCGGCCACAGTTTTTCTACCGTCTCTATCGGCGGGTTTTCGACTCACGACGCCAGCATCGGCTTTTTTGACAGCGCCGCCATCGAGTTGATCTGCGCCAGCTTCATGCTGATCTCGGCGTTCAGCTTCAGCCTGCACTTTATTGCCTGGCGCGAAAAACGTCTGCTGCACTACTTTCAAGACCCCGAAGCACGGTTTTTGATGCTGTTCTTGCTGGGGCTTTTCAGCGTGACGGTCACCACCCTGTGGCTGACCAATACCTACGACAGCGAGCTACGGCTGCGCCACGCGCTGTTCGAGGTAGTTTCCATCGCCACCACGACGGGCTTTGCCGTGGCCGACTTTTCCGCCTGGCCGGGTGCGATTCCGTTTTTGCTGTTCATCGCCGCCTTTGTCGGCGGCTGTTCGGGCTCCACCGCCGGCGGCATGAAAGTCATCCGCATTATCCTGATTTTGAAACAGGGCATGCGCGAGGTCATGCGGCTGATCCACCCCAACGCGGTTATCGCGGTCAAAGTGGGCAAGGTCAGCGTGCCCGACAGCATCGCCCAGGCCGTGTGGGGCTTTTTCTCGGTCTACGTGATGCTTTTTTTCCTGATGCTGGTCGGGGTGATGGCCACCGGCGTCGACCAGGTTACCGCCTGGTCGGCGGTCGGCTCGGCGCTTAACAACCTGGGGCCGGCGCTTGGCGAGGCCACCTCCCACTACGGCAACCTGCCCGATTTTGCCAAGTGGGTGCTGGTGGTGGCCATGCTGCTCGGCCGGCTGGAAATATTTACCGTACTGGTGCTGTTTACCCCCGCTTTCTGGCGCCGCTAACGGCGTCTTTCATTTGCCGACGACTGAGACTTTTGCATGAGCGAAGATGAAGTACTGTCACCCGCACCCGAAGCACTACCCGCAACCAGCGGGCCGCTAAAGACCGTCACCATAGGCGCCACGCAATATACCTTGCTGGGTACCGCCCACGTTTCCCGGGAAAGCGCCGACGATGTCGACGCGCTACTCGCCACCGGCGAGTTCGACGCCGTAGCGATCGAGCTGTGCGCCGCGCGCCATCACAGCATGACCCAGCCCGACGCCATGGGCGAACAGGACCTGTTTCAGGTCTTTAAACAGGGCAAAGCCGGCATGGTCGCGGCCAGCCTCGCGCTGGGTGCCTTTCAGCAGCGCATCGCCGAGCAGTCGGGCATTCAGCCAGGCGCTGAAATGCGCGCCGCGGTAGTACAATCGGAGCGTCTCAAGCTTCCGCTGCTGCTCATCGACCGCGACGTCGGCACTACGCTCAAGCGGGTATATCACAGCGTGCCGTGGTGGCAGCGCTTCGGGCTGCTGTCGGGACTTTTGGGCAGCGTGCTGTCGCGCCAGAAAATCTCCAGCGAAGACATCGAAAAGCTCAAGGAAGGCGACGTGCTGGAGGCCACGTTCAGCGAATTTGCTGCTGAATCCGAGGCACTTTATACGCCGCTGATCCGCGAACGCGACCGCTACATGGCGCTGCGGCTGGCCGAAACGGCGCCGCCCGGACGCTATCACCACGTGCTGGTGGTGATCGGTGCCGGGCACCTCCAGGGTACCGGCGAGCATTTGGACGCGCCGCTACCGCAGGCGCCCGTTGATGAGCGGGAAATCCTTGAGGCCACACCGGCGCCGTCCAAATTCTGGAAGGCGCTGCCCTGGATGGTATCAGCGCTGGTGCTGATCGGCTTTGCCATCGGCTTTTCGCGCAATACCGATCTTGGCTGGCAGCTGGTCAGCGAGTGGTTCTTGATCAACGGCGTACTCTCCGCCGGCGCCACCGTTATCGCCCTGGCGCACCCCGTGACGGTGCTAGCCACCTTTGTCGCCGCCCCGCTGACCTCCTTAAACCCCACCATTGGCGCGGGCTTTGTCGCCGCCGGCGTCGAGCTTTACATGCGCCGGCCCAAGGTGCGCGACTTTGCCACCCTGCGCCACGACGTCACCCAGCTTAAAGGCTGGTGGAAAAACCGCGTCTCGCGCACGCTGCTGGTGTTTCTGCTGGCCACCATTGGCTCGGCCGCCGGCACCTGGATCGCGGGCTTCCGCATCGCCGGCGCGCTGTTCGGCGGGGTGGAGTGAGCCAAGCGCGCGCTTCCTGGCGGGCCGATGCCCTGCTGCTGCTCGTTACCCTGATTGCCGCTGCCGGCTGGATTTTCTCCAAGGAAGCGCTGGCCGGCATGCCGCCCATCGGTTTTATCGGCACGCGTTTTTTGCTCGCGGGCGTGTTGCTCGCGGGCTTTGCCTGGCCGGGGCTACGCCGGCTATCCGCCGCAGCGCTGCGCCGCGGGCTTCTGGTAGGACTTCTGTTCAGCGCCGCTATCGCCTTCTGGGTGCTGGGGCTTGCGCATTCGCGCCACCTGGGCGAAAGCGCCTTTATCAACAGCCTGGGCATTTTAATGGTGCCGGTTGTGGCGCGCCTGCTGTTCGGCGAAAAGCCGCCGCGTACCACCTGGGTCGCTATGCCGGTGGCGCTATTGGGCTTTGCCCTGCTGTCACTCAATACTGGCTTTCGGCTCGAAGCGGGCCAGCTGCTCATGCTTTGTTCAGCGGCGTGTTTTGCGCTGCTGATCAACGTCAATATCCGCGTGGTACGCCACCTGCCGGCGCTTCCGCTCACCGCCCTGCAGCTGCTGGTGGTGGGCATTGTGCTCACACCAATCTCGTTTGCCTTTGAGCACGGCACCTATGCCCTCACCCCGGCGATTTGGGGCTGGTTTCTGTCCAGCGCCATCCTCGCCAGCGCGCTACGTTTTTTCCTGCAGATCAAGGGGCAAAGCCTGACCACGCCCAGCCACGCCTCGGTTATTCTAATGCTCGAAGCGGTCTGGACGGCGCTGTTCGCCGCCCTGTGGTATGGCGAAACCATGACCGCGCTGCAGCTGGGCGGCTGCGGGCTGATTTTTCTCGCCCTGCTGATCAACCGCTGGCAATGGATTGCCACCGCCCTGCGCCGCGGGCACTGATCAAACGCTGGTTTTCCGCGCCAGCAGCCGCTGCATGGCGGGGCTTGGCGCTTCAATTTTGCGGTGGCCGCGGCTGGCCGCGTAGCTTTGGTTGAAGGCGTCAAAGTAGTCGTCGAGCACCTCGGCAGCATTAACGTCGCCGCCCTGGCGCAGAAGCTCTGCGGCCACTTCCGCGGTGCATAGGTGATCGGTGGACGCCGGTTTGCGCAGCCGATAGCGGGTTTCACGCGCGGTGCGCAGCGGCAGCACCGGCAATCGATCCAGATACGGACTTTTGCGAAAAATCCGCCGTGCCTGGCGCCAGGTGCCGTCCAGCAGGATATACACTGCCACTTTGCCCGCCGCCTGCGCGCTTGTTACCGCATCGACCCCCACCACACGCCCGCTATCGTAGTCGGGCTGATCGTCGGGGAACACCACAAAGGGCGCGTAGCGCGAATCGCCCAGCAGCGCTAGAAGCGCCGGGTCGGGATCAGTACGGTGCCAGGTAAACACCCGCGTATTGTCCAGCACATCGCCGATCAGCCGGCCGGTATTGGTCGGTTTGTAGTGCTCCATGCGGTGGGTAATCAACCATACCTGCGCCTGGCTGTGGGCGCTGACCCGGTACGGGCACAGGCAGTTCAGCGCCGGCAAATGGCACTCGTCGCAGCGCACCACAAAGCTGCCCCGCGCCTTGAACTCGCCGCGTACCGGCTGAGGATGTTCCTCGCGCTGCATGTGCGCTCCCGCTGTGGTTAAAAACCGTTTAACAAAACCTCGCAGTATAAAGCAGCGGCCGCCGCGTGACGACGCCGCTGGCCCCTGTTCACGGCCGCAGTATCCACGCCGCCATGTAAACCATTTTATTTTTATCGGTTGACAAAAAATACGTCGCGTCGCTAAAGTCTCGTCAACTTAAAAAATATATAAGGTTTACATATGACCGCGACCGCCGCCCCACGTAACGACTGGTCCCTCGACGACATTAGCGCCCTGTTTGCTCTGCCGTTCAATGATCTGCTGCTCCACGCCCAGCAGGTTCATCGGGCGCACTTCACCCCCAACGCGGTGCAGATCTCCACGCTGCTGTCGATCAAGACCGGCGCCTGCCCGGAGGACTGCAAATACTGCCCCCAGTCCGGCCACTACAACACCCAGTTGGAAAAAGAAAAGCTGATGGCGGTCGACGAGGTGGTCGAGCAGGCGCGCGCCGCCAAAGAGGCCGGCGCCAGCCGCTTTTGCATGGGTGCGGCGTGGAAAAGCCCGCAGGAAAAAGACCTGCGCGTGGTCGAAGAAATGGTCCATCAGGTGAAAGCGCTAGGCCTTGAAACCTGCATGACGCTGGGCACGCTGAACAACGCCCAGGCCGACCGGCTGGCCGCGGCGGGGCTTGATTACTACAACCACAACTTGGACACCTCGCCGGAATACTACGGCGAAATTATCACCACGCGCAGCTACGCCGAACGGCTGGACACCCTAGGCCACGTTCGCGAGGCGGGCATGAAGGTGTGCACCGGCGGCATTCTGGGCCTGGGCGAAAGCGCGCGCGACCGCAGCGCGCTGCTGCAACAGCTCGCGCGCCTCTCGCCGCAGCCCGAATCGGTACCCATCAACATGCTGGTCAAGGTGCCGGGCACGCCGCTTGAAAACGTCGAGGATCTGGACCCGCTCGAGTTTATCCGCGCGGTGGCCGTGGCCCGCATCATGATGCCCCAAAGCCACGTGCGCCTTTCTGCCGGCCGCGAGCAGATGAGCGAATCGACCCAGGCGCTGGCCTTTCTGGCCGGTGCCAACTCGATCTTTTACGGCGACAAGCTGCTGACCACCGACAACCCCCAGGCCGATCGCGACCGCGCGATGTTTGCCAAACTCGGGCTGCACCCCGAAACCCGCGAGACCTGCGAAAGCGACGCGGCGCACGGTGAACGCCTGGCCCGGCAGGCGCATGCGGCAAAAGCCGACGCGCTGGCGGTCGATGTCAGTGCCTGAGCCAGCGTTTAAAAAAGCCCACGCGCCCGCAACAACGCCCTGGCCCGAACGTCTGGCCACGGCACGCCGTGAGCGCGAAGGCGCCCACCGCTGGCGCCGCCGGCGGGTGAATGATGGCGCGGCGCTGGATTTCGCCGGCAACGACTATCTGGGGCTCGCGCTTGACCCACGCGTCGCCGAGGCCGCAGCCGTTGGCGCACGCCGCTTTGGCGCGGGCGCGGGTGCCTCGCATCTGGTCAGCGGCCATTTGGCCGTCCACGAGGCGCTGGAAAACGCCCTGGCCGAATGGCTCGGCCGCGAACGCGCGCTGTTATTTTCCACCGGCTACATGGCCAATTTGGGCGTGCTGCAAGCACTTGCCGACGGCGAGACGGCGGTGTTTCAAGACCGCCTCAACCACGCCTCGCTGATCGACGGCGCCGCTCTTTCCGGCGCCCGCTCGCGGCGTTTTCACCACCGCGATAGCGATGACCTGGAGCGCCTGCTCGCCCGCAGCCGCGCCGCACACCGGCTGATCGTCAGCGACGGCGTATTCAGCATGGACGGCGACGTGGCTGACGCAGCCGCATTGGCCAGCGCTGCCCGCCGGCATCAAGCCTGGCTGATGATCGACGACGCCCACGGTATTGGCGTGCTCGGCGAGCACGGCGGCGGCTGCACGGACGGCATGAATAGCGCCGAGGTGCCGGTACTGGTCGGCACCCTGGGCAAGGCGCTGGGCACCGGCGGCGCCTTTGTCGCTGGCGATACCTCGCTGATCGAGCACCTGATGCAGTTCTCGCGCAGCTACGTTTACACCACCGCCCAGCCGCCGGCAGTCGCCAGCGCGACCCTCAAAGCGCTTGAGATTGTGCGCCGCGAGCCCGAGCACCGCGCCTGCCTGCGCGCCAACATCGCCACCTTTCGCCGCGAAGCGCAGCGCCTGGGCCTGCCGCTGACGGACTCAACCACGCCGATTCAGCCGCTGATGCTCAATGATGAAACGCGCACGCTGCGCTGGGCCGCCATGCTTGCACGGTTGGGCATTGCCGTGGGCGCTATTCGCCCACCCACCGTGCCCCAGGGGCAGGCGCGCCTGCGCATTACGCTCAGCGCGCGGCATACCCACAATGATATTGAACGGCTGCTCGCCGGCCTTGCGCAGTGCCAGCGCGAGGTGGCGCCATGAGTACCGCGCTACGTTTAACGCTGCTGCCCGGCTGGGGCGTGGATTCGCGCATCTGGCAATCGCTCGCCCCGCACTGGCCGGCCGATACGGCCATCACCACGCCCGACTGGCCGGGCTATGGCGACACGCGGGCACTGACAGAATCTGACAATCCCATCCCCATGCTGGCCAATACCATGGCCGATCAGCTAACCGCAGACAGCGTTTGGGTCGGCTGGTCGCTCGGCGGGCTGCTGGCGACCGCGCTGACCGCGCACCTGCCCGCCCCGCGCGGGTTGATTCTGCTCAGCGCCAGCGCGCGCTTTTGCACACCCGGCGGCGTAACGCCCGATGCGCTGAGCGATTTCACCCGCGCTTTTGAGCGCTCGCCCACGGCAACGTGGCGGCATTTTTTGCGCTGGCAAACCCGCGGCGAGCCCTCGCCCAACGCCGCCTTTCACGCGCTGAACACCCTGCTGGGCAGCACCCCGCCGGCGGATACCGCCACGCTGCGCGCGGGGCTTGGCTGGCTGAGTACGCTGGATAACCGCGCGCGGCTGGCCGCCTTGCCTTGCCCCGTGGTGCGTCTGGCGGGTGAAAACGATCCCTTGTTGGGTAAACAGTTGGGCGAGCAGCTAGGCGAATCACAGGCCGAGCGGCTAACAAACGCCGGGCACTGCCCGATGGTGTCTCAGCCCGCCGCACTGGTTGATGCGCTTCACCGGCTCGCCGCCGATATGACCACGCGCCCCGCGGAGACGCCATGACCACGCTCGCTTTGCAGCGCGATACGCCGCTAACAACCGACTGGCAGGCTAGGGTTGCCCGGGCGTTTTCTCGCGCCGCGCCGCGCTACGACGAGCTGGCCACCGCCCAGCAGCGCATCGGCGAGGGGCTGTGGCAGGTGCTCCCCGAAAGCACGCCAAGCGTATTGGACGTGGGCTGCGGCACCGGTTACTGGACCCAGCGCCTCGCCGAGCGCTACTCAAGCGCCCGCGTTATCGGCGTGGATATCGCCCCCGGCATGCTCGCCCAGGCGCAAAACCGCCCGACCCGGGTTGACTGGCGCCAAGGCGATGCCGGTGCGCTGCCCGTTGATAGCGCGAGTATCGGGCTGGTGTTTTCCAGCCTTGCGGTGCAGTGGTGCGCCGATATTGACGCCGTGATGCAGGAATTTGCTCGCGTGCTCGCCCTCGGCGGGCGCGCGGTTATCACCACTCTGCTTGCCGGCACGCTCGAAGAAGTCGCCTTTGCCTGGCAGCGCCCCGAAGCGCTTTTAACCTACCGAAGCGCCGCTCACTATTGCCTCGCCGCTAAGTCCGCCGGGCTTGGCGTCGTGCGCCAGCGCGAGCACCACGAGCGCTACTACTACCCCGACATGCGCGCGGTGATGGCCTCGATCAAGGGCGTGGGCGCGCAGGTGGCCCGTCCCCGTTCCAGCTCCCATTCCAGCGCCGCGCTGACCCGCCGCGACGTCGAGGCCGCCGCCGCCCGGCTGGAAACGCGCCGCACCTCGCAAGGGCTGCCGGTCAGCTACCGCTGCCTGACGCTGACGCTGGAACGACTGCCATGAGCGCCTATTTTGTCACCGGCACCAACACCGACGCGGGCAAGACGCTGGTTACCAGTGCGCTGCTCTACGCGGCGCGCCACCGCAATTATTCCACCCTCGGGTTAAAGCCCGTGGCCTCGGGCAGCGAACAAACCGAAAAAGGGTTGTGCAACGCCGACGCGCTGGCGCTTCGGGCGCAAAGTACGCCGCCGGTAGCGTACTCATGCGTCAATCCGTTTGCCTTTGCCCCGACCATTGCCCCGCACCTAGCCGCCGCAGAGGCCGGCTGCCCACTCAGCGCCGCCGCCATTATCGATATGCTCAGGCAAACGCTTGCGCAGACGCCGCGGGATTTTACCCTGATAGAAGGCGCCGGTGGCTGGCGGGTACCGCTCAACGCCGATGAAGATTTTTCTGACCTGGCCGCCGGGCTCAAGCTGCCGGTGATTCTCACCGTGGGGCTGACGCTTGGCTGCTTGAACCACGCCCGGCTCACCGCCGAGGCCATCGCCGCCGACGGCCTCACGCTTGCCGGCTGGGTGGGCAGCACGATTGACCCCGCGTTCAGCGCCGATGCACCGCGCTTTGCCGCCAACCTTGCGCTGCTGGAACGCAAGCTGGGTGCTCCCTGCCTGGGCGTTATTCCCCATCTTGAATGCCCCTCCGCCGAGGCGGCATCAACGTATCTGACATTACAGGAACTGCAATGACTTCCCCCGTCTGGCATCCCTACGAACGCCTGAACAACCCGACGCCCACGCCCAAAGTAGTCGGCGGCGACGGCGCCTACTTTGAACTTGAAGGCGGCGAATGGCTACTCGACGCCTGCTGCTCGTGGTGGTGTATGATCCACGGCTACCGCCACCCGCGGCTGGTTCAAGCCATTGCCGACCAGGCGCAGACGCTGTGCCACGTGATGCTCGCCGGGCTCACCCACGACCCCGCCGAGCAGCTTGCCCACGAGCTGGTGCGGATCACGCCCGAGGGGTTGAATCACGTGTTCTACGCCGACAGCGGCTCGGTGGGTATGGAAGTGTCGATGAAAATGGCGCTGCAGTACCACATACTGACCGGCAACCCCGGCAAGACGCGCATGCTCTCGCTGATGAAGGGCTATCACGGCGACACTACCGGCTGCATGGCGGTGTGCGACCCCGACAACGGCATGCACCGCCTGTTTACGCCTTTATTGCCCCAGCACCACGTGGCCCCCGCGCCCAGCGCGCCCTTTGACGCCGCCGCTGACGACGTCGAGCCCGATCTACGCGCCCTGCGCGAGGTCCTGGAGCGCCACCACCACGAGATCGCTGCGCTGCTGATGGAGCCGCTGCTACAGGCCGCCAGCGGGCTGAACATGACCTCGCCGCACTACCTGCGCGGCGCCCGCGCGCTGTGTGACAAGTTCAACGTGCTGTTGGTGTTCGACGAAGTGGCCACTGGCTTTGGCCGCACCGGCAAGCTGTTTGCCGCCAACCACGCCGACGTCACCCCGGATATCATGGTGCTCTCCAAAGGATTGACCGGCGGCTATCTGGGCCACGCCGCCACGCTTGCCACCGATCGCGTCCACGACGCCTTCAACGGCGACAGCGATATTCACGCGTTTATGCACGGCCCCACCTTTATGGGCAATCCGCTGGCCTGCCGCGTGGCCCTTGAGAGCCTGCGAGTGTTTGAGGAAGACGACTATCTGGGCAAGATCGCCCGGCTGAGCGAGGTATTAATCCGCGAATTAAAAGAAGACGCCGCGCTTAACGATTGCGCAGCGGTCGCGGACGTTCGCGTGCTCGGCGCCGCTGCGGTGATCGAAGTCCATGACGCCGCCGCGCTTGACGGCGTGCGCGAGTTTGCCCGCGAACGCGGCGTATGGCTGCGCGCCTTCGGCCGCTGGATGTACACCATGCCCGCCTACATCACCGGGGAAGACGACATGCAAAAAATCACCGGCGTGATGAAGGCGTGGTTTGTTAATCCCAACCGCTAAAGCCCCGGGCACTGCCCAAACATGCGGGCGGACACCTATCGCCCGCGCCTTGGATGATTTGTCGCCTCGACGCAGTTTTCGTACACTTGTTTGATTATGGCTACTTCCCGTTAGCCGTTGATAAACCAAGCGAGATTACGACCTATGGCGTTTGATTCCACTTCCACCTACGTGGCGACCAATTCCCTCAAGCAAGCCGTCGATGCCGCCGTCATTTTGGAGCGGCCGCTGCTGATCAAGGGCGAGCCCGGCACCGGCAAAACGCGCCTGGCCGAAGAGCTTGCCGCCTCACTTGATACCCAGTTGATCACCTGGCACATCAAGTCCACCACCAAGGCCACCCAAGGCCTTTACGAGTACGACGCGGTGAGCCGGCTGCGCGACTCCCAGCTCGGCGTCGAGGGCGTCGAAAACGTCGCCAACTACATCAAGCCCGGCAAGCTGTGGGAGGCTTTTACTGCCGAGCGCCGCGTGGTGCTGCTGATTGACGAAGTCGACAAGGCCGACATCGAGTTTCCCAACGACCTATTGCAAGAACTCGACCGCATGGAGTTCCACGTTCACGAAACCGGCCAGACCATCAGCGCCCGGCACCGGCCGATCATCGTGATTACCTCCAATAACGAGAAGGAGCTACCCGACGCCTTCCTGCGCCGCTGCTTCTTTCACTACATCGAATTTCCCGACCGCGAGACCATGCAGGCGATTGTCGATGTGCACTACCCGGGCATTGCCCCCAAGCTTGTCAACGACGCGCTGCAGGTGTTTTTTGAGCTGCGCGAGGCGCCCGGCCTGAAGAAAAAACCCTCTACCTCCGAGCTGGTCGACTGGCTGAAGCTGCTGATGGCCGACGAGCTTGCCCGCGAGGCGCTCTACCAGCGCGACCCGGCCAAGTCGCTGCCGCCGCTGGCGGGCGCTCTGATCAAAAACGAGCAGGACACCCAGCTGCTGCAGCGGCTGGCCTTTATGGTCCGTCGGCGGGGGCGCTGAGTCATGTTTATTGGCCTGTTCGAGACATTGCGCCGCTATGAGGTGCCGGTGTCGCTGCGCGAGCTGCTTGACCTGCATGCGGCCGTTGACCGCGCCGTGGTATTCGCCGATATGCAGGCGTTTTATCGGGTAGCGCGCACGGTGATGGTCAAGGACGAGCGCCATTTCGACCGCTTCGACCGCGCTTTTGCCAGCTGGTTTGAGGGCATCGAGGACATGGACGCCGCCATCGACGCGCTGATTCCCGACGACTGGCTACGCCGCGAGTTCGACAAACAGTTAAGCGCGGAAGAGAAGGCCCAGATCGAATCGCTGGGCGGCCTCGAGGCGTTGATCGAGACGTTCAAAAAACGCCTCGAAGAACAGCAGGAGCGCCACGCCGGCGGCAACAAGTGGATCGGCACCGGCGGCACCAGCCCGTTCGGCGCCTACGGCTACAACCCCGAGGGCATCCGCATTGGCCAGGACGGCTCGCGCCACCGCCGGGCGGCGAAGGTGTGGGATGAACGGCGCTTTCGCGACTACGACGATGACTGCCAGCTGGGCACCCGCAACATCAAGCTGGCGCTGCGTCGGCTGCGCCGCTTTGCGCGCTTGGGCGCCACCGACGAACTCGATCTCGACGCTACCATCCGTGCCACCGCCCGCGACGCCGGCCTGCTCAACGTGCAGATGCGCCCCGAACGCCACAACGCGGTCAAGGTACTGCTGCTGCTCGACGTCGGCGGCTCGATGGATGATCACATTCGCGTCTGCGAGGAGTTGTTCTCGGCGGCGCGCGCCGAGTTCAAGCACTTGGAGCACTACTACTTTCACAACTGCGTTTACGAAGGCCTGTGGCACGACAACGCCCGCCGCCACCAGCGCCCGATTCCGACCCTGGACGTGCTGCACACCTACGGCGCCGACTATAAAGTCGTCGTGGTCGGCGACGCCGCCATGTCGCCCTACGAAATCACCCACCCCGGCGGCAGCGTCGAGCACCTCAACCGAGAGGCCGGCGGCGTCTGGCTCAAGCGCCTGGTCGAGGCCTTCCCGCATCTGGTGTGGATCAACCCTACGCCGCCTAGCCGCTGGGAGTTTACTTATTCTACCCAGCTGATACGCGAGCTGATTCAAGACCGCATGTACCCAATGACCCCGGCGGGGTTGGAAAACGCCATGCGCGAGCTGGTGCGCTGAACGTAAGGGCTAATCAAAAAAGCGCTTGGATAATACCCGTAACGCACCCTCGCGCTGCCACTGGCGAGCAAGCGCGGGCACGCCGTCGCCGGCGGTGGTGCCAATTGGAGTAACGCCGGGCGGGCTAAGCGCGCAAGCGTTGGGGTCCACCAGCGCGCAGGGAATATCAAAGTTGAGGTAATCAAGCAGTAACGCCGCCGGCATGACGGCAAGCGAAGTGCCCACTACCAACAGAAAATCCGCCTCGGCCACCAGCGCACAGGCCTCGTCAAACAGCGGCACAGGCTCGCCAAACCACACTACGTCGGGGCGCAGCTGGCTACCTTTGTCGCACACATCGCCCAGGGCAATGCCGCCCTTGGGCAGCGGGTAGCGCATTCGCGGATCCACGCTTGAGCGCGCGTTGATAATCTCGCCGTGCAGATGTAATACGTTTTTAGAGCCCGCACGCTCGTGCAGGTCGTCGATATTCTGGGTGATGATGCTGACGCGCAACCCCGCCTGCTCAAGCCCGGCAAGCGCGCGATGGGCGGCGTTGGGCCGGGCGCGGCGCACCTGCTCGCGGCGGCGGTTGTAAAACTCGAGCACGCGGCCGGGGTCGCGGCGAAAGCCCTCGGGCGTGGCGACGTCTTCAACGGCGTGGTTTTCCCACAGACCGTCGCTTGCGCGAAACGTCTCGATGCCGCTTTCCGCGCTGATGCCCGACCCGCTAAACACCACCAGATGCGGCGCTTTTCTCATAGTGCCCTCAATGTGTTGCGTGCTCCATTTCTAGCGTTATGCCGCTAGTGTACCAGCGCCGCCCGAGCGCCGTTAAACCGCTGCTTGTTACGATACGGATACACATCGATCACCCGGCCCGCGCGAATATCCTGCTGCAGCCCCTGCCAGTAGGCCGGATCGAAAATTTCCGGGTGCAGGCGATAAAACTGCTCGCGGCGGGTCGGGTTGGCGATCAGAAACGGGCCGAACTCTTCGGGAAAAATATCGTCGGGGCCAATCGAGAACCACGGCTCGCCGGCCATTTCCTGTTCGGGATACAGCGGCTTGGGAATCGCGCGAAAATGGCAGTCGGTCAGGTAGCAAATTTCGTCGTAGTCGTAGAAAATCACCCGCCCGTGACGGGTCACGCCAAAGTTTTTCAGCAGCATATCGCCGGGGAAAATATTGGCCGCGGCCAGCTGCTTGATGGCGTTGCCGTAGTCCTTGAGGACGGTCAGCTGCTCGGCTTCGTCGCAGTCTTTCAGGTACAGGTTGAGCGGCGTCATCATGCGTTCGGTATAGCAGTGTCGGATAATCACCTTGTCGCCTTTTAGCGTCACCGTGGAGGGCGCGACGTCGAGCAGGTGCGCCAGACAGTCGGGATCAAAATGGTCCTGACGGGCAATAAAGTTGGAAAACTCCTGGGTATCGGCCATGCGCCCCACGCGGTCGTGGCGTTTAACCAGACGATATTTTTCGCGCACCTGGTCGTGGGTCACGTCCTTGGCCGGATCAAACTTATCCTTGATGATCTTGAAGGCCGTCTGGTGCGAGGGCAACACAAACACCGCCATCACCATGCCGCGCACCCCCGGTGCGATGATAAAGCGATCTTCGCGCTTGGCGACCTGATGGTTGAGCGCACGGAAAAACGCAGTCTTGCCGTGTTTGAAAAAGCCGATGGCAGCGTACAGCTCGCCTTCGGGTTTTTGCGGCATTAGCGTCTGCAGGTAGCCCACGAACTCACCGGGTACCGGCACATCGACCTGAAAGTAGGCGCGAGTAAACGAGAACAGAATCGAGACTTCGTCCTGCTCGATCAGCACGGTGTCCAGGTGCAGGCGAGCGTCGCCGCTGCGTTTATCGCCCTCGCCCTCGCCGTGCAACACCGGCAAAACCAGCGGTACCTGTTCGCCGCCGCCGCGAATACGCCCCACCAGATACGCACCCTTGTTGCGGTAGAAGACGCTTTGCAACAGTTCGACTTCCGCGTCATCCGCACGCAGGACGGTCTCGGGCAGGGACTCGCGCAAAAACGCCGCTCCCAGCGCGGCGTCGCCTTTTGCGTCGGCGAAGGGATTATCCAGTGGCGCCTGCGTTAACGCCCAGACGAGTGCGGCCTGCCAGTCGTTATTAACCCGCCGGCGGCGGCACAGCTCAATGCCCGAACGGCGCGCGGCGTCTTCCCGCGAGCTATAAACAAACATCCAGTCGTTGCGGATGTGGCGATGGTGAAAGACCGAGCAAAACAGCGAGTTGAAAAACGTCTCGGCGAGCTCGTAATCCAACCGTTGGCTGATCAGCTCGGCGTAGCGGGTGCGCGCTTCGCACCAGTAGTCGCAGTGGGCCAGCACGTCCTGGCTAAAGGTGCGCTGCAGGCGCCCCAGGGTGTCGTCAACTTTTTCTTTATACAAGTTGATACGCTCGGCGCTGACCTGCTGCGTCTCCTGCCAGGCGGCGTCGCGAAAACGCCGGCGGGCGTCGCCGGTAATGGTCTGAAAGCGCGTGCGATATTCATCAAAGCCGTGCAGCACGGTGGCGGCAAGGCGATAGGCAGCGGAAAGTTTCACGGGCATCTCCTGATCCGTTTCACCCAGCCTCGCCGAACGCGACACTACACGCGAGACGACCTTGGTGGATAAATCCGGCGCTTTAGCGCCTGGATTCAGTGCTATCTGTCCAGCGCTTCCAGCTGTGCAATACGCAGGCAAAAGGCGCCTGCTTCACGGTCGGCAATCAACAGGCCGATTTGGTAAATCATGTCAGGCGAAAGCGCCGGCGCCTGGGACAGGCGTTTACCCCGGCGAACGGCCTCAAACTCGCTCCACCCAAAGCGCAGGGTCTGCCATTCACCCACGCGAGGGGTAAACGCCACACGGTAGGCGCTGGTATCTCCCAGCGCGCGGCTTTTCAGGCGCAGCTGGTAGGTTCGGCCGTCGCCATATACGCGTAGCGCGACGCCGCCGGCAGAGGCGAGCGTACGTTCAAACGCCTCCGGCTCGCGGCGCACTGAGGCAAAACCGCCGCCGTTTTCAAGCGAGGTTTCACCGATAAAGCGCCCTTCGCCATTCGCAACGCTAAAGCCACTTTGCGACACGCCGCCCATGACCCCGTCGTCCACCGCATACCAGCGTTTGGCTTCGGCATGGGCCTCATCGGCGTTGAGGTGGGTAAAACATAAAATACACATTAACGCTCCTTGGGCAACGCCGCTTAGGATGTTCCACGACTCTAGACTAGACTCAGGCAGTGGGTCACGCTTAGCGCCCATCATCGTGCGTTATCGGGAGCCCGTCATGTTTAATACCACCGCTTGGAATCGCCTGCGCTACACCGCCTACGCGCCGTTTTACGACGCGGTGGCATCGCGTGTGCTAAGCCGTCCGCGCGAAATAGCGCTCGCTCAGGTGGCGTGGGAGCCGGGGATGCGCGTGCTGCTAGTGGGTGCCGGCACCGGCCTCGACCTGCCCTTTCTGCCCAGCAATATCGAACTGCACGCCACCGATCTTTCACCAGCGATGGTCAAACGCACCGCTGACCGAGCGACACGCATGCGCCGCGATGCCAACTGCCGCGTGATGGACGCCGAAGCGCTTGACTACCCTGACGCGCATTTCGACGTGGTGGTGATGCACTTCATCGTCGCGGTGATGCCCGACCCCGCGCGCGGGCTTGTTGAAGCGCACCGCGTGCTCAAGCCCGACGGCCAGCTGTGCGTACTGGACAAATTCCAGCCTGACAACCGCACCGCCGGCGCCGGGCGTCGCCTGCTCAACGCTGTTACTTCAGCCATTGCCACCGATATTACCCGCCAGGCCACGCCGCTGCTCAACGGCGCGGGCTTTGCAGTGCGCGACGATAAACCAGTGCTGATGGGGTCGCTGTTTCGCGCGCTGATTGCCGAGAAGCAGCCGCCGGCTCCGCGTTAGCGTCAAGCGTTGACATGCTGGCCGCCGGTGTGGCGCCTACTTGCGCATCGCTGTCGTCGGCAAAGAAGCTCATCAGCAGCAAAACGATAATCGACAGCACAAAGTAGGCGGTAAGCCGCTTCCAGAAACTGATCTTCATGGGCAGAGTCCTTGGTCAGGGGGGAAAGCGGGGCTTGGCACCAATAAGCCAGGCCCCTGGGCGAGTGGATAATCGACTAAAACGCCTTCTCCAACGCAAAACGCGGTTGGGTTTGTCCGTCTTTCTCGACCGTTTCATTAAACATGGTAAGCGGGCGTACCCACAGGCCGTACTCACCGTACAGCGCGCGGTAAATCACCAGCGCATCGCCATTTTCGCTGTGCTGTGCGGTGCCCTTCACTTCATACAGCGCACCCTTGTAGTGGCGATAAATACCCGCAATGGGGGGTGTCACAAGCGATTGCGTCACGTTGATTCTCCTGACGGGGTTGAAGAGC
>Ga0307967_1000721_pt1 | contig 22233 bp, 19 predicted proteins | sample OrgLakmetagen648_FD_201828 | JGI IMG/M metagenome (GOLD analysis project Ga0307967, IMG submission 201828) | Saline water microbial communities from Organic Lake, Antarctica - #648 | ecosystem: Environmental > Aquatic > Non-marine Saline and Alkaline > Saline | place: Antarctica: Organic Lake... | reverse complement strand
CAAACAATCTTCATCCGTTTTGAAGCGTTCAGTAAACTCTATAAGGTTTTGACCTCTGAATATTTCCATGTTTTCTCTTGTTTTTAGGGTGTAAAGATATGAATTTAAATGGTGACCTCTAAAAAGTTTTATCCTGTTTCTCATAACTATGCTTAAATTTGTTACGCAAAGGTAACGAAACATGGTGATGAAGTATTATGGGGCAGCAAATTTTCCTTAAAGGTCAATGTGCCGGAGGCTACTCCGGAAGAAGAAAATTTATTCTTTTTAGGAAGTTCTGATGCAGAGATAGAAAATCTGTAAGATTATCGTTATTTTAGCAAAAATATTTAATAAAGTTGAACAAGGATTAGTGTAATAAGCTGAAACAAGCACGAAGCGTGATTATTGAAGAACCAATAAACCATTACAAATTTTAGACCGATGAATTTATTCACCTTCTTAGGGCAGTACACAGCATTGATGCTGAAGGTTTTGAAAAAGCCTGACAAGCTTAAGCTGTTTCGCAAACAGCTTTTTGTTGAAATGGACAATATAGGGCTCGACTCTCTGGGCATTGTAATGATCATCTCCGTATTTATGGGCGCTATTCTGGCCATACAAACGGCAGCGCAGACCGATAACCCTTTGTATCCGGGCTACCTTATCGGCTTTGCCGTGCGCGAGTCAATTATCCTGGAGTTTTCGCCTACCATTATCAGCCTTATCCTGTCCGGAAAAGTGGGTTCACGTATCGCCTCAGAAGTAGGCACTATGCGTGTTACGGAACAAATCGATGCCCTGGAGATTATGGGAGTCAACTCGGCCAACTACCTGATAGCTCCCAAGCTACTTGCGGCCGTACTGCTTTTGCCTATGTTAACGGTAATAAGCATGTTTTTGGGTATTCTGGGTGGGTTGCTGGCAACCCACGTGGCCGACATTGTGGCGCCCACAGAATACCTCAGCGGGATACAGATGTGGTTTGTGCCCTATGAGATTTTCTATGCCCTGGTAAAATCAGTGGCGTTTGCCATCATTATCACCACAGTTTCCGGATTTCACGGCTACAAAATAACAGGGGGTGCGCTGGATGTGGGGAGGGCCTCTACCAGAGCAGTGGTCAACAGCAGCATCCTGATAATTTTCTTTAACCTGATGTTAACGCAATTGCTCTTGTAATGATAACTGCAAAAAATGTATTTAAAGCCTTTGGCGATGATGAGGTGCTCCATGATATATCAACGGAGTTTCGTCGCGGCGACACCAATTTAATTATCGGGCAAAGCGGCTCCGGAAAAACGGTGCTGATAAAGTGCCTGGTGGGGCTCCACGAGGTGACCAGCGGAGCTATCTTTTTTGACGAGAAGAACTTTACGGAAATGGGTATCAGCGGGCGTAAAGAACTGCGCACCAAAATTGGAATGCTTTTCCAGGGTGGCGCCCTGTTCGACTCAATGTCGGTAGAAGAAAATGTCATGTTTCCGTTAGAGTTGTATACTAAAGACACCTATAAACAAAAGCTGGAACGCGTGAACTTTTGCCTGGAGAAAGTAGACCTGGCAGGGGATAATGGCAAGTATCCGGGAGAGCTCAGCGGGGGAATGGTCAAGAGGGTGGCTATTGCAAGGGCCATCGCACTGAATCCTGATTACCTGTTCTGCGACGAGCCTAACTCAGGGCTCGACCCGCGTACGGCAAGCCGCATCGATAACCTGATTTATGACCTTACCAAAGAATTTAATATGACCACGGTCATCAACACCCACGATATGAACTCCGTGCTGGAAATAGGAGATAATGTGCTGTATATCGAAAATGGTCGTGCCGCCTGGAAAGGGAACAAGGATAAATTCCTGATTTCGGACAACGAGTCTTTGAATAATTTTATCTATACCAATGAAATGACCCGTATGCTTAAAAAACTTAAAAAAGAATAAGCATGAATATAATTGATATTATCATTGGCATCCCTATTCTGTGGATGGCTTATCGTGGCTTCAGCAAAGGGTTCGTCATAGAGGTAACCACCCTGTTGGCATTGCTGGCAGGTATTTATGCGGCTATCAACTTCTCGTTTTTTGCCGGCGACTTGATAGAGGAGTATTTTACCATCGAAGATAAATATATGTCTATCCTCTCTTTTGCAATCACCTTTGTAGTGGTAGTGATTGTTATTATGCTGGTGGGACGCCTGCTCGAGAAATTTATTGATTTGATTGCCCTGGGCTTTCTGGATAAACTGGCCGGGGGGCTTTTTGGCGTGCTAAAAGCGGTGTTGATTATTAGTGCCCTGTTGCTGGTCATCAACACCTTCGATCATGATGAGAAACTCATCTCCCCAAAAAGCAAAGCCAACTCCCTGCTTTATACACCTGTGGCTGCGGTGCTGCCGGCTATACTGCCCATGATTAATTTTGAAGAGTTTGAAAATCCTTTTGACGAAACGGAAGAATACATGAGAGAGGTATAAAAAAAAGCCGTGTCATAATAATTGACACAGCCTTTTTTATTTTACACCATTGCCGTATTATCCTGTGATAGCAGCCACTCCCGGAAGTGTCTTCCCTTCAACATATTCCAGCATGGCTCCGCCGCCGGTAGAGACGTAGCTCACCTTATCGGCAAAGTGATATTTGTTTACGGCCGCAACAGAATCGCCTCCGCCCACTAATGAGAAAGCACCTAGCGATGTGCTTTTAACAATGCCTTCAGCAATTTTAATGGTGCCATTCTCAAAGTTCGGCATTTCAAAAACACCCATGGGGCCATTCCAAAGGATAGTCTTCGATTCCATAAGGATATTCTGGAAACGCTTGATGCTCTCTTCCCCGATATCCAGTCCCATCCATCCTTCAGGAATGGTATCTACGCTGCTGATTTTTCTGTCAGCATCGTTGGCAAACTTGTCGGCAATGATAGTATCCACCGGCAGCAGCAACCTCACTCCTTTTCGCTTGGCTTTATCCACGGCTTTTTTGGCGGTCTCCAGCAAGTCCTCTTCTACCATTGAGGCGCCGATTTTACCGCCCAGGGCTTTGATAAAGGTAAACATCATACCTCCGCCGATAATGATGTTATCGGCTTTGTCGAGCATGTTATCAATCACCTCCATTTTGCCGGATACCTTAGCACCCCCTAAAACTGCCGTAAAAGGACGCCGGGGTTTGTTCAACACTTTTTCGAGGCTGGCCACTTCATCTTTCATGATGTAACCAAACATCTTCTCTTCAAAAAACTTTGCTGCTATGGTGGTGGAGGCATGCGCACGGTGAGCCGTGCCAAAAGCATCATTCACATACACATCGCCATGGGCAGCCAGCTTTTCAGCAAAGGCTTCATCTCCTTTGGTCTCCTCTTTATGGAAGCGAAGGTTTTCGAGCAACAACACCTCGCCAGGCTTCAGGCTGGCAGATTGCTTAAAAGCCTCTTCGCCTATGCAGTCGGCGCCAAATTTAATCTCTTTTTTGAGATATTCCGACAGCGTCCTGGTTACGTGTTTCAGCGAATACTTCTCTTCGTAAGAACCTTTGGGACGCCCCAAATGCGACATTAAAACGACAGCGCCTCCCTGCTTTAAAATCGCCTCAATGGTAGGAATTGCTTTCTTAATACGGTTGTCATCCGTTACTTCAAAGTTATCGTTTAACGGTACGTTAAAGTCTACACGGATTAGCGCTCTTTTACCTTGTAAATTAAAATCATCTATTGTTTTCATAGTCATATATTTTTTTTGTGTTGTTTTAGAACCATTTACCGCAAATTTAATCATTAAAAAAGGATAATGCCATTAATATGTATGGAAACGTTTTCGATGAAAGTGCGATGCTTTGTTGATTAGTAAATGGGATATCAGGTATCATGAGCAGAGATGTTCTTTCCCGGACTTTTTGCGAGTTGTTAGATGTTCCTGTACTTACGCTGATTTGAAAAGAGAATTTCATGACTTTTCCTGAAAACGCTGTAACAGCACCACGAAAATCCGGTCTTTTGCAGGCTCTCCACTTGGTGCTGAAAGCCATTGAATAGTTGCATGTTCATTTGTGGTGCCGTTGTTTCATTATAAAGTGCAAATGGCTATTTCTTTAGCTTTCTGTTACGGCGCCTCGTTACCTGAGATTTCTAATAATACCGGTTATCAATTGAAATGAGCCTTTACACCGAATACTATTTGAATTGCGCCTTTAGTTCCCCAAGGCCTCTGGCGAGGCGGGCATTTTCACTCCTAAAGGCACTTCAAATATGTATCGGCATAAACCATTGCAAAAATCAATACCGAAAGCTCGGGATTGATTTGCAATTGGTATTAGTTCCCCAAGGCCTTCAGCGGGGCACGCGTTTCGCTCCTTAAGTCTCTTCAATTGTATATCGGAATTGCCAATTGCAATGTTTCGCTGAAGCTCACGTTTAAATACAATTGGTATAACATCCTCCGCCACAGAAAATATCTATCTTTGTCCAAAAATTTTTGCTTATGAGGCTGGAGCGCTGTAGCATTCCAACAAAACTCCCGGAAATGGAGACTTCTGTTTTTGCGGTGATGTCGCAGATGGCGGCAAAATATAATGCGGTGAACCTGTCGCAGGGTTTTCCTGATTTCGATATTTCGCCTGCGTTGATTAACAGGGTGCATTATCACATGGAGCAGGGAAAAAACCAGTATGCCCCTATGAAGGGCGTAGAAAAACTGCGGAAGCAAATCAGCGCTATGATTAACCGGCATCATCAACAACCGTATGATTCTGAAGAAGAAATTACGGTTACCGCCGGCGCCACACAAGCCATTTATACGGCCATTTCAGCACTGGTGCGCAAAAACGACGAGGTGATTATTTTTCAGCCGGCATACGATATCTATGCGCCTGCCATAAGAATGAATGGAGGTATTGTAAAGTACAGCACACTGGTAGCCCCGGAATATTCCATCAACTGGGATGAGGTGCGTAGCCTTGTAAGCCCGGATACACGCATGATTATCATTAATACGCCGCATAATCCCACCGGAGCGGTGCTTACGGAGAGGGATATGAAGACCCTGGAGAAAATAGTGGCCGGCAGCAACATTGTAGTGCTTAGCGATGAGGTGTACGAGCATCTTGTTTATGATAACCGAAAACATTTCAGTGCTGTGCGCTATCCCGGCATCGCCTGCCGCAGCTTTGTGGTGGGCTCTTTCGGGAAGACCCTGCATACCACCGGGTGGAAGGTGGGATATGCCGTGGCACCCGCCGCACTGATGAAAGAGTTCAGAAAAATGCACCAATACATCGTCTTTGCCGTCAACACACCGGTGCAGCATGCTATTGCCGATTACCTCGAAACCACCGGCTTTGAGGGCCTTGCTGCCTTCTATCAGCGTAAGCGCGATTATTTTCTTGAAAAAGTAAAAAACAGCCGGTTCAAAATAATACCTTCGCAGGGTACTTATTTCCAGGTAATGGATTATTCAGCGATCTCCGATAAACCGGAAGTGGCTTTTGCCGAAGAGCTTATCAAAGAGCACGGAATAGCCGCAATACCCCTCTCCCCTTTTTATGACAAGAAAATAAACAGAGGGCAATTGCGTTTTTGTTTTGCCAAAAAGAAAGAAACCATAGATAAAGCAGCAGATATTTTATGCAGGATATAAAAATTTCGCTATTTCAATCGTCCCTGTATTGGGAAAATGCAGAGGAAAACCTGGCTTCATTCGACAAGAAAATATCGGGTTTGGATGAGGAGCCTGATTTAATTGTTTTGCCCGAGATGTTTAATACGGGATTTTCTGTGGAGCCGGCAAAGGTGGCAGAAACAATTAAAGGGCCTACCTTCAGGTGGCTGCAGAAAACTGCACGCACCACCGGATCGGTCCTCACCGGGTCGTTTATTGTGCAGGACGGCAATGACTTCTTCAACCGCCTGGTGTGGATGCAACCTAACGGATTCTACCTCACCTATGACAAGCGTCACCTATTCAGGATGGGCGGAGAACATCATCGCTTTACGGCGGGAGAGAAATCGCTGTCTGTTACCCTGAAAGGCTGGAAGATAAGGCCACTGATATGCTACGACCTGCGATTCCCGGTGTGGAGTAAAAATGTGTTCCGCGACGGCGTTTACGAGTATGATGTTTTGCTCTATGTAGCTAACTGGCCTGCTCCGCGCCGCAATGTATGGGATCTCCTGCTAAAGGCCCGCGCCATAGAAAACCAGGCTTACGTGCTGGGTGTAAACACCGTAGGGCGCGATGGTAATAACGTGGAATATTCCGGAGGAACCATCGCAATAAATGCTAAAGGGGAAACACTGAAAAAAGCTAACGACAACAAGGAGGAGGACATTACCACCACTCTCTCATATGAAGAGCTGAGCAACTTCAGGGAAAAATTTAAAGTGGGCATGGATTGGGATCGCTTCACATTATCACCTTAATTCAGGGAGAATACTCTAACGCGGGAAGCGTAGCTGCAATGCATCATTATTAAAAATAATATAGTACGTTTGTAAAGCGTAACGCATTTAATTTATTTCGCAACAAATATAGCAAACAGAACAAATTATGCAGATTATAATTGCGGGTGATGGCGAAGTAGGGTTTTATCTGGCAAAAATGTTAGAGTCTGAAAAACACGACATTACTATTGTTGACCCGCATTCAGAGCTTTTAAAGATGCTGGAATCGCAGATGGATGTGATGACCATTGCCGGAAACTCCACGTCGGTGCGTGTTTTGGAACGTGCCCACGTAGAAAAAACAGACCTGCTGATATCAGTGCTCCACGATGAACAGGTGAATATTGTTACCTGCATGTTGGGGAAAAAGCTTGGCGCCAAACGTACCATAGCCCGCATTAACAATGTGGAATACCGTGCACCGCAAAATGTTTCGCGATTCAAAGAAATGGGTATTGATGAAATTGTCGCCCCCGAGCTTATTGCTGCGCGCGAGATTCTGAAGCTGATGACAGAGAGCGCTGCCACGGAGATTGTCGATTTTTCGGAAGGCAAACTGTCGCTCTACCTAATTAAGCTGGATAAAAAAGCAAAGGTGCTCGGAAAAACCCTCAACCAAATTGCTAAAGAGTATCCCCGCCTGGATTTTCGCTGCATTGCCATACACCGCCAGGGCGAAACGATTATCCCTACCGGAGAGGATCATTTTGAGGAGGGCGATTTGTCTTACGTCATCACCAGACCCAATGGCATTAGTGAGCTGCTGAAGCTGGGCGGCAAAAGGAAAATAGAGATCAACAATGTGATGATCATTGGTGGGGGACGTATAGGACGTAAAACAGCCCGCGAGCTGGAGAAGACCGTAAACGTTAAGCTGATAGAGATCGACAAAGATCGTACGGATAAGCTTGTGGATACTATCAGGAACACATTAATTATTAATGGGGATGCCCGCGATGTGTCATTACTTGAGCAGGAGGGTATCCGGAAGATGGATGCCGTTGTGGCCACTACCAACAACTCAGAAACCAATATTTTTACCTGCCTGCTGGCGCAAAAGTTTGGCGTGCCTAAAGTGATTCCGCTTATCGAAAATGAAGATTACATTGATATTGCCCAGCGGATAGGTATTGATACGATTATCAATAAAAAACTAATAACGGCCAGCTACATTACCCGGTTTACTATGGATGCCGAAGTAACGGATATCAAATGCCTGAGCAGTGTGGATGCCGACGCGCTGGAGTTTGTGGTAAAAGAGGGATCGCCGGTAACACGTAAGCCCATCAAAGGGCTGAAAATACCCCGCGGAGCAATTATTGGTGGCATTATCCGCGGTGCGGAGGGATATATCGCAGTGGGCGATTTCCAGATTAAAGCAGGCGATAAGGTGGTGGTGTTTTCCCTGCCGCGCGCTGTGCAGAAAATAACCACACTCTTTAAATAGCTTGTTATGCGGTCGCAGATAAACTATCCGGTAATCGGGAAAATTATTGGCTTGCTTTTGATAGTTGAAGGCATTTTTATGCTGCTATCCCTGCCGTTTTCGCTGCACTTTGGTGCGCCGGATTTGGAAAAAATCACCCTCTTTGTAAAAGGGCGTGATTTTTGGCCCCTGCTGATAGCCGCCGCCATCACCATTTTTTCCGGATTGCTTTTGTTTTTAACATACCGCAAAGCCATCAAAGCCATGAGCAAGCGGGAAGGGTATATCATCGTCACGCTGTCGTGGGTTATCATCTCTGTTTTCGGCGCGCTGCCTTTATACCTGGGCGCTGCTACCAGTAGTTATGCCGATGCTTTTTTCGAGACCATGTCGGGGTTTACCACCACAGGAGCAACTATTCTTACTGATATAGAAGGGGTTTCGAAAGGACTGCTATTTTGGAGGGCTTTGACCCAATGGATAGGTGGCATGGGGATTATTGTTTTGTCGCTGGCTATTTTGCCGGTGTTAGGGATTGGCGGGATGTCGCTGTTTGTAGCTGAAATGCCCGGTCCTACTCCCGACAAGCTGCACCCACGCATTACAGCCACCGCCAAAAGGCTCTGGGGTATTTATGTGCTGCTTACCCTTGTTGAAACACTGTTTTTGATGCTGGGGGGGATGAATTTATTCGAGGGGCTTTCGCACGCTTTCACCACTATGTCCACCGGCGGGTTTTCTACACAAGATGCATCAATTGCGGCCTTTTCGCCCTACATTCAGTATGTCATCATCGTTTTTATGGTGCTGGCAGGCACCAACTTTACCTTGCATTACCTGGCGCTGCACGGAAAGCTAAAAGAGGTCTTCAGAAACGAAGAGTACAAGTATTATTTGCTGATAATGGCCTTCTTTTCGCTGGTTATTACCTTAGTGCTCATCTTTAATGTGAACCTGCCGGCGGAAGAGGCTATCCGCAACGCAGTGTTTCAGGTGGTGTCTATTGTTACCACTACAGGTTTTATTACTGACGACTACCTGCTTTGGCCCGGATTTTTGTGGATGATTATTTTCTTGATGATGTTTACCGGAGGTAGTGCAGGGAGTACGGGCGGTGGCATTAAAGTGATGCGCCAGCTGTTGATTTTTAAAAACAGCTTCCTGGAGCTTAAACGCATTATCCATCCCAATGCAATTATTCCCGTAAGGTTCAACGGAAGAGCGGTTCAGGGCAATGTGATGTATAATATCATGGCGTTTTTCGTTATTTATCTTATCATTTTTGCTCTCAGCACTTTAATAATGTCTTCGCTGGGGCTTGATTTTGAAACAGCCATTGGCTCCGCTGCGGCGACTTTAGGAAATATTGGCCCCGGAATTGGCGGGGTAGGGCCTGTGGAAAACTATGCCGCTATTCCATTGGCAGGGAAATGGTTTTTATCGTTTCTTATGATTTTAGGCCGCCTCGAACTGTTTACCGTCTTAATCATCCTTTCACCCACCTTCTGGAAAAAGTAATCGTTATACCGATTATCAATTGAAACCCAAATTGAGCGATTCTTGCTCACGATAAAGAAATTGTAAGCCTTTCACCTTCCCGCAATTCTGCGGGACAGGCTACCCATTCGGTGAAATACAACAATTTCTAAATCGGGGTTAATCCTAAGTAAAGCGCTTTTTCACTTTGTTCAAACCGCTCAACTTAGGTGAAATACAATTGGTATTATTACCTCACGGATGCACAGGAGATCTTAACATTTCTTTTCGGCAATACAGCGGCGAAAAGCCATAACTTTACGACCGTAAAATGAAAAATAATGTATGATATTCAGAATACGCTGGTCTCCGATCTTGTGACTGAAGTGCAGTTTCTTTGCGACCTGAACCGTTGCAAGGGGGCATGCTGTGTTGAAGGAGATGCAGGAGCTCCTTTAGAAAAAGAAGAGATTGACATCCTGATAAAGGAAAAAGAGAATATTTCCCCCTATTTAACAGCAAAAGGACAGGAAGCAATAGAAACGCAGGGTGTTTTTGTGGAAGACCATGACGGCGATGATGTCACTCCGTTAGTGAAGGGCAAAGAGTGCGCCTATACGATATTTGATGCGAATGGCGTTGCAACGTGCGGGATAGAAAAAGCTTATGAAGCCGGTGCCACCGGTTTCAGGAAGCCGGTATCGTGCCACCTCTATCCGGTGCGCATCGGGAAACTGAGAAGCGGGCAGGAGTCTGTTAACTACCATGAGTGGAAAATTTGTACGCCCGCCTGCACCCTGGGGATCCAGTTGCAGGTTCCCGTTTATAAATTCTTGAAAGAAGCTCTTGTCCGGAAATACGGGCAGGAATGGTATGAGATGCTGGATGAAGCCGTGAAAAGAGGGTATTGAGATATTATTCGTGTTTAAACCCGATCAAGAAGATTTGTTGAATTGCATAAGCAGGGGAACAAAACTATGCCCCTGAGTTTGCTGGCAGCGCAATACTTTTTTTGTGCGGATGTGATATTACACCCTTCCTTCTTGAATGATTGTTCTATTGCCAAAAAAGGGAATGTTGTAGTACTTGTTTTGTAATTATTTAGCTGGCATAAAAAATCTGTGAAAATCAGTGTTCTATTGTTTTTTAATAACTCAAGTTTCGCTCTTAAAAATCGGAATATTGGAATGTTGTATTTCAATAAGTTAACATCATCTAATAGTTAACCTTTGTGTTTCTTTGAGTCTTCGTGCCTTAGTGGCAGGCTTTCCAGAAGGCCACGAAGACACAAGGACACCAAGTTTCACCAGGATAGTCGTATAGCAAAATTGGAAAGTATTAGAATTTGATATAGTGTTATCTATAAAAACAGTCATTTAATAAAAACCTAAATTAATATTCATGATTTTAAAAGAAATACGAAACTTGAGTTAATAATAGCATACCGAGGTTTCGGTACAGGTTCTGATTTAAATGATGGTACTGATTCACACTGATCATAACCTAAATAATTACGAAAAAACTACTTTTACTCTTCATTGCCTCAGGCGCGTTGGTGATATGCTCCCAAATACCCACTGGTATTAAGGCGCACGCTCCATGCCAAAGGAACAATAATACCGATTATCAGTTGAAATGAGCCTTTAGTTCCCCAAAATCTTTGGCGGGAGGCACTTTGCTCCTTAAGTCTCTTCAGTTGCATATCGGCAAGTCTTCGGGATAATTTCAATGTTTCGCTGTAGTTCATTTTGAAATACAATTAGTATAACAGTTAGAGAATATCAGACAGATGTTGACCCGGCAGACCATTTTTTACTTTGTTAAACGTAAACCGGTTGGAATTATAGTAGCAAAATGTGAAGAGGGGGAGACAGGTTTTAATGAATTTGATGAGATATTGGCAGCGTAAAAAGAATTGTTATGACGAAATTCAGAGGAAAATACCGAACAACATCAACCCGTTTGCAGAATTGGGATTATGGATGGAATGCGGCCTATTTTATTACCATATGTACACATAACAGGGAACATTATTTTGGTGAAATTGAAAACAGAAAAATGCATTTGTCATCCATCGGTGTTATTGCCGATGTATTGTGGCATGAAATAAAAAATCACGTAACAAATGTTGAATTAGATACATTTGTGGTAATGCCAAACCATGTTCATGGCATTTTGATTTTAAATAACGATGGGCAAATAAACGATACGGGTAACGTAGAGACAGGGCATGCCCTGTCTCTACAATCAACGCCACCATCAACGCCGCAACCCCCACAAACCATGGGGCAAAAACGGTTTCAAAATATTGGTAAAAATTCCATTTCATCCATTATTGGTTCATACAAATCGGCCGTAACGAAACATGCCCATCGTATGGGATCTTGTTTTGAATGGCAACCCCGGTTTCACGACCACATTATCCGGGACAATAAATCCTTTGAAACAATACAAACATACATCGTCGAAAACCCGGCAAAATGGCCGGATGATAAATTATTTAATCAAAAATTATATTGATTACCAAACATTTAGTTTAACAGGAATATGAGATATTGAAATAAAATTACAAATTCAAATCCTTAATTATGAGAAATTTAATTAGACTTACGGTGTTTTCAGTTTTGTTTACATTCTGTATTGATTCATACTCTCAGTTGGGAGTGACAAGCTATTCGATTTATGCATTAGGCATAAATACAAATCAGAATAAAACAATCAGCGGCGAGTTGAAAACCTTTGCAAATCGGAGTTTTGAAGACCTGCTTTTGGAAATAGATGGTTTTTATAATTTTAAACCACGCAAATACCATAGATTTTCAATAGGAATAGGGGTTAATGTTGGTCCTTTTCGTGGATTTGATCAGATACATGCTTTTACCATTCCAGCTTCATTAGAGGTTTATCCATTACAAGACTTCAAAAGAATTTCACTCTTGTTTGAACTTACACCAGAAATTATTATCGAGGATAATTTGAACTTGAGAAGTTTGTGGGGGATAAGATATACTTTTGGAGAGTAAGGGAAAAGCGTTGACTGGATTAGAAAACAGCACTCAGTAGTAATGAGTGATTTTGATGTTCGCAGCACTTATTGATTTCTTATTAAAGCATAGTGCAATGCCATTAACATACAGAAATATGGGCTGCACTGAGATCCTGGATCCTGTCCCTCTTTTCTCAGAAGCCCGGCAGACATTCCTACGCATACCGGGCCCACTCTGTGCTGTATCTTGTTATTAATATTCTTTCACTTCCGCTTCTCCCTTAATGAGGCGGAGGCCGTTCATGGCCATCGCTTCTATCACGTCTTCATTAGGGTATACGGATACGGGCGCCAGTTTGTTGACGCGTTTGCTGATGGAGTTGGCAAAGCGCTTGCAGTGGAAGGGCTCTCCGGAGAGCAGGATAGCATCGCATTCGCCTTCGAGGACGGCAAACTTACCGCCGATGGTTTTGGCTACCTGGTAGGCCAGGGCATTAGAGATAAACTCGGCTTTCTCATCGCCGCCGCGTATCATCTCTTCCACCTCTGCCGGGTTGCTGGTGCCCAGGTAGGCTCTGTAGCCCGACTCTTCATTAATCATCCTGAAGAGCTCTTCCTGGGTAATCTGACCACTGAAGGCCATGCGCAGCAAATCGCCTACGGGCAGTGTGCCGGCACGCTCAAAGGAGAAAGGGCCGGCGCCGTCGAAGGTCTGGTTTACATCAATCACTTTTCCGTGGGCATGCGCGCCGATAGAGACTCCGCTTTCGATGTGCACCACAATCAGTTTAAGGTCTTCGTACGTCACATTGTTGGCTTTAGCAAATTTGCGGGCCACTGTTTTGTGGTTGAGGGCATGGAATACCGATTTGCGCTCAAAGCGGGGATTTCCCGTAACACGCGCCAGGGGCTCCAGCTCGTCAACCACCATGGGGTCGGCGATGTAGGCTTTGGCATTGGGGAGCTGGGAAGCAATTTTATCGGCGATAATCCCGCCAAGGTTATTGGCGTGCATGCCCTGAACCCCTTCGCGCAAATCCTTGATCATCTTTTGGTTGACTTTATAGATGCCGGACTGAAGGGGCCTGATCAGTCCGCCGCGGACCATCACCACTACGATGCTTTCGAAGGGAATCTCATTATCCCTGAGCTCCTGCATGATGAGCGCTGTCCTGAAATCATCCTGCTCAGGAATGCTCTTAAATTGTTTCAACTCCTCTTCTTTGTGACGTATGGTCTTCAGATACACAATGTTGGTGCTTTCATACACGGCAATTCTTGTGTGATCCTTGTCGGGATTGATGGCTAAGATACGTTTGTCAAACATGCTAAATTTTTTTTTGCAATTTACATATTTCTGCGATATTGACCGCCCACTTCGAACATTGCTTCTGTGATTTCTCCCAAAGAAGCATGTTTGGAAGCTTCCATCAAAGCGTTAAAAATGTTATGGTGCTTAACGGCAGCTTCTTTTAAGCGGCGGATAGTTTTTACAGAGATATCTTTGTTGGTTTTATTCAGATTCTTTACGGTTTCTATCTGCTGCTCCTTTTCCTCTTCGGTGGCGCGGATTACCTCTCCGGGGCGGACGGTGGGGCTGCCCTCGGAAGAGTGGAAGGTGTTTACGCCCACTATGGGGAGCTCACCGGAATTTTTCAGGGCTTCGTAATACATCGACTCCTCCTGTATCTTGCCACGCTGATACATCGTTTCCATGGCTCCCAGCACGCCGCCACGTTCGGTGATGCGGTCAAACTCGGCAAGCACGGCTTCCTCCACCAAATCGGTAAGCTCTTCTATGATAAAGGAACCCTGCATCGGGTTTTGGTTTTTTGCCAGTCCCAGCTCTTTGTTGATGATCATTTGAATAGCCAAAGCGCGCCGTACCGACTCCTCGGTAGGAGTAGTGATGGCTTCGTCGTAAGCGTTGGTGTGCAGCGAGTTGCAGTTGTCGTAGATGGCATACAGCGCCTGTAGCGTGGTGCGGATATCGTTAAAGGCTATTTCCTGGGCGTGCAATGAGCGCCCGGAAGTCTGGATATGATATTTGAGCTTTTGCGAGCGCTCGTTGGCGCCATATTTTATCTTCATAGCCTTGGCCCATATCAGGCGCGCCACGCGCCCTATTACAGCATATTCCGCATCTACGCCGTTAGAGAAAAAGAAGCTGAAATTCGGGGCAAAGTCATCGAAAGCCATTCCGCGCGAAGCGTAATATTCCACATACGTAAACCCGTTGGCCAGCGTATAGGCCAGCTGCGTTATGGGGTTGGCCCCCGCTTCTGCTATATGATATCCGGAGATGGATACCGAATAAAAATTCCTGACCCGGTTATTGATAAAATACTCCTGCACATCGCCCATCAGTTTTAAAGAGAACTCTGTGGAAAAGATGCACGTGTTCTGAGCCTGGTCTTCCTTGAGGATATCGGCCTGCACGGTACCGCGCACTACAGCGATAGTGTCGGCTTTGATTTTCTCATAGTCCTGCTGCGGCAAAATCTGGTCGCCGGTGACGCCGAGGAGTAGCAGCCCCAGTCCGCTGTGGCCTTTGGGAAGTTCGGCATGGTATTGCGGCCGCCGGAGCCCTTTATCGTCGTACAGCGTTTTGAGTTTTTGCTCTACCTGGTCTTCCATTCCGTTTTCACGGATATATTTCTCGCACTGCTGGTCGATGGCCGTATTGAGGAAGTAAGCCATAAGCGTGGGTGCCGGCCCGTTGATGGTCATAGATACGGAGGTTTTCGGGTTGGCCAGATCGAATCCGGAGTAGAGCTTTTTGGCATCATCCAGGCAACTAACAGAAACGCCGCTGTTGCCTACTTTGCCGTAGATGTCGGGACGCCAGTCAGGGTCATGCCCATAGAGTGTAACGCTGTCGAAAGCCGTGGAGAGGCGCTTAGCCGGCTGGTCATAGGCGATATAGTGAAACCGCTTGTTGGTGCGCTCCGGGCTCCCCTCGCCGGCAAACATACGCGTAGGGTCTTCCTGTTCCCGCTTAAAGGGATATACCCCGGCAGCGAAAGGAAACGACCCCGGCACATTCTCCTTCAGGTTCCATTTCAAAATATCGCCCCAGCCCCTGTACTGTGGCAGGGCCACTTTAGAGATCTTGTTGTGAGAGAGGGTTTCCTCTTTGGTTTGTATGGTAATTTCTTTGCCTCTGACCTTAAAGATAAACGATTCCTGCTCATAACGCTTTTTACGCTCCGGCCATTGCTGGAGGATTTCCAGGCTCTCTTCCGAGAGGGCTTTTTCTGCTTCCGCGGCTTTAGCAGTAATGGTTTCTTTGAGTGACTCGTCAGCGCCCGCTTCCTTCAAAACAGTTTTTAGCGCCTGTAGGCGCTGTGCTTTTTCAGCCTGCTCTTCGGCCCACTGGTTGTAGTTGCGTATTGTTTCTGCAATTTCAGAGAGATAACGCACCCGGTTGGGCGGCATAATAATGGTGCGCTGCACATCGATGGCCTTGAGCTGAAAAGCTGAAGTAAAGCTGCCGGGATATTTTTCATTCAGCTTATCCACAAAGGCTTTGTATAACCTGTCCACTCCGGGGTCGTTAAACTGGGAAGCCATCGTGCCATATACCGGCATGCTTTCCGGCGGCTCGTGCCATAGTTGGTGGTTGCGGGCATATTGTTTACGCACATCGCGCAAAGCGTCTTGTGAGCCCTGCTTGTCGAATTTATTGAGGGCAATCAGGTCGGCATAATCGAGCATGTCTATCTTCTCGAGCTGGGTGGCGGCGCCATAATCGGGGGTCATGGCGTAGAGCGAGAAGTCGGAGTAATCAATAATTTGGGTGTCCGACTGGCCTATTCCGGAGGTCTCCAGGATAATCAGGTCGAATCCGGCATTTTTGATGATGCAGAGGGCATCTTTAATGTATTTTGATACGGAGAGGTTGGCCTGGCGGGTGGCTAAAGAGCGCATGTAGACGCGCGGGTTATGGATGGCGTTCATACGGATACGGTCGCCCAGCAAGGCGCCTCCCGTTCTGCGTTTGGAGGGGTCGACAGAGAGAACAGCTACGCTTTTTTCGGCGAAATCGGCCAGATAGCGGCGGATAAGCTCATCCACCAAAGAAGATTTTCCTGCTCCGCCGGTGCCGGTGATACCCACAATGGGGGTCTCTTTTTTACGGCATTCGGCATTCAGCTCTTTTAATTGATTCCGGATGGTTTCCGGAAAGTTTTCGGCCGCGGAGATCATTTGCGCGATGGCCTTGTAATGACCATCAAAAATCTGTTGAGTGGATACGTTAATGTCTTTTCCCAAAGGAAAATCGCTTTGTTGAAGCAGTTCGTTTATCATACCCTGCAGGCCTAGTTCGCGCCCTTCGTCCGGGGAATAAATATGTGCTATGCCGTATTCATGCAGCTCGCTGATTTCTTCGGGGAGAATGACGCCGCCCCCGCCGCCAAAAATTTTTATGTGGCCGGCGCCTTTATCCTGCAAGAGGTCATGCATGTACTTAAAATACTCCATGTGGCCGCCCTGATAAGAGGTGAGGGCTATGGCCTGCACATCCTCCTGGATAGCACAGTCGACAATTTCGGCAACAGAACGGTCGTGACCCAGATGAATCACCTCTGCTCCCGATGATTGAATAATCCTGCGCATAATGTTAATGGCAGCATCGTGCCCGTCGAAAAGCGAGGCGGCGGTAACCACACGCACTGCATTTTTAGGCTTGTAAACGTCTTTTGTCATGATAATTTATATTACAATCTTTTTGATCGATTATTATCGCCAATTCAGAAAATATTCATTTTCCAGCTCATGGCAGTACGGAAAATGAGCAGCTCCAAACCGGATGCCTTCAAGGCAGAGCAATTATTATTTTTCAAGTTGTTGATTATTAATAGATGAAGCATAATATGCTATACCTTTTTAAAATATGTAGATATACAAATATAAGAGAGTCTTTCATTTTAACAAAGAAAATATAAAATCATATTTTGATATTTACATGTAAATAACTACTTTGGACAACCATTTTGGCTTTATTACAGATGTAAAGCCTTAGAAATGTAGCAATTAGATTATTTATCATAAAAATATTTGATATTATGACTACGAAACAGATTCTTTTTATCATATCGCTGGCCATCACCCTTGGTGTTTTTGCCTACTCCATGAACCGCATTATCCGCTTTCTGAGGCTTACACGCGCCGGGTTCCCGGTGAAGGATATTGGGCAGCGCCTGAAAGTAACGTGGAATGTAGCCATTGCCCAGACCAAAATACTGAGGCACCCATTGGCCGGATTTCTGCACGCTATGGTTTTCTGGGGCTTTATTATTATCACCCTCGGAAGCTTAGAGATGGTTGTAGACGGCGTTGCAGGGCAGGAGCGGCTTTTTGCTGCCGCCGGACCGGTATATGATGTGGTTATAGGGCTGGGAGATGCCTTTGCAGCCTTCATTATCTTTGCTGTTGCTGCGTTTTTTATTCGCAGGTTGTTCCTGGATATCCACCGCTTTAAGGGTGTGGAGATGGGGAAAAAGTCGAAGCTGGATGCTAATATTGCACTAACCTTCATCTTGCTTTTGATGATCAGCCTTGTGGGGATGAATGCAGCCTACGTGGCATTGCACAGCGGAAACCACGAAGGGGTTTTCCCGGTTAGCGCCTGGATAGCCAGCTTTATGCAGCACATGGACATGCGTGAGCTGCATACAGTGCATGAAGCCGGATGGTGGTCGCATATCCTGCTTATTTTCATTTTTGCTAATGTGTTGCCCTATTCCAAGCACTTTCATGTGTTTATGTCAGTGCCCAACGTATTTCTGAGCAGGCTGGAGCCATTGGGCTATGTGCGGAACATGAAGGAGATTACTGAAGAGGTGAAGATGATGATGGACCCGGAAGCGGCGTCTCCGGAACCGGAATCCGGCGAAGCGCCTGAGGAGCCGCAAACATTTGGAGCAAAAGATGTGGATGACCTGATCTGGAAGAACTATTTCGACTCGCTGGCATGTACCGAATGTGGCCGCTGCACGGACGTTTGTCCGGCAAATATCACCGGTAAGCTGCTCTCTCCCCGGAAAATTATGGTCGACACCCGTGCCCGCATGAAAGAGAAAGGGCCGGGATTACTCAAAGACAAATCTTATGACGATGGGAAATCACTGCTGCGCGACTATATTACGGAAGAGGAGCTATGGGCCTGCACCATGTGTAACGCATGCGCACAGGAGTGCCCTATCAACATCAATCAGCCTTCGATTATCCTGGAGCTGCGCCGCTATCTGGTAATGGAAGAAGCCGCAGCCCCCTCAGAGCTCAACGCTATGTTCACCAATATAGAAAACAACGGCGCCCCCTGGCAATACCCGCAGGAAGACAGGATGAAGTGGGCAGAAGGATTGTAGGTTTTGTTGGTTTGTACGTTTTTAAGTTTGAACGTTTCTACGTTGGGATTTTTATAGATAGAAAGCTTAAGTAAATCTTTAATTACTAATCAAATAAATAAATGCCATGTCAACATTCAAGAGTTTTGAAGAGATAGAGTCCTGGAAATTGGGCAGGCAATTGGTTAAGGAAATGTACATTGTTTTTAATGAAGAAAACATCAGAAAAGAATTTGAGCTGAAATCACAATTCAAAAAAGCAAACCTTTCTATCATGAACAACATAGCTGAGGGGTATGGAAGATATAGCAATGCAGATTTTGTAAGGTTTTTGGATTATTCAAGTGGTTCTTCATCAGAAGTGAAAAGCATGCTTTACGTTATGGAAGATTTAGATTTTATCAGCTCGAATGACGCAAACCTTTATCGTGACCGGGTGGATATTATTCAAGGTAAAGTGCTTGGACTAATCAAATACTTAAAAAATCACCGATAACAGAATTTTGTGGCTTATAATCCGGGATTGATTAATTGCTAAACCTATAAACTTACAAACATAAAAACGCATTAAAATGTAAACCTCATAAAACCAAATAACTATGACACAAAAGATACAAGTCCCAATAATAGCTGAAAAGCATCAAGAGGGTGAAAAGCCGGAGTACCTTTTCTGGGTAGGCTCGATGGGCGCTTTTGATGACCGGTATCAGAAGGTCACCCGTGCCTTTGTAAAGATTTTACATCACCTGGGGGTGGATTATGCGGTGCTGGGCACCGAGGAGGTTAGTTCGGGGGATGCAGCACGCCGCGCCGGCAATGAGATGCTGTTCCAGATGCAGGCGATGCAAAATATCGAGCTCTTTGAGCAATATGGGGTACAAAAAATCATCACCTGTGATCCGCACGCTTTTAATACGTTCAAAAATGAGTATGGTGAGTTTGGCGGGCATTACCAGGTGATGCATCATACGGTTTTCCTCGAAAGAGCAATTGCTGAAGGGCGCCTGCACCTGAGCAGCGACCTGTTTAGCGATATGACGGTTACGTACCACGACCCATGCTACCTTGGCAGAGGCAACGGGGTGTATGATGCTCCGCGAAGAATTATCAACAAACTGCCGCTGAATTTTGTGGAGATGCCGCGCAACAAGAGTTTTGCGTTGTGTTGCGGCGCCGGGGGTGCGCAGATGTTTAAGGAAGCCGAAAAGGGCACGCATGAAGTATATGAGGAACGCACCAATGAAGCGCTGGCTACCGGCGCCGGAATAGTGGTTACAGCTTGTCCGTATTGTATGACTATGATTACCGATGGGATCAAATACAAAGATAAAGAGGAGGAAGTGCAAAACCTGGATGTGGCAGAGTTGGTGGCCAAGGCATTAGGTTTGTAAAAATATCAGCTAACCAATACCACACGCATGCAAAAGAAAATGCCCGTCAGGTTTCCCTGCGGGCATTTTTATTATTTCTCAGTTTATTCTACGGTAACCGATTTAGCTAAGTTCCTGGGCTGGTCTACGTTGCATCCCCGCATTACGGCAATATGGTAAGCCAGCAGCTGCAAAGGAACAGTATTGATGAGTGGATCGAGGTACTCATGTGTCTGGGGTACTTCTATCACATAGTCGGCGATTCGCTTTATCGTCTCATCACCTGCAGATACGATGGCGATAATCACCCCGCTCCGGGCTTTAATCTCCTGGATATTGCTTATCACCTTATCGTAGATGCTTTTATTGGTGCCAATAATTACTATAGGCATGTTTTCATCGATCAGGGCGATAGGGCCGTGCTTCATCTCCGCTGCCGGGTAGCCTTCGGCATGGATATAGGATATCTCTTTAAGCTTTAGCGCTCCTTCCAGCGCTACCGGAAAGTTAAACCCGCGCCCGAGGTACAGGAAATTGCGGCTGTCTTTAAACTTCCAGGCGATTTCTTTAATAATATCATTTGTTTTCAATGCCTGCGCCACTTTAGCGGGGATGTTATAAAGCTCGGTGACCACCTGCTGATATTTTGATGCTCCCAGCGTTCCTTTCAGCTTGGCAACCCTGAGGGCCATCAGCGTAAGCAGTGTAACCTGCGATGTAAATGCTTTGGTGGAGGCCACCCCGATTTCCGGGCCTGCGTGGGTATATGATCCGGCATGAGTGAGTCGGGCTATAGACGAGCCTACCACATTACAGATGCCGAGGATAGTAGCCCCCTTAGACTTGGCCAGCTCCAGGGCTGCCAGTGTATCGGCGGTTTCTCCTGACTGGGATATGGCAATAACGATATCGTCCTCCATAATAATGGGGTTTCTGTAGCGAAACTCCGAGGCATATTCCACCTCCACGGGCAGGCGTGCCAGCTCTTCGAAAAGATATTCGCCTACCAACCCTGCGTGCCAGGAGGTGCCGCAGGCGATAATATGCAGTCGTTTGGCTTTAACTATTTTTTGCTCATATTCGAGGATCCCGCCAAGGCGCACCTCCCAGTTTTCCGGGTTCAGGCGGCCGCGCATACTGTCTTTTATAGACTGCTCCTGCTCAAAAATTTCCTTGAGCATAAAATGCTCGAAGCCCTGTTTCTCCAGAGCGCTGAGGTTAAACTCCAGCTCCTGCACATAGGGCGCTTTTTTCTTGTTCTTTATCGTTTTCAGCTCCAGGTCTTGATTTCTCCTGATAATTGCTATCTCTTCATCCTCGAGGTATACAACTTGCCTGGTATACTCTACGATAGGTGTTGCATCGGAAGCCAGGAAGAACTCGCCATCGCCAATGCCCACCACCAGCGGACTGCCTTTGCGGGCAGCTATGAGCATGTCAGGCTCATCTTTTGAAGCTATCACAATAGCGTAAGCGCCAATCACGCCATTCAGGGCTATGCGTACAGCCTCAATAAGGTCGACCTGCTCCTTCTTCCGGATATCTTCGATTAAGTTTATGAGGACTTCCGTATCAGTATCACTACTGAAAGTATATCCGCGGTTTATCAGCTCTTTTTTAAGGGTCTCATAATTCTCAATAATGCCATTGTGCACGATGGATAAATCCCTGGAGTTTGATTCATGCGGATGTGCGTTGCTGTTGTTAGGAATGCCGTGAGTGGCCCATCGTGTATGGGCTATGCCCATATTTCCTGAAATATTTTTCCCCGAAACAAACGCTTCAAGGGCTGCTACTTTACCTTTTTGCTTATAGCTTTTTATTCCGCCGTCAACCAACGTTATTCCGGCACTGTCGTAGCCGCGGTACTCTAAACGATGAAGACCATTGATAAGAATGGGGTATGCTTGCTTATCGCCAATGTAGCCTACTATTCCACACATAATGAGGTATTATTTAGTTTATAAAAACAAATTTATATAAAATATACTAAAACAGAACACCTGTATATCACTTATCTGCAATTTAATGATAGAATTTGCAGCTGCCATATCCAAACAAATGGTTTGTTATGAAGTTCAAAACGGCATGTTCATTTATTTAGTGTTTGTTTATTTCTACTTTACGACTATAAAATAGTTCATAAAAAGTGCAAATAATTCGCATAAACATTTCAATAACAGATAAATAAGTTGTATATTTACACCAATA
>Ga0307967_1000709_pt1 | contig 22413 bp, 25 predicted proteins | sample OrgLakmetagen648_FD_201828 | JGI IMG/M metagenome (GOLD analysis project Ga0307967, IMG submission 201828) | Saline water microbial communities from Organic Lake, Antarctica - #648 | ecosystem: Environmental > Aquatic > Non-marine Saline and Alkaline > Saline | place: Antarctica: Organic Lake... | reverse complement strand
CAAGGCGCTGCTCGGCATTAACCAGTTCGGCGTCACCGTTCGCAAGGCGCTGCTCGGCACCAACCAGTTCGGCTTCGACTTTGGCCAGGATACGTATGGTTTCAGCCTGCTCGGCTTCAAGACGTGCTTGCTGTTCAGCCTGAAGCGACAACAGACCATCGGCTTCTGCCAGTATCTGTTCAAGTTCGTCCCGGTCTCGCCGGGCCTCTTCCAGTTCTGTTTGCAAGTCACCGACACTGGACTGGGCATCCTGGCGCAATTGATCATATTCGGCTTGCAGAGAGGTCAGCTGTGCACTGTTCGCTTCGGCGTCAGTGATTAAGCGGCTGCGTTCGGACTCCAGTTGCTGCACCCGGCTGTTGGCTTCGTTAAACCGGAGCTGAACTGTATTCAGCTCTGTTTGAACGCGTTCCTGTATTTGTGCTGCAACGCTAAGATTTTGTTGCGATTGCACCAGTTGCGACCGGTACTGCTGGTAATAATAGGCCGCAGCCGCCAGGACAATGACGAGAATCACCGCCAGAGTCACCGCGACCCAACCTTGTTGCTTGTTATCAGTGGCATTCACCCGGACATCTCCCATAATGCTTCTTTATTTTATAAGTTGTTATTAGATGTAAAGACAAGAACCTGCCTGAGTTTACTGCAAGCGCGTGGAGATTTCATGTCAACCGGCAAAAGGCGCTGTTTCTACTATACTTAGCCTTATCCGCTGCTCAGTTACAGATTATCGAAGAGTTTTTTGCAGCGTGAGGAGTACAGCGTGCGTCAATACATTCGCCATCCGGTGGCCGTTCCATTGCACTACCACTGCAAGCAGCCAACGGACAGCAATTCGACCGAACTGCACGATGTCAGTCAAGGCGGCCTCAGTTTCACAACCAATGAAGCCCTGCCCACGGGAGTAACCGTGACTGTCTGCATTGGGATCGGCGATCCCCCGTTTGAGACCACCGGCCAGGTTGTATGGTGCCATCGGCAGGACGACCATTTTGTGATCGGACTGCGTTTTGAAAATATGGAGAATGCCTTCGCAGTGCGCATGATCGAACAGATCTGCCACATCGAACAATACCGGCTACAGCTGGAACGTCAGGGCCGCGACTTGACCCCGGACGAAGCCGCCAAAGAATGGATCGACCTTCATGCCCGGGATTTTCCGGTTTGGTAGACGAGCCGAAGTCAACCTGACCCATTGTAATGTGTGAAGCTCAATCAGGCGCTGAAGCCTCTATCTGATTGAGACCTAGCTTCAGAGTCACTTATTGAATGCAATGAACGATTAACGGCCAAACAGGCCTCTCAACCAATAAGCCCTAACGTGTCGCACATCCATATCAACCTGATCGGTACTGATCCGATCATCGGACCACCGATAGCGTTCCGGTATTTTTGAAGGCTCTGCAATAGGGGTCGACGCCGTTCCGAGCAGAAACGAACTGCGATAGGCTTGAAAGATATTGATGTTGTTAAAGTTGATTTGACTCATGATGAGAATCTCCTGTCGTCATTGAATTTACGATAATGGTACGCTGATGTTTAGCGCAAGGTAATTCCCAAAAATCCCAAATGGAGTTTGCAAAATCGCACAACTAGATCCTTATTCTGTTCGAAAAATTGGGCCGTACCACATCCACTGGGATGACTTTGAAACGGTTCTGGCGATTGCTGATAGCGGTTCCCTGTCGGGTGCCGCTCGCAAGCTAAGTGTTAATCATGCGACTATTTTTCGGCGTTTGGGGAATATCGAAAAACGTTTGGGGGTCATGCTGTTTGAGCGATCCAGATCCGGGTACTTCCCGACACGAGCGGGTGAGGAACTGGCCGATACGGCACGCCAAATGGAGGAGTTTGTACTTCAGGCAGAGCGCCGGATCGTAGGCAGGGATTTGCAGCCGGCCGGTGCAGTCTGGGTGACCACTACCGACTCTATGCTGGCCGGGTTGCTGGCCCCATTGTTCGCTGAGTTCCGCCAACAATTCCCTGGCGTCACGCTGGACATCGCGGTATCCAATCAGTTATTCAACCTGACCAAGCGTGAAGCTGACGTCGCCATTCGCCCGTCCAATGCACCGCCGGAGCAACTGATTGGCCGCAAACTTGCCGACATCGGGATGGCGGTGTATGGCCAAAGACACAGCATCGACACCGTTGCCCCCGATCTGCATAGCCTTGCCTGGGTTGGTCCGGGCTCCCGGCTGTTTGACGAGCCCATGCGCCAGTGGATGGCGGAACAGGGCTATGAAGAGCACTGCGCCTTCCGGGTCGATACACTGATCGGAATGCTCAGCAGTGTGAAAGCGGGGGTTGGGGTAGCAATATTGCCCTGCTACCTGGCCGATGGCGAGCCTGACCTGATTCAGTTAACCGACCCGATCCCGTCTTTGAGTTACGGCCTCTGGTTTTTGATGCACCCGGATCTGCGAGGGGTATCACGCATTCAATCACTGATGGATTTCATCACCGATGCGGTACGCCTGCAGACAAAACGACTGGCCGGCAGTCCTGCGCGGCGCACCGCAACGAGAAAATGAGTCGAACGGTCGCCGCTGCGCAAGCTGACGTTCAACTCAGGTGGTGACTTCGCTGCTTATTTCACAAAGAGTTTACGCGGAAAATCACACAGCAATTCCACACCGGTTTCAGTGATCAGTATGCTTTCTGTAATTTCAATGCCCCAGTCGTCCTGCCAGATACCCGGCATAAAGTGAAACGTCATGCCTGGCTGCAACACGGTTTCATCAGAAGCACGCAAACTGGAGGTGCGCTCGCCCCAGTCCGGAGGGTAGCTAACACCAACGGGATAGCCACAGCGTGAACCCTGCCGGTCAATACCGTATTTCATCATGACGGCATTTACTGCATTGGCAATGTCGCTGGTCCGGTTACCGGGCCGCGCCTGTTCAAGGCCTGCATCAATAGATTCCAGAATAGCTTTTTCCGCATTCAGGAACCGTGCACTTGGCTTACCCATATACAAGGTTCGCGACATCGGTGCGTGGTAACGTTTGTAACAGCCTGAAATTTCGAAGAAGGTGCCTTCATTGGCTTTGAAAGGCCGCTCATCCCAGGTGATGTGCGATGCCGACGCCTCTTTACCCGAAGGCATCAACGGAACAATGGACGGGTAATCGCCGCTGTATCCGTCAACTCCGGCGATGGCCGTTTCATAAATTTGAGATACTACGTGACTCTTGGGTACACCAACCCGCGCTACGTCGAGGATTCGCTGATGAATCTTTGACGTGATTTTGCCGGCAATCTTCATAAACTCGACTTCTTTGTCCGACTTGATCGCCCGACACCAGTTCACCAGGTTATGACTGTCAACAAAGCGAGCCTCCGGTAACGCCAGTCTCAACGAGCGATGCGCATCAGCCGTATAATAATAGTTGTCCATCTCGGTAGCGATGGTCGCACCGTTCCAACCGTTCTCGACAAACAAGTGTTCAGCCAGCCAGGTCATCGGGTGTTTATCGAGGTTCTGTACGTATTCTTCAGGGTAACTGGTCAGGTTCTCTTTCTTCATGAAGCAGCGTATCATCGCAGCGTTTTCATCCATACGCCGGCCAAACCAGATTGGTTCCTCCTGGTCGACATGAATCACCACACCCTGATGCACATAAAATGACCAGCCGTCATAGCCCGTCAGCCAGTTCATATTGCCCGGGTCAGTCGCAATCAGAACATCGACTTTCCGTATACGCATCTCACGTCTGACTTTCTTGACGCGCTGCAGATATTCCTTCTTGGTAAATGCCAGCTTCATTCAGCCACCTCCGATAAATTCCATCTGTGCTTTGCACAATGTGACGTACTAATTGTTTGTCTTGACCGCGCAAGCCAGGATGGCTAACTGCCAAAAGTCCACCGGAACAGAACTCCTCGATTGTGCCAGTCATTACTGGTAAAACGCCAGCATCATATTGCCGGGCGCAGTCAGACAGTGGAATTTTGCTTGGAGGAGGAGATGTCGGCGAGGGTAAAGCATGGTTTTGGTCTTAACGCACAGTATTACTGACTACACTGTCTAACGTTAACCGGAGTCGAAGGCCAGGAACCCATAGGGCTGACTGTGTTGTGCCACAATGGAGCCATCCCGGCCATTGACCGGGATACAGAATCCCGATCAACAGCGGAAACCGAATTTTGGAAACCCGGCTGGTCAGGCGCTTATACGATCGGCCGAGGCGTCGGTTGGTACCAGAGCTTTGACCAGTGCCTTCATGGTAAAGGTGCCGATCTGCTCCCCATCGCGCATCACGCGAAAGACATTGCTGGTATTGCCTTCCGAGCGGGCAATGACCGATTCCAGATTATCTTTCCAGTCGACCTCCCCGTCATGCTGTTCAGGTTCAATACTGCCCGGCTTCATCACCGAATGAACCTTAAGCACGCGGGCCCGGTTGATGTCGCTGATAAAATCGATGATATAGGGGTCATTGGGCCGCATCAGGATATCCTGTGGATTCCCTTGCTGCACCACAAAACCGTCCTTTAGAATCACCAGATGATCCGCCAGCTTCAGTGACTCGTCCAGATCGTGGGTAATAAAGATGACCGTCTTTTTCAGTTCCGATTGCAGATCCAGCAGCAGGTCCTGCATGTCGGTTCGAATCAGCGGATCCAGCGCTGAAAATGCTTCGTCCATTAACATGACCGGCGAATTGGAAGCCAGCGCCCGGGCAATACCCACTCGTTGCTGCATGCCGCCTGACAACTGATGCGGGTATAGCCCTCCGTTACCAGACAGGCCAACCCGGTCGAGCCATTTATTGGCATCGGCTTCAAACTCGTCTACTTTATATCCGCGGACCGACAGCGCCATCCCGGCATTTTCAAGGACACTGTTATGGGGTAATAGCGCAAACTTCTGAAACACCATCGACATGTGTTCCCGCCGTATTGTGCGCAACCGTTCCTGGCTGCAGGCGAGAACATCCTCATCGTCCATATAGATCTCGCCCGCTGTAGGCTCGATCAGGCGATTCAAGTGCCGGATCAGCGTCGATTTGCCCGATCCTGAAAGACCCATAATGACCGTAATGTCGCCGCTGCGCATATCGATGTTGATGTCATTCAGGCCCAACACGTGGTTATACTTTTCCTGAAGTTCAGTTTTGCTCATGCCGTTTTTTACATGATCAATCATCGCTTCCGGATCGTCGCCAAAAATCTTGTAGAGGTTTCGAATGGAAACTTTGATCTCTTTTTCATCACTCATTTCTATTCCCCTTACCGTGATTGTGACGAATCAATACGCGCAAGTGACGCCTTGGTGACCCGATCCAGGATAACCGCCAGTATGACAATGCCCAGACCTGCGACCAGACCTACACCCAGCTCGAGGTTACGAATGCCGCGAAGGACCAATACACCCAGACCAGGGGCCGATACCAGGGAGGCAATTACCACCATGGCCAGACTCATCATAATGGTCTGGTTTACGCCAGCCATGATGTTGGGCAATGCCAGTGGTACTTGCACCCGAAACAGTTTTTGACGGTCCGTCATGCCAAACGCATTCGCCGCTTCGATGACATCTTTATCAACAAGTCGGATACCAAGGTTGGTCAACCGTATAACCGGAACAATGGCATACAAAATAATAGCGATACCATACAGTTTGGATTCGGTAACACTGAACAGGAAAATCAACGGGATCAGATACACAAAAGGCGGCAGTGTTTGCAACATATCCAAAATCGGTATCGTTATTCGTTGCATAAGATCACTGCGTGACATAAGGATGCCTATGGGTACCCCAAGTAAAACGCAAATAAAGGCGCACACCAGAATGATCGATAAGGTTTGCATGGCGTAGTCATAATGGTCGATAAACGCCAACAGAGAAAAAGCGATGCCAACAAAGACCACCAGTTTGAAGGATCGGGTAACACCGAGAACAACCAGCAGCAATAGTGGAATAACAATAAACCAGGGGGTGTTCAGCATGACGTTGAGCGCCCCGTCGAGAGCCCAGCTAAGTGGTTGTGTCACGGGATCCAGAATAATACTCAACGTGTCTTTGATCGATAAAAAACCACTTTCCAGACCACGCGTTAGCTCGCGCGATTGAGGAAAGGACCCACAAGCTTTATTGAGTGAGTCCATCGATGGAAATGGCAGATCCCAGAGCGAAGTTGCTGCGTTTTCATTGCCATTCGCCTGAGCCATCAAAGCATCCATAGACATCGGTGCTGTACTTTCACTTTGTGCACACCATTCTTCCAGACCGAGTGACGAGAAGAGCGAATCGTATGTAGCCATCTGTTTCTACCTTTGCTGTGTGAAGGACGAAATACCGTTCGGACAAAAAATGGGGCCGCTGTGCGGCCCCTTCTTCCAAGTGATTCCGACTACTGAAATCAGTTAATCACTGCAGCCAGCTTCTCACGGGCTTCATCGTTCAACCATTCAGACCAGACTTCGGTATTATTGGTCAGATAGTAAACGGCGGCTTCCTGACCTGATGCACTGTTCGCATCTTTCCAGGCCAGCACACTGCTCATTGTATCAACATCAAACGACAGATGGCTCAACATCTCAGCCACAGCGGGCTCACGCTCTTGAAAATCAGTGGTGACGGCCGTGAGGATCGGAGCGGCTGGAAAATCAGATACTCCAGCGCTTTCGGTATCTGGATTCTGATTATTTTCATGAATCTCAGCGTTGTACTCGCCCAGACTTACGCGTGTCATATTGTACTTACCTAGCGGCACGGTTGGGCCCCAATAGTAACCAAACCATGGCTGACCGTTCTCAACAGCTGACGCCATCGACGAGGAAAGAGTCTCACCGGAACCATGGTTGAAGACTTCTATCCCAGCTTCTTCAAGGCCGATCTCCGGAATAAGATTGTCATTCACTACACGGCAACCCCAGCCATCAGGGCAGTTGTTAAACATGCCACCGACCAGTTCAGGATTATTCAGGACGCCTTCGATGGTCGCCAACTCGGGATGAGCTTCAACCAGGTAGGTAGGCAACCACCAACCTTCAACACCGCCGGGCTCAAGTACTTTACCCAGACGAACAATTTTACCCTCATCTTCCAACCGCTGGAATGCATCACCGGTAGAGTTCAACCACAACTCGGTAACAATGTCCGGCTCGCCATTTTCAGCAACAGACGTCACCGCTGGAACGGTGTCAGATGGAATGATGGAGACGTCACAGCCATAACCCTGGGTCATTATGAATGACGCCACATTAGTGACGACAGACGCCGAAGCCCAGTTCATTTCGGTGATGGATACTTCGCCGCAATCAGCCTGCGCGATGGCAGGAACGGTCATGGCACAGAGTGCCGCGCCTAAATATAGTTTACGCATAGAATGCCTCAATAGTTGATGAACAAGAATCGGAACCTACTGCCCCGAGTGCAGAATCAATAGCTCGAAAGCGTCTTGACGTGATAATAAACAGATTAACGAACCGCAATATCAAGGGTGTTGTATGGCATTGGGCTATGTTGAGGGGAACTGGCAGAATTGACCATCGATTCCATGACTGTGTAGCACATATCGCTGGACCGATAAACCTTGTCAAAATCGTTCGAAAGACCAAATAGGCTGCCTCTTTTGATAATAACGCTACACACACTATCGACTTTGAGTCAGGAATCAACCCTATATATGTTAACAGGGAATATTGAGTCGGTTAACCTGTTACATTTACAGTCGCTGTTGTGTGTTTCTTACCACTACAGTCTGCATCAATTTTTCAAGCTGCAACCGCTTCATTTATAACGGTTTATATCACTACGGTCTTACCATCAAGGCCTCAGAACCGTTTACTCTTGCTTGGACCCAGGAAGGTTAAAAACGGTACACTATTGCTTCGTAAATTAATCACCGGCTACCCGCCAGAGGAAAATAAAAAAAGATTCCTGGTTAACCTGATATGTCAACCTGATATTAGGGCTACCTGAATAATTTGTTCTGGACCCCTTCGCATGAACATCGTTCAAACCATGCTATATCATGTGTTGCTGAAGGTGTTCGTTACTGAAAATAAACAGCAGACTATGTGTTCTATAAGCTCGTAGTTCGACGACATCATATATGGTGGCCCGGTGAATAGAACTAAAACATCGTTCAACCTGACCCTCTGATCCTGCCTGATACTCAAGCTTATCCCGTCACAGAAAATTGACGCATATCACTATGCTGTCGTAAATCAAGACTATACTAAGGCTGTCGTTGAACCATAAGCAAGCCAGCCATTGAGCTAAACCCTACAACGTAATCGCTGCCGTTCAGATAACCGCAGCGGGCTGCGGAGGTCTTACATGACAAAGCTTTACGAGCAATTAAAGGAAGATCATAAGAACCTGGTGAAAGTGCTCAATGTACTGGAGCGACACATTGAGCTCTACAGTACCCGGGAAGAGCAGGGTACTGAGAAGCCAGATATTTCGTTGCTGCTCGATATCATGGACTACATCCAGCACTATCCGGACCGTTTTCACCACCCACTGGAAGAGGCAAGTTTTGATTACCTAAGCGAACATCATCAGGGTGATGCGGACGCCATAGACGTTATCCGGGCAGAGCACAAAATACTAGAACACAGTTCAAGTAAAGTAAGAACCTTGCTCAATTCGATCAATTTAGGAGAACCGGTTCCCCTGGACAAACTTCAGACTACATTGGCTGAGTTTCATACCGAACAACTGGACCATTTAAGACGTGAAGAACGTACCGTTTTCAGAGACATCAAAGCACTTGACGATGCTGCCAGCGCGGCCATTCTTTCCCGGGTAGAAAGTCTCCATGATCCGCTGTTCAAAGAAGTTGCTTACCAGCAATTTGATGAACTGATCCGCGAACTGAAATAAAGATAAGTTGCGATTTACGCGATGGCAGTCTCGCCCTGCTCACATTCTACAATAATGACGGTTGTCACCGCTCCGAACGTCTAGCAGGCTATTGAAATTCGCAGAATTTCTACCGCCTGCTACCGGGACATGTGGTCGACATTTCGCCGGAAAAGTAAAATCACAGCGTTTGTTTTTCGTGTTTTGGAAAAGGCAGGAATACTTTTTCAACACCCTGCTAAGTGTACAGATCAGGATAATTCTGACGTCTCAGGCAGAATGGCTCTTGAAACGTGCACGAAAAAACTGCCTGAACGGTTGCGTCAGTGTCTGCGCCATGATGACACCGGTCAGGATCAGTAAACCGCCGACAAAGTGAAACATCGCGATCCGCTCACCCAGAAAAACCATAGCGATCAGTGCGCTGAACAGGGGCATCAGGTTGATGAAAATACTGGCCTGGCTTGCGCCAATCTGTCGGATGGCGCGCATCCACAAAAAGGTTGTGATAATAGAGGCCGGAATGCCCGCATAGAGGATCAGCCAGACGTTGCTACCGTCGACCGGCGTCATCGGTCCCAGCAGATAGCCGGGTAACAAAAACAGTACCGCAAAACATACCTGAGCATAGAGCAACACCCAGGGTGGAAGATCAAACGGCCAGCGCTTGAGCATAACGCCATACAATGCATAACAGGTTGCTGCGACGACCATCAGAGCATCGCCCGGTGCTACGTTCAGGTCCAGCAAACTCAGTGGGTTACCCCGCCCCAGCAGGACCGAAACACCGGCCAGTGCCATCACGGCGCCCAGTATACCGCCCAGCGTAGGTGCCTCGCGCAGGATAAGCGCGCTAAGCAGCACAGTCAGCAGGGGTACCATGGCGGCAAGTATGCCCATATTGGTTGCCGAGGTGGTTTCTGCAGCTACATAGGCCAGTCCTTGCCACAAAGCCATGCCCACCAATCCCAGGAAAGCCAGTTTGGGCCATTCGCGGCGAATCGTTGCACGGTGCTGCCAGGCCTGCGGCAGGAACAGAGGCGTCATAATCAGCAGGGCCAACAACCAGCGCAGAAAGGCAATACTGCTTGGAGCGATGGTTCCGACAGTCAACTGGTTGATGGTCATGTTTCCAGACCAGATCAGCACAGTACCCAGCGGGGCCAGAAAATACAGCAGTGGCATGGCATCCTCTTTTTGGTTCAGGCCTGAGTCGGAAAACCGGGAACAATAACCGGCCAGCTCAACAGAGTCCAATCCATGTGGACATTACAGTGATTAAGAAACTGCAAAGGCCCCAGCCACGACCAAGACTGGCTATTTATGCTTACCGACTGACCAGTCACTACCACCAAGATAGGCCTCACCTGCGGCTAACGCGCCTTCCTCCAGGGTAGTGCCCATACTGTCGTTCCAGCGGTTCAGATAGCCAAACAGAGACACAACACCCAGAATTTCTACAATATCGTCATCAGTCCAGTGAGCCTTCATCGAACTACTGACCTGTTCGGTCACTGCGTTGGGTACTGACGAGGCTGCCAGGGCAAATTCAAAGGCCGCTTTTTCAGCGGGGCTGAACAAATCGCTATCGCGGAATAGCCAGATGTTTTCCATTCGTTGCTGTGAAGCGCCGTAGCGCTGCGCGGCAAGAATAGTGTGTGCCTGGCAATAATTGCAGCCTGTATTGGCACTGGTCAGGTAGGCAATGAGTCGCTTCTGTTCAGCGGTTACTCTGCCCTGATTATCCATCACCGCTTTGTTCAGTTCTATAAACGCCCTGGCGATTGCCGGACGACGCTGCATGGTCAAAACACTGTTGGGACAGAAGCCGAGAGTTTCGTTAAAAAATCGAGCCAGTTCGGCAACTTCGTTGTCGTGACTGGCATCCAATGGTGAAATCAGTGGCATGTTACTTCCCTAATTATTGTCAGGTTATTGTCGTCGCTGAACATCCAATAGCGACGAGCCTGATACTATGCCAAAGCGTCCTGCCAATAACGAGCCCGCTGGTTATGTTAAAAACCTGCCAACCAGTGCGATCACGCCACTGCTTGTCGTGAACGGACAAAAGCCAACCCTTTCTTTGCCACCAATGGGAACAGACCCAACAGGGTAAAAGAGATCAACAGGCTGGGGGACAGAATACCCGACAAACTCTCCAGCTGACCAAGCTGAGTGCCAGCATTTACATAAACCAGCGTTCCCGCGAACATGCCCGTCTGACTGACCCAATAGAATGTCCAGGCCTTGATCGGTGTTAACCCCATCAACAGATTAATCAGAAAAAACGGAAAGACAGGTACCAGTCGCAAGGTAAAAAGATAAAATCCACCCTCCTTCTCGACGCCTTTGTTAATCGCCGTCAACCGCTCACCAAACCGACCCTGTACTGTATCGCGCAACACATAGCGCGCTACCAGAAACGCCAGAGTCGCTCCCAGTGTGCTGGCGAAGGACACCAGCAACAACCCCCACGCCAGGCCGAAAAGCGCGCCACCGGCCAGCGTCATGATGGTGGCCCCGGGCAGCGACAAAGCGGTCACTATGACATACAGGACAAAATAGGCGGCGCTGACAAGCACCGGGTAGTCACTCAACCAGGCCTGAAACTTCGCCTGACCGGCATTCAATCCTTCAAGGGTCAACCATTGCTGCAAATCGAATACAAAAAACAAAATGATGGCAACAACAATAAACACAACAATCGATACTTTTTTCTTCACGAGTCTGATCTCTCCAGTCGGTCTAGTTTATTGAACCCGATTAGCACTCAGTTCAAATCATTCAAAGCCCAGTTATAGTCCAGAAACCCGATATCGATCTGACCGGATTCCAGTCGGGACAGAGTGTCTGCATTCAGTCCCAGCGGGTCGGCATAAAGGGCCAGAAAACCTGCCAGTGAACTCTTTCCCCGCCATCCGGCTTCAAAATCTTCGCGGTACCATTTGAAAATCAAAGACACCTGCAGCTCCGATCCCTGAAATCGATTCCGACTGCGATCAGCAAGAAACTGGCGGGTTTGCTCCTCAAGCTGGACATCCAGTTGACCGGCTGTGTAAACATCGGGACGCAGCGCCGGGCAGCCAATACTAGCGCAGTTCACGGCAAAGTGAATCCTCGGTTCATTATACCGGCCAGAGCCCCGGATCAGATCATGCTCGATAGTGTCGAGTGAACGCTCTTCGCCCAGCAAATTGACAAAGTCACGTTTCCAGGGTGACCGGAACAGCCCACCAAGGTCCCTGATGGAATCCAGGTCCGGATATTCAGTCAGGATCAATTCAAGTGTCCCGGCATTATAGGCGTTAATCAGGAAAGCTAGCTGTTCGCTCTGCGACCAGCCATTAAAGGTTTCACGAGACACCCGGGCCAACTCATCCAGGTAGAGCTTCAGATCAGCACGGTCATTGAGCAGTGACTCGTAATTCACTTCGGAAGCCTTTCCCTGATCTGTCCAGATTACATGGTCTGACAATATTCTGTTGAATCGGCCATGATCAAAGTTGCTGGCAAACACCGGGTTCAATGCCAGAATTGAAAGCAGTGCAATGAAAATAAGATAGCGCTTACCGAACATAATTACCTCTGTGTTAAAAATATCAATGCAATGTAATGTCTATCGAGCTGTCGAAATACGGTACGTTTCTGAAATCTTAACGCGCAGGTTCCCTGGCCGGATCAACGACGGGTCGCAATGCAAACGCCAGAATCTGAGTAACGGGGATATGATCACCTGCATCCCGACCATAGTAGGTTGTATCAATACGACCATATTCATCAACCAAAATATCCACAGGCATGGCGTGACCACTTTTCATCCCGGCCATACCAACCTGTGACAATCCTCGCAGCATACCGAAACCCCGGAGCATCATTGCTTTCATTTTTCCTGCCATGGATGTCAGTCAATGCCAGTTCCGGAAGTATCTGGCGAGGTTGTAACGCTGTCTGGGATCGAATCATAGATATCAACTGTCATAGGGAACCGGTTAATTGTCGTTCGGTGGCCGGAAACCTTACACATGTGCACCTATGTAATATTCCAGATCAGCATTTAGCATACTATTGAAATTCGTCGATTTACCGCGGCCTGCTAATCATGGATGTGACACCGCTTTTTGGAGGTATTTGTTAATGGCCAGCTCGCCTATGAATAGACAGCTAAGTCGCGGCGGTGTAAGAGCCGAGGTATTCACACGACTACACAATAACAACCGTTGAATCGCAGACGCCCGGGCGTCTGACCAGCCCGCCGGAGCGCCATAAATGGTCATTGAAACGATGCACAAAAGCAGTACAGGCTCACTCGATACACCCAGCAAGGCTACCTCACTGTTTGAATTCTGGCCAACCTGGGTCATGTACGGGCCTGTGGCGCTGCAATGGCTGTTGCTGGCTTTCCGGTACCGCTCACTGACTCTACCGTTGCTGGCTAACCCCAAGCTCCCCCTGGCTGGCATGGTGGGTGAGTCAAAACATGAGTTGATGAGTCAGGCAAAGGGTGAATGTCGCGAAGCTCTACTCCCGTGGATTCATCATCAGCGGAACAATGATGCTCCTCTTTTACAGGCCCGACACTGCATCCAGCAAGCAAAGAATGCAGGGTTTGGCTTGCCCTTCGTTTGCAAGCCGGACGTCGGTTGCCGAGGCGCTGGTATAAAACTTGTAGATTCGGCCCGAGTGCTGGCGGACGCCATAGATGCCTATCCAGATGGAGCCGCTCTGCTGTGCCAGCAACTGGCCAGCTGGGAACCCGAGGTCGGCATATTTTATGTCAAAAACCCCCATACAAATGTGGGTAAGGTGGTCTCTCTAACGTATAAACACTCACCCTCCGTACTCGGCGATGGTATCCATACCTTACAACAATTGGTCGCCCGGGATCATCGGGCAGGCTCCTTACAACACCTCTATGAATCCCGTCACCAGCTCGACTGGCACCGGGTATTGAACAAGGAAGAACGCAAACGCCTGGTGTTCTCTGCAAGCCATTGCCGTGGCGCGGTGTTTGAAGATGCGTGCGTTGATATCACCCCCGAATTAGACGCCCGCGTTGAACGCATCATGAAGGATCTGCCGGAATTCTACTACGGCAGACTCGACGTTAAATTTGCTGATATTGAGTCATTGCGCGACGGCAAGTCACTGGAAATTGTGGAGATCAATGGTGCCAGTGCCGAGTCCATTCACATCTGGGACAAAGACGCCCGGCTGATTGACGCCATTAAAACCCTTCTCTGGCAGTACCGGACATTATTCAGTCTTGGCGCTTACCATCGAAAGCAGGGTCTTCGCCCGCCAGGTATCAGGCAGTTTATTCAACACTGGCGTCTCGAGAAACGCCTCACTCGCCACTACCCTGAAACCGATTGAGGATGCTCCGGATGTATCAGCCAATACAAGGGAACACCACACTTGGTGTTAGCAGCGATTGCGCTCCAACAATAGAATCAAATCCAATGGCGTTAACCGGTCTTAATCCTCTTATTAAAGCTTTGCTGAACGGTATCAGTCAATTGCCTGTACTGCGCAACTGGTACGACGAATGGCTGACCACTCAAAACAGACAGATTGACGCTTCTGAGGCGCCTGTTGCTGTCCGGTTTCTCGACTTCAGTTTGAATAAACTCGGCGCGACCTTATCCATTGCCAACCCGGAGCGGATCGCCGACTTTCCCGATCATGGCCCTTGCCTGGTCGTAGCGAATCACCCGCTGGGGGGTCTCGAGGGTATGTTACTCAGCCAATGGTTGCTTCGACTGCGTCCTGACCTGAAAGTCATGGTCAATGAGGTGCTGCTGTCTTTGCCTGAATTTCACGGGCTGTTTATTGGTGTCGATGTACTTAACCGGAACCAGCAACGTCGCAACCTTCGGGGCCTGCGTGAGGCCGATCGGCACCTCAGCGGCGGCGGCGCCGTTCTTATATTCCCCGCCGGGACGGTATCGCGCCTGGTGCCAGGTACCGGCGAGATTGATGATGCGCCCTGGAACACTCTGGTTGGTTACCTGGCACTGCGGCATAAAGCCAGCGTTTTACCGGTGCATATTCAGGGGCGAAATCCGGCCTGGTTCTACTGGGCCGGGCTGGTCAGTAAACGCTTGCGCACAGCCTTGTTGCCAAGGGCAATGCTGTCTCGAAGAGGGCAACGCATCACAGCGACGCTGGGTCATATGTTCGACGTCGGAGCACAGGACCCAAAAGCCTCACCAGCGTCTGTGACCCAGCGATTAAGGGTCAGCTGTGAGCTACTTGCCCCGGCTGTTTCCCAACCTGTTCCGTCAATCCTGAAAGCTCACAAAACACTCGCCAGGCCGACCTCTGACCTTCAGAAAAGCATGGTAAAGATGGCGCCGTTCAAAGTGGCTGAACAAGGTTATCTTTCAGTTTATCTTGCAGCTTACCACCAACTCGGCGATATCGCCGATCACCTGGCGGTGGAACGTGAGCGCTGTTTTCGCGCGGCCGGTGAAGGCACTGGACTGGTTCGGGATCTCGACCGCTTTGATCCGCACTACTGGCACATTTGGGGTTGGGACAGTGAAAAACGTAAAATTACCGGTGGTTACCGACTGGCCCGGGTGACGGATGTTATTCACCTGAAGGGGCTGAACGGTTTATACAGCCACTCTCTTTTTGACTATGACCAGCCTTTTCTGGATGCCATGGGAGCAGCGGTTGAAGTCGGACGTTCCTTCGTAACTGAAGCCTACCAGCGGCATCCCCGCGCACTGGATTTGTTGTGGCGCGGTATTGGTGCCTTTATCAATCAGCAACCCCAGGTTCATACCCTATTCGGATGTGTCAGTATCTCCGGTAGATTTGTGCCCGTTGCACAGGCACTGCTGGCCGACTCTTTGCTCAAACACCATCGGGCCGATGCCAGTCTTCGGCACCTGATCAGGCCACGCGCACCGCTTCAATTCAAGCGACATCTCTGGACCGATGACTTGCTGTCTACCCTGACAGACGTGTCAGCGGTCAACTCGCTACTGGACAATAGCCACACCGAACGAAAAATCCCGACATTGATCAGGCACTACCTTGACCTCAACGGAAAGTTCCTCAACTTCACCATAAACCATGGGTTTAATCAGTCACTGGATGGTTTGATTCTGGTTGATCTGCGCCAAACACCTGATCGCTACCTGAATCGATATCTGGGTCGTATCGGAGCAGAGCGATTCAGAATTCTGCATTCATCCACTCCAGTCCATGAGAACCAGCATGTTGCGTAATGCCATCATCGACATCTACGATCAAACTGACCAGGTGCTGAATCAGTTAGGAGCACTGAATGGCACGGCGCTGACTGAAGCATTTACTGACAGTGGTGTCGGTCGGCACCTGCGTCATATGCAAGACCATGAGCGCGCTTTGCAGGCGAGCCTGAAAAGCGGCCTTGTAGACTATAACCGACGCCAGCGGGATGAGCCTGGAGAACGGAATTTGCAGGTTGCACTCCACACTGGCCGGTTTCTCAGGCAAGCCTGGCTTGATGCAGACTTGTCAGACCGACCTGTCGAGGTTCTCTCTGAGATCAGCCTGACGGGTAGCCACAGCCTGGAACTGCAATCAACGTTATGGCGTGAACTGATGTACATGATTCATCACAACATTCATCATTTGGCGTACATGCGACTGCTGCTCAAATCACAGGGAGTAAGGATCCCGGAGCACATTGGCCAGGCGCCGGCAACGGCATCGTATTTGCGCACCCTCAACGCCGCTGGTCGCTAATCAGGGCAAGGGTCACAGGTTACTTCTGCCTGATTCCCAGCCTGAATAAACGATCCAGCGATAGAGCCCCGGGCCCGACTGCGAACACACCGAACAATACCACAAACCACCAGGAGGCCGGACTCAGCAAATGACTCAAGGTTGGAAAGATCGCGAGCTGACTATTTCAGTGTTATTTCCTCATGCTAAGCTGATCGATATCCGTTACCGGGTGAGTCGGACGGCAACCAGGCCAGGATATGACTCCTGGACCTCGTACTGATCTGTCGCACCATGGAACTCATTCACTACAATTATTCGAAAAAGAATACTGCGCCCTGATCGAAATCGGTTATATCGGCAACGAATCTATACGGGCATTCGCACAGCGTTTTTGCGTCGAACCTGCCCTGCATTAATTGAGAACTGATGTTTAAAAGCCCTGGAAAATGCGGCTTCCGACTGATAACCCACTGACAGTGCCGCAGACAGCACAGACTCGCCCTGGTTTAGCAATACCCAGGCAAGTTGCATTCGCCACCATCGCTGATATTCATTCCAGGTTTTACCGCTGACTCGTTTAAACAATCGCGCATAACTTGCCCGGCTGATATGCGCCTTACTGGCAATTTGTGCAAGCGTCCAGGGTTGCTCTGGAGATTGATGAAAAGCGAGTAGTGCAGGACCCAGCACCGAATGAAGATAGGCGGCAAATACATCTGCATCAGTCTGTTCAAGAGCCTGGCGCACCATCAGCATAAACGCGACTTCAGCGAGCCGATCGACGACAACGGTGCCGCCCGGACCACTGGTCAGACTGTGACGCATTAGCTCGGTCAGCACCGGCCTCACGTCGGCTGCTTCAGTCGAATCAGCCCGAATGATCGCATAGTCCGCCATGGTGTCGAGCAACGTCGCAGAAGCCGCGTGCTCAAACAGAATCTCGGCACACAACAATCCCGTACTTTCAGGCAAGCGAGGATGCGTAACCGGGTGTTGCTGAACAGCGCCAACCTGAGCATTAACCGGTCTCAACCGATGCGACAATTCGCGCGGAAACAATACAATATCGCCGGATTCGAGCACTTCACGTTTGTCATTGACCTCAAGCCTGCACTGGCCAAAGGTCACCAAATGAAAGCAGGTCTGCCCCAAGCGGTGCTCGGTCAATGTCCAGTCGCCACATATCTGCTGATTGTGATACACCGTCCAACTTAGCTGAAGCAGTCGAAAGTAATCATCAAAAGGAGACATTTGATACGCCTAAGCAACTAACTAATCCAAACTGCACTGTATCAGATCAATTTATGCACTACGATGTCCGTCACACTCATAGCAGGATAAGCATCAATGTTTACCAACCATACTGAACAAAGCGCCCCTGAAAGCAGTGCCCGTTTACTGAAGGACATCAAGAGCAAGATGGGTTTCGTACCCGCGCTATACAACTATCTGGCTGAATCACCCACGGCGATCAAGGCCTATAATGAATTGAATGCGTTGCTGGCAGACTCCAGCCTGACGCCACAGCAGGTGCAAATGGCGCTACTGGCGACCAGTGTCGAGAACCAGTGCCGTTTCTGTGTCGCTGCTCACAGCGCCGGCAGCACCAAAGCCAAAGTCGATCCAGCCACAATTGAATCGATCAGAGCGGGACAAACTCCAGCAGAGACCAAGGCTGCCGCTCTGGTTACCTTCACCAGAACCCTTGTGCGCGAGCGTGGCTGGGCGAGCGATGCAGACGTCCAAACCTTCATCGACGCGGGCTTCAGTAAAGCCGCCGTCTTTGACGTGCTGACGGCAGTTGCGCTGAAAACGCTGTCAAACTACAGCAATCACCTGACACAGCCAGCACTCAACCCTGAGCTCGAGTCTTTTGCCTGGGCACCACCCGCTGTCTCATAACCAACATCAGGCAACACTTATATTGCCTTACCGAGTTGACCTCCATGGTCAACTCGTTGGTATGGATAAAACACTGATTGACAATGTAGCTGACACAGAGCATTTAGCACCGTAGGATACCAACTACTCTAGCGAGTACTCTATCGCCGATGGTGGGATTAAAAAATGGTATTGTATCGGGAACTGGCTACCAACTCGCTAAAGATATCCCTGTTCATTGGTACAGTATTGAATCTTGTTAACCAGGGCGATGCATTATGGGGATCAGGCACTCTGAGTGTCCCTCATTTGCTCATGAACTACGCTGTGCCATTTGGCGTGGCCTGATACAGTGGCTGGAAAAACAGTCGCCTCGACCACAAAGCGCCTATGGATTCCCAATAGTCTATTTGGTATTTCCCGATTCTTGCGAGTCATCATCGTGATCGTGCAATACTTCTTCTTTTGTATAACCGCGTGCAAGTCTACCAATATCATCTACTTGAACGTAAAAATTACGACATCCGTCACACAACAACGTATGCATTTTAAGGGCAGCCCGCTCCCGAATCGTTAGGCTTCGCTCGCGAGAATCAGACATTAAACGGGTCGCTTGATTGCAATTCATCATGACGGTTTTTCCTCGGAAAACCAGTGTACTTCAAGACACTGGCGCAAACGCAGTCGGGCTCTATGCAACAGTACATGCAGGTTACTGGTCGTAATTTCAACAGACTGGCAGATCTCTTCGCTGTCCAGCTCTATAAACTCCCGCATCATAAAAACCCTGGCCTGAACAGGAGGCAGGTCTTCGAGGCAGGTTTCAAAAACACGCCAGAAATGCGCGTCCTTCATCGCCTCATCGGGCTGTGCCCATCGATTAGGCCGATCTTCCTGATGCCAGAATCCCCGCATATCAAACACAGATGGCGAAGAATCATCATCCGAAGAGTCCTGATGCTTTTCAACATCGACCCATCGCTGACGATAGCGCAACAAGTCTGTTATCTTGTGCTTCAAGATTGCAAACACCCATGTCTTCAGTGCGGCCTTTCTCTCAAATGAGGATACATTCTTCAGAGCACCCATTAATGCCTCCTGAACCGCATCTTCAGCCTGCGCCTCATTGTCCAGTTGCAAAATGGCAAAGCTGAGCATTTGCCGCCGCAACTCTTCCAGAAACACAGGATCTGTTAGATGATTTCCCGATACATCTGCTATCTGCACATCCCCAGACGGCATATTATTTCCCATCGTCGATTTCCTATTGTCACTAGCAATAAGCGTGATCGCCTATTGTCACTGCTGATAAATGATGACCGGCCAGGTAGCTACCAATCCGGTACATAAGCAGCAAAGACTGCAATCTCGACTACTATTTGTCGTTTAACCGACACAGTCCTTACACGTTACTGTTAAAACATCGACAGGAATCTTGTAACGGGATTCGGGTCGCAGTGAAAGGTTCACAAATGATGCAAGTCCAGCCGTCGGACAATCGCTTTCCACAATTCATTGAGGTCTTTTGATACCGGATGATCCGGATGACTGTCCGTCACAGCTCGTTTGTCGAGTGCCATTTGCTCTATTAGAGTCGTCGATCGCACCCAGCCCAACTGAGGTAAGTCCTGACCTTGCGCAAATTTAGTCAGACATTCACGATGCAACGCCAACCGCTGATTAACCCGGTTAAAGAACGGCGCGAGCTTATTCGGATCAATCGCCATATCCCGGGTGAACTCGATAAGGTCGCGATAGCTTTCCAGACACAAGGGCGTCGGCGTCAATGGCACCAGTATAAGATCGGAAGCCCGGTAAGCCTGTTCAGTCAGCGTATTAATGCCGGGCGGGCAATCGATCAGTACCAGATCAAACTGGGACCGCAGCGATTTCAGCAGTCGCTTCAGGTGTTTCTCTGACACCGCATCCGTCATTAACCGGTCCAGTTTGCGCAGGCCTTTGCGGGCTGGAAGGATATAGACACCGTTGTAGCAGGTCGCTTCAATAAAATGATTCCAGTCTATTTCCGGAGTTAGCCAGTCTTTGGCACGCAACTTGGGGGCGCTGCCCTGACCCAACAGGAAGGTGGCGGATCCCTGGGCATCGAGATCAATGACCAGTGTTTCAAAACCCAATGTCATGGCCTTGTGCGCCAGATTCAGAGTGATAGAGGTTTTTCCAACTCCGCCTTTCTGGCTGTGAACAGCAACTACTTTCATAACACCGGCTCCTGATCGCTGAGAACCGATTACACCACGATAAACCTGAACGCTCCAGAGTAAGCCGAAGTCGGTGCAGCATCGTAAACAATAACTGAACTATCTGAACGGACTTATTTATGACACTTACGCTCAAACAGGCCCGACAACACCCTACACGCTTTCGTCTGGCCGAAGTTGAAGCTCTGACGAAAACTTTTTACCATATACATGTCTTTGACGACGCCCGCGGGCATTTGCTGGTCGATGATACCGGCAGTCCGATCCAGATAAAGTCGTTGCCGGATGTGCGCAGTCTGCTCAGACAATTGCCACTGGACCATGCCGAACTGGTTCACCGCTCGGCTTATGGCGAAATGATTGGTCTGGACGATACCGACAACTCAATGCGACTACCTATCCGCCTGTCCGGTTCAGACGACTCGGAGACCACCTGATGACACCGACCCAAACCCTGATGTTCTGGTCTTTGGGGGGCTTGGTTTTTTTCTGGACAGCCGCCCTGCTTTTGATTGCTCAACCTGGATGGGCAAGTGTCTATGTGAGTTTCAGCGCACTGATTCTGAGCTTTCTGGCAGGCAGTTTATGGGCTCAGACCGCCAGCAAGGATACCCGGCGCAACAGCCGCACCCTGAATCTGACGATGGGCTATTTTATACTCGCCTGGCTGGCTCTGTTTCTCCCCTCACTGATAGCCATCATTTTGCTGGGCACTGCCTACCCTATACTCTGGTGGCAGGAACGCCGACGATTCTTCAACAACTATACCCCGGATTATCAGCGCCTGCGTACGCTACTGAGCTGGGGTGTTGCAGGCAGCCATGTTCCAGCAGCTGCAGCACTGATAGGAGTAACCTCATGAAGTTGATTATAGGTGCAAGTGGCGGAGTCGGTCAGGGTTTGCTGGCCGCCTGGCCGGAGTCTGCGACAGTGGGTACCTACTGCAACAACCAGCTGGCAAAACCGGCTGACCGCGAGCAAGCTGACTGGCTGCACTGTGATGTTATGCAGGAAGGATGGGCCGAGCAGCTGCTCGATGCTGTCGGTCCTGAACTGCCCGGAACGCTGGTGCTGTGCATCGGGCTGCTGCATGACGATGACCATCAGCCGGAAAAAAGCATTACCCGGTTCGATCGGAACTGGTTCGCCCGCTCCATCGCTATCAATAGTCAGCCCTTTGCTGAGCTGGCGGCAGCGGTAACCCGGCGCGCCCGACGGGATCAGGCCCTGACCCTGGCGGTTATTTCGGCTAAGGTCGGGTCAATCAGTGACAACAAGCTGGGTGGCTGGTACAGCTATCGGGCCAGCAAGGCGGCACTGAACATGCTGGTGCGCACTACAGCCATTGAATGGCGACATCGTCTGCCCCGCAGCACCCTGCTGGCCTTGCACCCCGGAACCACTGATTCAGGCCTGTCAGCGCCCTTTCAGCAACGCCTGCCAGAGGGCCAGCTTCACACCCCGGCTTATACCGGGCAAAAACTGGCGCGACTGATCGACGAGGCAACACCTGAAGACAGCGGTGCTTTTTTGAGCTGGGATGGAAGTTTACTACCCTGGTGACCACTAAAAGGGTCCAAATGGCGATTATATGCCCGGTTACACCCCATATTTTAAAAGCTCGCCAGCGATGCTGTAATTTTGTTACATTCTGCGCACGGAAATATCTACTTTTGGCTGGAGCGGCTCGCGGGTTAACTACCGTGGCTAGCGGTTTTGGCGTTTGAACAGGTTGTGCAGCCATGATTAAAAAGATCGGAGTATTAACCA